>Ga0209700_101701_pt1 | contig 45622 bp, 22 predicted proteins | sample SiratroredBW_FD_187528 | JGI IMG/M metagenome (GOLD analysis project Ga0209700, IMG submission 187528) | Root nodule microbial communities of legume samples collected from California, USA - Siratro red BW (SPAdes) (version 2) | ecosystem: Host-associated > Plants > Roots > Nodule | place: USA... | reverse complement strand
AAAAAAAAAAAAAATTGCCCATATCACTTTTGGATTTGACAAAAGTTTGAATAGAAATAAAAAAGTATTCTGTGTAATTTGAACGATAATGTTTTATGAAAGTGATATTTATACATGCGCACAAAATTCAAAACAAATTAATCAATAAAATAATTATTTGATATTTGAATGATCTTCAATGTCAAATTATTATTTTTTTCTAGTCAATAAAGTTTTATACTACCAAATTTCGTTCTCTTCTAAAGGAAATGCTAATTTAATATCACAACAAAATTTATAATATTCAAAAATTGTATTGAAAATAAAAATATCCGTAACACACACACACACATATATATATATATATATATATATATATATATATAATACATTGTTTTTCAAAATAAACATGTTTGGTTTTTTTTCTCTCAAACCTATAAATAATATACTTTTATATTAAGTGTAAGCATTTAAATTTGAGTTTTAGTTTTCATCTTCAGTAAAAATAAATGAAACAGTATACAAAAAAAAACTGACATATTTATCATCATTAGATTTTTTTTTTAAATAAAATCTTAACTATTTTTTATGGAATGTTCATGACTTACTAATATTAAATCTATATAACATTTTCATCAAAATAACCCAACATCATAAATAATTATAATAGTCATTACAAAATAGACAGCACTCACTTAAAGATAAGTAGAGATCGACTATATAAAACCTATTATTTCTTGTTATTTAAAACTCTCTTATAACAATACAAACACAAATAAAAAAATATCTTAAATCAATTAAAGAAACATAATCTAAAATTTAAATACATAATTAAATTTTGTTTGACTAAAATTAACATTTTCCTATAAATTACACATGCATTTATCAATCTAATCTCCTAATTTCAAATAAGACAAAGATCCAACTTAAAAAAAAAAAAAAAAAAAAACTTACCCTTAAACAAATATCTCACTATCAAATTTAAAAAAAATAAAAAATAAATAAATATTTTTATTATATATATTTATTTATATTCATAACTTAAAACATTAAAATAATTCTTATTCATTTATTCCAAACTTTCTTGTTATTTTTTAATTGCAATGAAATAGACACGTTACTTTTTCGTGGGAAAGGAGTCGTTAAATTTGTTGATACCTAATTTGACAATTACACAAAATCAGCCGTTCTTATCCTCAATATCTATTATTGGTCTCTTTTGCTATCTTTTCTAAGTCAACGGCATCAAGAATTTATAGTGTTCTATGCCTGTGTTTTCTTATATAGATTTTCTAATTCCACACTACATGTAACATTAATATTAAGAAAAAAATACACTTATTTTTTCATAAAATTATATTACTTTTCTCTAAATTTATATTAAATCATGTTCACATTTTTTTAATTTTAAAATAAACCCACGTGTGTCTTTGAATAAAATACCACTTACATTCTTAAATAATCAATATATTTCTTTATATAAAATAGAAGTACGTAAAGAATGAAAAAAGGAATCGTGTTCTCCTAGTAGAAGTTTGAAAAACGAGTGTTTTGGAACTTTACGGAGCATCGAAAAATAGAAGAAAGAAAGAGAAGAAGTGTGTTTTCTCATATTATTAAAAAAAAATTGTGTGTAGTGTGCCCCCACCACTCAAAAGAAGCATAAAAAGATAAATAAAAAGTGTGTTCTCTTATATTATTTTTCAGTTTTATAATCTTATACCTCCTTTTTACCGATCAATTGTATTTAATTTATTTTATATATACCTTATAAATATATTTTAAAAATAAAAATAATATGACGACATTGAAAATATTTATTTTGAGATATATTAATTTTAACGGTAATAAGTATTGTAATTGCTTAATTCAGTAGTTTAAACGAATCCAATTGCGTTTAGTTGAATTACTATGTAAAATAAATCAACTTAACATTATCTAATATAATCAAATCAAAATAAGTTGAGTTTGAAAATTAAATCAATTCAAGATATTTGTGACCCTATAATTTTATATTAATTTTTTAATCTTTTCTTATTTATTGTCACATTTTTTGTTTATTTTCTTTCGTTTCCTTCACGGTAAAGACTAAATTGAAAGATTTGAATTATTTTTTTCTCTGAACTTCACGTGTGCCCACTCGTCACGGTATCCAGACTTAGGTCTCTTTAATAAATTTAACTTAAATATTATTCTCACGTTGTAGCATGATTATTATTCTATTTTATATTGTTTTGAAACTCTTTTGAAAAAATATATTTATATTTGTTATGTTATAAAGTTGTTTATTATTGATAGAGTATTTATCTCGCCGTTTGAAAAACAATAATTTATATTTTCACTTATAATAAGAACTATAAATGTGAATGTTTTGAAAAAAAATTAACTTGAATCTCATTGTGGCTCCAAATGTTTATCAAAAGCTAGAACATCATTAAATAAAATGTTGAAATTACAAAGAATCTTCATTAAGGTAATGAAGGTCTTGAAAATGAGATTTGATTGTAATGTCAAATGTCTTGAAAAAACTTAAGAACACTCAAATCAAATCAGAAAAAACTTACAAAAAGTTAAAAGTAAGAAAAATTAAATATCTACTTTTTTTTATAAGTATACATATTTATAAAAAAATTTAACCTTCGTAAATAAAACCGAATAATAGAAAATATAATTTAACTGTCTTTAATTCATTGACCAAGTTATTAACTACTCATTGTGAACTTCGATCATGACATCTAAAATAAATAAACATCATCACTTTTTTTTCTCCTTAAATTAAGGAGTACATACAAAATTTTTGAAAGAAAATCTATAAAAATATAAAAAGTATTTAAGCAAAGAACCGTTTTATTTCTTTAAGATTTTCTTTAATTATTTCGAGATTCATTTCATAAAAAAACTATATATAAAACCTTCATTTACTTTTAAAAGCATTGTATTCTCACCACTTTTCACATTATTCATGCACTCTGTTGGGTTTTAAAGACGTTACTTTCGTACAAATAATAAATGAGGTTATTATGACGATTAAAAAAATAAGACTATAAATGTAATTTGAGAAAATAGTAAAAGGAGTGGTTATAATTTACTGAATAAATTAGTATAAAAACTATTATAGTCTTTATATGAGAAATAGATATGGAAGAGGGATCTAAACCATTACTATAGCTACTTGATTCAATTCAATAAGGTAATTTTGATTGAGTATTTTTAGTATTATATTTAAATCAAACTCAGTTCAATGAAAGTTATTATTTACCGAATTTATAATGGTAAATTCTGAAACTAACCTAACTAGTAGTATAATAGCTGATAAAAAAAAAACTAGTAGTATAATAGCTGTTAAAAAAACTAGTAGTGTAATATTTTATTATTTATTAACTAGTTTTATAAAAAATCTAAAACGAAAATAATCATATACTTTTCTTATTTTCCTTTGGTACTTCTTACAATCTTTACATCTTCATCAGTTTCTTATTTTTTTAACTTAAGTTTTCGTTTAATTTATTTCAGTGCATTATTTAATAGAGACACGTTTAAAATATAAATAATTACAAGTCGTATAAAAATCTATTGATAAATAAAAAGTAATATATTTTAAAGAAATTTAAAAGGTTTTTTAATTTTTTTTGTAATTATTAATTCAATCAAACTTTATAGAAAATAACTTAAATTTAATCCAAATCATTTTAATCAGATTGGATCATGAAACTTAAATTACGGTTGGAATTCCTTAATTGATTAAACATTTATTATAAAAAAATATTTTTTTTAGGAAGAGTCAGTGATTAATCTCTTCCTAAAGGATTTTAAATGTGAAATTTTTAATTCATATGTCACGAGATTAATATAAAATATGGCAAGGACGAATTTGAATACATATATCTTGGTTTCAATAATATGGTATTTTGTAAATAAGATAATTATTTGAAACAAATATATGATATGTTTTAAGGATCAAACAATCTAAGATATACATGATTAGAGAAATTAATCTTTAAGGTGATTCATGTGATGAAGCAACAATTAAAAAGGTATTTTCAAATAAACATGTTATCTTTACTAACCAGTAAGAACATCAATTTTTTAGAGGTCATTGTGATGAATGACAAAGAAAAATGATTGAATGTCATGAATGAATAAATTTTGTCTTTTGAATAAAAATCCAAAATTATGATTTTGATGAATTGTAAGTGTAAAGAACAATTCAAATCTCATTTACAAAACAAAATATTTTGTAAAAGGTTGCAACCATAAAAAAAAAAAAAAAAAAAAAAACAGAGTTACAAAAAATTCACCGATGATAAAATAATGTCTCTTAAAACAATTATTGTTCTAGTATTAAATAAGACTTGAAAACTGGTCAATTTAATGTCTAGATTATTATTTGCACATATACTTAAAAAGATAATTATTTAATGTCTAAAATATTATCTACACATAATCTTAAAAAGAAAATTATATATGCATAGACTTGAAATGAGAATTATACATGGAATAAACAAAATGTTTTTAAGAATTAGTCAAAAAAACACTTTGCGTGTCATATTAAAAAAAAAAAAAAAAAAACTTTTGAAAAGCAGGCTCTTTTGATATAAAAAGTTTGAACTCTTCATGACCTAACACAAAAGATCTAACATAAATGCAATAAAATGTTTGCACCTAAATTAATCTAACAAATAAGATTTTAGAAATGAAGATTATTAGAAACCATTATAGGATAATATTATGGATACAATAAACTTGAGAATATTATTGAAAGATTAAATAGGAACAACACAGGAATTGTGTGTGAATTTTATTAGTTAAAATTTTAAAACTCATTTAGTCTCATAGGACCTTATAAAAAGTGAGAAGAAGCTTTATTCAATGATATATATAAAATGATACATTAATTATATATATGAGTTTAAAGTAAATTATTATCAAATTACATAGAAAAGAGCTTTGACAATATTTGCATGAAAAAAAAAAAACAACTAACCAGTAAGATCAAAGATTGTTGTCAAAGTTCCAAAGGAAAAGATTTGTATGAATTCTACCATAGAAATTGGTGTATTATTTCTTATACTATATATTCTCGGAAAGAGGTTTCTTCACATGGAGTTAAGAATCACATCTCTTCCTAAAAAGTCAAGAATCATATCACTTTGTGTAAAATACATTTCTTTATAATTTTGTTTATCCCAATAAATAAAAAAACACTTCATTTTATTCTCTCCGGTTAAAAATATCATCTTTAAACAATAGAGATAATGAGAGTTATTAAGATCTTTTGATTTTTAAAAAAAATATAACTACTTATAATTGTTATGTGTTTATTATATATATATATATATATATATATATATATATATATATATATATATATATTTTGCTATATCATGTCTCAAATATTTTTTTGCATTAAGAAGGTTTTTCAAGTTATAACATTATTAATTTCATTATTTTTCCCTGATCTTAAATTTTGCTTATGTTTTGCTTTCACTAATGAATTATTATTTTTTTATTAATCCCTAACCTAAACATCTCTATTGGCTGCATCTAAACCTTATCCAAAGAAAAATCAGAGTAGGGTTGGCAATCTGTTGAGAAATAAATCTTATAAAAAAATAGTATATTATTGTAGAATTTAGTAAGTATAGCAGCAAATGTATAGAGGATTATCCACCCCTACTTTAGTGTCTTAATACCTAACTTAATACATATTATGAAAGTATTTACATATTATTTTGTTACGAATCTTAATGATATTTAATTGTTATTATTATTAAGATCAATATACTGTGAATTTTGTTTGGATGCCTAGGTGTTTGTGAGACTACAGCACTTTTCAAAACTACAAAAATAAAATAAAGATACAATATTTTAATAAACTGGTATAGATTTCATATGTAAAATTAATGAGTATCTTTTGTAGGATAAGATTTACAAGTAGATTGGAATAACTTATAAATCAATTTGAATAAGATAATTTGACTTGTTTTATCTCTAACATTATTCTTGAAACTTCTTTTACTCTCTTAATTATTTCATTAATAAAATTCACATTATCTATGTCTTACCTTAAAAAATTATAAGTAAAAATTATTTCATTGACTTGTCTTACCTTTCTTTCATATAAGTAGGGCATGAGAATAAAATAGAAATAATCCTTATCTCAGTATATGTGAGATAAAAATTTTACATTAAATTAAAGTTATTGATAATTAGATATAAAATTATGGTCATAGATTAATTTATGTTATATTTTTAATATTTTCATTAATGAACAAAAAATTTATAAAACCTAATAAAGATTTACTGTTAAATAGTATAAATCAAAATATCAAATAGTACAAAATACTCTACACACATTGACACCTTACACATAGGTGCACATTTTAATAAATGTATATACATATAGCTCTTTAGTTATTACAATAGTATTTCTTATAATTCTCTCATTATTTTTTTATTTTATCTTTTTATCATCATTTTTCTATCATACCTCACAATCTTCTTCACCACTCAAAATTGATACACCTCTCAAAAAAAATACCATCATCATCTTCAATCATACACAGTCTCTATTTTTTTTAAATGTTTCTTCATAAAAAATGAAAAATATTAATTTACTGTTTGAGACAAATACAGTATTTTCCTTGTTAAAAAATAAATTTTGGTCAAAACAAGATTCAAGGGTCAATTTTGCTTTTAAATGCAATAAATACTTTTTACAGTTATAATTAATTCATTAAATTTTTTAAAAGCTAGTTTTAATGACCTTTCTTTAGAATTACCATCAAATTCATCCTATCTCTGTTATATTCACTTTCATCTTTTATTTGAATATAATATATGCTTTCGTGTAGAGTTTACCTATTTTAACATGTATTTCATTTATTATATTATTTTATTTTAAATTCTTTCATTGTTTTATAATTTTCTGACTATTTTTTATAATTAAAGAGAATAAAAAAAAGTGAAACATATTGTTTTTTTATCAACAACGGAGTCCGAGGAATGACCGATAAAATGTGAGGCAAAGACACCTGCCAAAGAGGCGTTAGGGCTGATCCACACAATCCCCACGCGCACATTTACCACGCGCTTACACGCCTCACTAAACTAACACGTGTGGGATGCTCACTTCATTCACCTTGACTTGTTTGTCTTTGTGGCCCCAGCTTCTTTTACAATAATAAAACCTAAATAAATAATAAATGACCGAATAAATAAATAATAAATAGCCAACTGATGAAAAAAATTTAAAAATAAAATATATAGAAACTAAAAAATAAATAAATAAGGAAAAAAATGTGAAATGGAAATGGCCCAGAATTTCTGTTTTAAGGGATTTTGAAATTTGACCTGATTAATGAATCAATTTGATTTAGAAAACCTAAGTCTTTTGAGGAAGCTATGGCAATTTAAGCCAGCTGGGTCAGATAGATGGATTTGGATTCTGATGAAAAAATAAAAAGCCCATTTGCAAGATTTCATTTTTATTTATATTTTTGTTCTGATCAGAGAGAGGGGCAGAAAAAATGAGGAGAGAAGAAGAAAAAACGGAAGGAAATTTATTATATAATTTATCCCGCAATTAATTTTATTGAGTATAAATAAATAGGAGTTTGTTCGTGGTATGAAATTCCGTGTCTCTGTGGGTGTGTGTGTTTTGCTGTAAAATTTGCATGCTCTTCATCTTCTCTGAACCCTTCATTTTGAATCTCCATTTGGTGGATCGTCACAGATACTCTAAACTCTCATAACCCACAATTTCCAAAGCGCAGATTTCCGCCGCACCGAACCACGCGGTACCCGCCACTTCGCGCTTTCTTTTTTTCTCATCGGAATTTGCCTAACGCAAGGTCAGGCTTGCAATGCAAACAAGATGGTTTCAATCTCAATTTTTTTTATGTTAGGGTTTTTTTATTTTATTTTTTATTCTAATCTATATTTACCCCCTTAAAATCTATTGCGCTCCTTTTATTTTGTTGATTGATTGGAACTGTTGTCGTTGTGTTGAGATGAATTTATTGGGACTGTAGGGCACTTGTTGGGTCTTGCAAAGGAAATTTTAGAATAATTCACTGCGTGGTTGGGTTAGGGTTTCATTTTGTCTGTGGAATGGGTTCTGGGACCTGGGGGTTTTTTATTTTTTGGGGACCTTTAAGCACACTTTAATTAGCATTTGCAAAATTGTAATCTCTGTCAGATTCTGGGTTGAGGGAAGCATCTCATGGAGTGGTGCCTGCTTAGTACCTTTTATGTAAAAGTTGGGGTAATGTTTGTTAGTGTAAATTCTGCATGACATTGAGCAGTTTCCAGATTCTAGAACCTCGGTTATGGGTAATCAATCATCGTAATATTCCAGGGGAACATGCTGAGATAAGAGGGTAATTGAGACGCTGTTCCTTTTCTTCTTTTATGGCAATCCGATTTTTGTTTTGTTGCTCTGAAATATCTGCCATATTGGGTAACTTTATGGTCTATTAAGATGGAGGGGTGGGCAGATAAAATAGCATTCAAATCATTATGACTGGTAAGTTGCCATGAGATAAAAATTTTAAGCATTTATTGTGCTAAAACTGTACAAGTGGGCGACTATATGCATATATTAATGTATCATGTGTGTGCATTGTTGGTTTTGATATACATGTTTGGTTTATTGTTTTCTTATTTCCTATTGCCCTAGTTGAGAAGCTGCTTATCTGTGCAAAATTCTATGGGTGAAAAGCAAAACTATATTTCTGGAATTAGTTATAGTCTTGATCTTTCTTTCTGTTTACAGCAGAACTTATTAATATATAAGCACCACTGTTGAGTAAATCCATCTTAAAATGTTGCAACTTTACCCCATATTCAAGTAAATCCATGAATGGCACTATATGGTTCACGTATATGATACTATAAACTAATGCAGCTTGTGTGCATTTGAATTGTGGTGATAAATCGTTAGTGTTAATTCTAGGGAGTAAATAATAGAAAATTTGTTATTACCTCTGCAAAAAGCAATTGTGAGAGTCTGAGTCAAAATTTTCATCTTTCCTTTAACTTGTGTTTTGTTTTGATTATGTATCAGCTGAATCTCGAAAAGGTTTGCCAGAAATTCTATGACTCAGAACACTGATATGAGAATTGAATCGGGAACTTGCAATGTGTGCTCTGCTCCTTGTTCATCTTGCATGCATCTCAATCATGCTCTCACGGGGTCAAAGGCTGAAGAGTTTTCTGATGAAAACTGTCGTGTAGGAGCGCCTATTGATCAGTACACTATGGATGAGGATAATGCATATTCTCTCAGGAGCAGAGCTTGTGAAAGCTCACAACACACTGTCGGTGAAGCAAGTAATATGCAGAGTGTTAATTCAAGTCATGACGCACTGTCTGAAAATGCCAAGAGTAGACAGATCAAACTGAATAAGTATCAGGATTCCAAGCATTTAGAAGGTCATGATGACAACACTTCTTGTATTAGTAGAGCCAGTGATACTAATTCAGTGAATGTTAGCCATCAAAGGAAGGAAGAGCGAATAATAATGGATGTGGAGAGGGATTCATGTTCTCGTGTGTCAGAGAAATTGTCTGAATGCACCACTGAGAATTTCACTTCATTGTGTACCAAAGATAGGGAACCTGTTGTTTCTGGTGAGAAATGTATTGTGGTTAAGGATGGTCTTATTGAGAGTACTTCCAACATTTCACCAAAAGTATGCCCAAAGTTAGAAGCAGATACTGAGGTCTGTGAAGCTAACAATGAAGATCCTAAATGTTCAGTTCAAGATGGACAGTGTGAGAATGCTGCACAGCTGGTTAAATCGCCTGTGAAGCAGGAAACTCAATCTGAAGATGAGAGTGATGAATCAGATGTTGTGGAACATGATGTGAGTATCTTTCCTTTTCTCTCTACTGAAACTACATTTGATTGAGATGAAACTGAGAGGAGTTGAATGCAATGGCATCGCAGGAGATGCTTTAACCTCAAATTTCATTTCTGACTGCCTTATCTGGTAAATAGGTAAAGGTGTGCGACATCTGTGGAGATGCTGGTCGGGAGGATCTACTTGCTATATGTAGTAGGTGCAGTGACGGTGCAGAGCACACGTATGCATAAGAAACTTTCACCTTATTTTTCAGTTTATATTAATATTGTTGCAAATTTCTTTCTCTAATAATCGAACTGAATTTCACCATTATTATTTCTTTGAATCAGCTACTGCATGCGAGAAATGCTTGAGAAAGTACCCGAAGGGGATTGGTTGTGTGAAGAATGCAAAGATGCGGAGGTGAATGAAAATAAAAAACCGGGTAAGAGTGAAGCTGTATATCTTATCACAAGAATGGCATTTTGGGTCCGACATTTTACACACCTTTTGTGCTTTCTGTGTACTGAATTTGCTTGCTCTGATGTTGAGTACATAAACGTTCAACATATCCATATCTATGGCTGTATGCTGACATTTGTGGAATTAAATTTTGTGGTTCAGATATTGAAGACAAGAAAATTGTTGAAGTTAGTTCAACCTCACAAGTTTCTGGCAAAAGACTTTCTGATAACATGGAAGTAGCTCCAGCAGCAAAAAGACAAGCTCTTGAAACAAGCACAGGATCGCCAAAGACGTCAAGCCCCAAGAGATTAGTTCCACTGTCCAGAGAATCTTCATTTAAAAGCTTAAATAAACCTAAAGTGAAGCCTGGTCTTCTGATACCTAGTCGAAACAACTCTGGTGGTAGTCACACAGAGATTGCTCGCTCTCCTTCCATTGGTCCCCGGGGTCAAACTCCAAAGGGTATGGGTTTATTTTTAAGATGTTGTGCTTCACTGCAATTTTCTATGTTTTCTGTGTGTAATGATTTTGTGTCGTATCCCATGAGTTTCATTTATTCCGAGCACAAATTTTTTGTTATGAATAGGTACGTTATTGAAATCTAATTCATTCAACAATGTAAATTCCAAGCCAAGAGTCAAACTTGTTGATGAAGTTGTTCCCCCAAAACCAAAAGGGGGTAATGAACATGCTTCAAAGAACATGGAGATACCTGCTCGGGTGACTGGCAAATCAACATTATTCAAATCTTCAAGTTTGGGGCGAACAAATGCAACTGAATCAAAAGTTAAAATGCTTTCACCCAAGTCTGCAGCTATGCAGGATTTGAAAGGATCGAGACATTTAAAAGAATCAGGTGCACCTGACAGGAAGTTTCCATCTAGGATTGATCGGCCTGTGGTCAGTTCTGTTGTTTCCAGTCCTAAGGGTGATCAAAGGCTCACACCTCGTGCTGAATCCAGTAAACCTTCTGCAATGAACATCAATCGAGAGGTGAAGGTTAATCAGGATGGAAAAGCAAGTGCATTATCAAGGTCAATGAGCAATATAAACCGGAAAAATTTGGAGCCTCAAGTTATTTCAGGTATGATCCCTATTCCTGCTATTGTATTTTCTTTTTTCTTTGAGGAGGATGAAGGGACTAATTTGCTGATCTTGATATTTTGGTTTCATTTCTGGTGTGGCATCCTTCTTTCAGTACTGGGTTTTTGTGCTTCAAATGTGCTATTTTATAATATTATTTCTAATTTTATTTTTCTTGAAATTTACAGAGAGAACATCAACCCGTGTTGATGAAGCTCAACAGGATGTGCTGCCTCAAACACCGGAGACAGCTAATCAGATTGAGAAAAGCAGAGATAGTTTTAGTGACCGTGTAAGGCCAGCTGCTCCTACTTCTTCAAAAGGCCCATTCTGTCAAAAGTGTAAGGAATTTGGCCATGCCATGGAATGTTGCAGCGCTGGCACTACACAAGAATCTGGTGCTGAAATATCTGTAACTACCTCAAGTAGTTCAAAAGATGAGATGCATAAAGGCAATATATTGAAAGCTGCTATCCAGGCTGCTTTACTTAGAAGGCCTGAAATCTACAAAAAGAAAGAAGTATCTAACCAAACTGATGAGGTTTCTACCTCAGGCACAGATTTGAATTGTGAAGTGACTTCAAATGACTCCATCTTGGTTTCCAGCACACCGAAGAATAGTATATCTGTTGAAGAAACCCCTGAACACCTGGAAATCCTTGAGAACTCTACCTCAGATTCTTCCAAGTGTTCATCTGCCAATGATTTTAAGCAACTCAAGTATTGTCCGACTGATTTTCGATCCCAACCAGGAAAGTCGAGTTCCATTTCTCCTGCAGCTGGAAAACCTGTAGTAAGAGACATGTCTGATAAAGCCACGACATTGTCAGTTGTTCCTTCGAAGACGTTGGCCTTTCCTGAATACGAATACATCTGGCAGTATGGAACATCTTATGATGAACTAGCTTGTCTCTTGTTCTGGATTGCTCTTAGTGTTTATTAATTGTCTTGTTTCGATATATAAAGCTTTGTTGTTTGCTTGCAGGGGTGTCTTTGAAGTGCATAGAAATGGAAAACCTCCTGATTTATATACCGGGCTTCAGGCACATTTATCCTCTTGTGCTTCTCCTAAGGTTCTTGGAGCAGTGAACAAGTTTCTACCTAAAGTTTCTTTCAATGAGGCTTCTCGCTTGAGCTTGTGGCCTTCACAATTTCATCATGGTGGTGTTAGTGAAGATAATATAGCTCTATACTTCTTTGCCAGTGATGTTGAAAGGCATGTATACGGATACTATTCTTATATTGACCTTAGACCATGAAATGCAAATATTTATTTCTTTTCTTTGTTCTAATAATTGACTTTTTAATGATATTCTGACACAGTTATGATAGACACTACAAAGGTCTTTTGGATCGCATGATTAGAAATGATTTAGCACTTAAAGGAAACTTGGAGGATGTTGAACTGTTGATATTCCCTTCCAGTCTGCTTCCTGAAACTTCACAGCGTAAGGAATTATTCCATACATTTGTCAAACAATCTAACATTCTAAGCAATGTGTGGCTTGCAAGGTCGGGCCTTGTTTGGAAGTTTATGCTTTGATTAGTGTTCATGTACTGCTTAAACTATTTCATGTGCAACTCTCGGTGAAATATTATTTGAGAATTCTCCATGAAGGATAGCGTTCTTCTGTTTTATAGTGCACCTTAGGTGTTTTTTTTTTGGCAAGTGCTTATTTGTTATTTGCATGAGTGGTGATCTCATTTATTTTGAGTCAGGATTCTGTATTTCTTTTTATATGATATCAGAATTCTGTACAGGACTAGTATCTATGAAATGCATTAAGGTTGTAAAAAATATGAATGTTCTATGTTGTATTTGGACCAAGTCAAAAACAATGATTTGATAGTGCATTCTGTAAGCATTACTAGCTTTTGTGTTGTGGTACTCCCAATGTTTGTATCAGTGGGAGAATCAAACCCTTTTATAATGAAGTGGTCATGAATTCGATATTGCTTGTCATTCTTCTAAAAAAAATTGAATATTAGCACACGATAGGTGTGCTCTTTAAGGAGACATGTTAGATATAAAACCATTCAATTTTGGTGGGGTGTTTGTCCTTGACAAATGGGCTTGATTGGTTTGCAGTTTAGATGACTGATTATGTGACTGTTTAAAAGAAAGTAATTGTTTAAATTCACCGTCACGCGTTTGAAATGATAATGATCGTATTTTTTTTTTTGACAGGCTGGAATATGTTGTTTTTCTTATGGGGCATATTTAGGGGAAGGAAGATGAATCATTCAGATTCTGCAAAAAAGATTTGTATTCCCAGTTTGAATGGAATGCCGGTTGAGGAGAAATCTTCAACTGATGTTTTGACTGTACCTGAGACACATTGTTTGCCAAAGTGCAAGGATGAAGAAACAATTGATCCATATAGAGCATGCAATGCAATTGTTCCGTCCGCATCCACAGACCAACATCCAACCACCAGATGTACGAATGTTGATGTCAACAACCAGAAACATTTGGATTTACAAGTAAACATAGAGAAGCTAGATGGTAGGATTGGATCAAAATGGGTTCCCACTAGCACGACTCTGTTATGTCAAGAAACGAGCTCCACTGATTCGTCCCTGGTAATGCTTTTATCCTTAAATACTTAAATTTGATAGACTGAAAGGTTTGTTTTTAAATTGATAAAAATCTACTTCAATGCATGTGTGACGTCAACATTATGATCTGGTTATTGTCCTTCATAATATGTATTTTGAAGAAATGCTGTTAGTGGGGTATGGAAGCAAGTGAAAAAAAAGGCCAAAAAGTATAGTGGATGTGTTGAATGGCAAAAGCATGGCGGCTGTGATAAAAATATTTCTTTATGTATATGTCAGGAGGAAATCCTGTGTTGTCTCTCATCTTGTTGCTTTTAAGCTATGCTGTGAATTTTAACTACCTTCTATACGATTTAAAAACCATTTGTGAGTAGTAGTAGTTGTTATCATTGATGTCAATCTTCTCAGTTTGTTGAAAGATGTTTTTGCTTTATGCATAATTCCCTGGTTGTATGTCTATTATCTTTTTGCTTGTAAGCTATGGCGTGAATGGTGACTACCTTGAGATCACTATTTAAAAGACCATTTTGTGAAGAGTAGTTGTTATCATTGATGCCAATCTTCTCAGTTTGTTGAAGGATGTTCTTGCACTGTGCAGAAAGCTAGTGTGCCTGAACAGGGACAGTGCAAAGAGTCTAAACCTCCTGAAGCTATGGGAAAAAGTGCCAGCAGCAGTATTGTGGAAACAAAATCTGATTCTGATTTTTCTGTCAAAGAAGAGAAAACGTTGTCTGTGATTCCTTCTGAAAAAGGTGCTACTTGCAATATTAATAAGGAAAAAATTTCTGAGAAAATAAACAGTGATGAAGACCGGCAAAGTTCTAAGGAGGGACAAAAAGGGTATCGTCACTACAGTATTGATTTGGAGGCAAATATTGACAATGAAGAAATAGGTGAAGCAAGCGATTTGAGTAAGGATAAAAACTCAACAACAATTATTGGTAGTGAAGATCAGAAAGGGCCTATGAGGAAACAGAAAAATGATCATTATATTGACTTAGAGGTAACACTTGAAGACGAAGAAACAGGTTTTGTAAGCACTATATGTGAGGATAAAATTTCAGAAAAAATGGATGTTGAGGAAGAATGGCGATGGCCTAAGAGGAAACGGAAAGATGATAACTATATTGACTTGGAGGCAACTTTTCAGGGAGACCCAAGTGCAGAAGGGATCAACTGTCAGCTACCTAATGATAAAGTTAAACATGTAGATCTTTCTGACACAATTATGCAGGGTTTGCCTTGGAGTCGGGGAAATGTCAAGTTAGAAGACACAGAAAGTTCTGGGAAGAAGCTTAAGACAGGTTTCAGTGGGATCTATGGTTCTGGAGGTAGAGACTCTTTTAATGACAGTATTACATCTCGTGGAAATAATCTTGGTTCCGGTTCTTCAGTTGAGGACAAAGGATGTGAGGAAGCTTGCGATGAGAAAATTATCCGGGAGGACTTGGGAACGATGGAAAGAACCTTCTTTCCAGTGGGCACGCACAATATTAGCAACTCACGATCTGTGCTGAATAGCTTGTCAACCAAAGGGGTTGGTGAGTATGATAAAGGATTTCAAGATGGGATTCCCAATCTAGAGCTGGCTTTAGGGGGCAAAACGAAAGCACCGCCCACACCAGCTGCTCCTAAGGGTATGCTGCCTTTCTTAGTCGGCCCAGTAGACAGGCAAAATAACCGCCCAGATGGCTTGGGAGATGGGCAGGAGGATGATGCTGTTGCTGCATCTCTTTCCCTCTCTCTGTCCTTTCCATCTCCAAACAAGGAACACAGAAAACCTGCAGAGCTTTTACCTGATGGGCAGCGAATGAACAACTCGTTTTTCCTTTTTGGGAGAAAATAATTCTGCTGGATTTTGGAATCATGTAAATTATCTTATCTTGTTCCGGATGGCCCAGCCTGTATGATAGATAGATATATAATCAATCTTCCAGCCCCTCCCCTTACCTCCCTACACAAGAAGGAGCCGTTGTCCACAACAAGAGTCAATAATCTTTCTTTTCTCTTTTTAATGCTATGTCACATACATGTTTTTATGTTAGTTCTTTTCTTGTTTTCAGAATGCATAGTTAACGGCTGTTTGTATATATAGAGAGAATTGAAGCCGGCATAATTTCAGATATGTTACTAGGAACTTGCGGATGACTATTTTATGGCAGGGTTTCCTCTGTTCCTGGCTCCATGCTCTGTCTTTTTTTCATCTATATATATATATATATACACACTCGGTAAGCTCTTAATTATTGAATGAGTTCTCTGTTGAAATTCAACTTAGTTGCAGAAATTTGAAGTTCGTGATTTCTGCGTTTGGCAGTGTTGTAACGCTGCTTTGGTTTGTGGTATATGCATTAAACAACCACAATTTGTAAACCACCAGAGCAACAAAAGAGATTATTTTACGCCATCATAGCAGTCCTTAATATGTGTAGAGGGTATATAATAATACTCAAAATAGATCCCAATTTTTGAAGAACCAAACCCAAAATAATGGTTTAAGCAGAGAAGGAATATCGTTGTTCATTAGAACGAACTTTTTTTTAGGTGAATATTTTAAGATATAAAATTCTGAAAGATCAGCTATGATATTAGATTAGAATAATATTACATAATTTAATGACTTTTTTAAGGACAAAATTAAATTAAGTGTTTTTTTTTTTTTGGAATAAAATTACATCTTCGTGCTAAAAACTGTTTACTTCCCACCCTTAAAAGTAAAACATAACTTGTTACCTTCACTCAAAAGCACTGTTTTCTTTCATGAAAAAAAAAGAAACCCTATTTTCTATTATATATTTTGTTCTGTATATGCTCTGTATAACAGCTAGGAGATGACATTATGGCAGTACGAGGAAGATAGTAAATGGAAGAGACACATTAACTAACACCTTTTTCTTAAATTTTGAATTGTCTTTACCTAACATGCATCTTCTTTGTTTAGGTGTATAGTGGGTTCCATTCACATCATAATGCATTTATGATGCAATGTTAGATCATCTATGATTTGAAATTGATTTCAGTAATTTTTAGTTTTTATATTTGTGTAGATTTAAGATTTTCAAAGTTAAATCAAACCCACAATAAATGACATATACAGTTATAAGATCTTCATTCTAAAGTAAAATCAGCTCATTGTATTATTTAAAATCTTCTATGGAACAATCTTGAAAAGTTGAATTAATTAAAACCATGTTTACTATAATATTTTTATATTTTGAAAGATATTAATATTTCATAATTGATTCCGATGATCTTGATAATAAAGAACACCTTTTAATAATAAAGTTATTGTTTCTTTGATAATAGTATTAAAACTAAATATATATTTATAATCCTGTAAGCAATGGTAAAATTTCTCACAAATCTTTCTTATATTTTATGAAGAAAATGTTAAATAAAAAGTTAAATATATTTAATATTTGTTCTTATTCATATATTTGATATTATAGAATACTGAAAAATATCATAAATACGACCAATTATTTATATATATATATATATATATATTTACTAAAAACAATAGTAAATTTGTAAAATGACAAATTGGGTGTAGACGTTGGAAAACTGTTTTAAAATAGCGAAATATTCATTGGAAGTCATGAAATTGCGGGTAGATAAATAAACAAAAATTGTGGTGATGAAGAATGATTATTTTATAGAAAAAAACAATAAATAAGAACTATCTTCAGACATCTCTCACTCTTCCCTCACACACACTCTCTCTGTTTTACTTTCTTTCTGTGATGGCTTCTTCTTTCGCACCCTTCTCCATTTCAGGTGAATCATTTTCTCCCTCTTCGTATTAATCCTTCGCTTCCTTTGCTGCATCAGAGGATTTTTCCTTTTTATGATTTTTTTTCTGTCATTAGTGCTTTGATTTTTAGGGTTTGAGATTTTGTTAATTTGTATTTTTGTATGATTCACATCAGTGATTTGAGAATATCTGTAGAATTAGGAGGATTTAGTTTCTTGTTGAGTTGAAGTTTGGAGTAAATCTTGGTGTTCTTGTATTTTGGAGTAGGAGGATCTCGTGTGAGGTCAGGCGATGTGTTGTTAACAAGGGGGAATTCATGTGGGATTGGACCTAAGCTCACCCTTCAAAGGAGTCAAACCTTGTGATCAAGAAGAACAATCGCTCTTCATCAATTTGTGCCGAATACCGGTATGCCATTTTCACCTTATTTTGCATCTGGACTTGTCAGAAATTCAGCAAAAATAAAAAAAAAAAAAATCAATTTTTTGTGTTTTAAAATAAATCAAATCATTATAACCCTTATTGGACCAGTTATCCCTTTGCCGTTTCATTTATATCTCACTTCTATATGATCTGCTTGGGAATATTTTGTTAATCTTTAAACATAGAGTTTCAGGAATCTGTATTTTATTTTTTGTACGTGCAAGTCGGTGCATTTTCTGTATTGGAATAAAAGAAGTGGTAACCGCTAGCCACTTGGTGCTAATTTTTATTTCATTAGTTAAGATTATTTTGGTGCCAATTGTCTTTTAAATTCTGGGTCTTTGGAGAAATGGTTGGAATTTTCTGGTCAGACTATCTTATTAGTTGCTTGTTTTGGAAGATTATGCAAAGATCTATCGTTATTTTCTATTTGCTGTTTCCCTTGTATAGTGATAATAGAGGAGGTGGAGGTGGGAATTTTCTTGCTGGCTTTCTTCTGGGTGGTGCAGTGTTTGGAACTGTAGCTTATATCTTTGCTCCCCAGGTAATTCTTTTTTACTTTAATTTTAAATTTATTTATGACTACAAAATGTAACTGGAAACAATAACGATGAACAAGCTTGATTATACAATTGAAAACAAGGGATAGTATGATACATTAACTGTGGTAGATAATTTTTTTTGAAAAAAAAAAAATAAACTTTTATTTCTTCACTCTACAAGGAATGAAGTCATTATTGGACTGACTCAATGAACTTCTCAACTTTATCATTGTTGTTTCATTGCTAAGTGGGACATTTGTTTCATGCTCCAATGAATAATTTGCTTTTCTAAGGAGAGAAAAAGAATTAGTGAATTTTCTCTTGTACATGCTATATTGATTATGATATCAAAGTGCTGTGATGATAATAAACTGGAGTCATGAATGGTATTTCTATTGACAAATTTGAAAAATGTCAATAGTGTCACTAACCTCCCATCTTCCAATCTAGTCTTATTTTTATGTCTCAAAGTACTATAAACATTCTCTCGACAAATATTTGAATGCTTTTTTCCTCTTATTGTTAAACTCCCTCTATTACTATTTACACTCGTGGCATTCCTGTTGTCATTTTGTTCGCTCTTCAGATTAGAAGGTCTATGCTGAATGAAGATGAGTATGGGTTTCGCAAGTCTAAAAGACCAATGTATTATGATGATGGGTTACAGGTAATTAGGCTTCATTTGGTTTTAGATTCAACTTCCTTGTTATTGGAATATGCTGAGCTTCTTACTGTTATGTTTGAAAGCAGAGGACCAGGCAGACCTTAAACGAGAAGATAGGCCAACTAAACTCTGCCATTGATAATGTATCTTCCCGTTTGAGAGGTGGCAACAACGTGCCTGCTAAAAAGGAGGTAGAAAGTGATCCTGAGGTGGAAGCAACTATGTGAAACGCATTCAGTTTGGTACTCTGGTCAATGATGTTTTAAATTCGTGAAATATAACGAATTGGAATTTCATGTTTTTTTTTTTACGGATTAGAGGATAAAAGTGTTGTTTTGTTACTGAACCGATATAGTTTTTTCTTATGCTGGACTAATATAGTTAAAGTTGTCAAATTTTAGAAAATGGATGATTTTTGTTTCTGTGCATGAGACTGCTTGGGTTGTGGGCATTCTGCAAACATACTTGGCCTTACCCGTTTCTTATTTTGATGATAACTACCAAATCAAAATTAACGAATTCTGAAACCAACCAAACTCAAATAATAAAATAACTTAACAAACAAAAATATGTTGCTGTCCAAGCCATAGTTATAATCTTCACCCATAATCTAGTACACTACTCCCTTTGTTTTCTTGTTTAATGAGGCCAACCTTGCATGACAAGAAAATTTTAATCATGTGAATGAGACATTTAATGAGGTCAACAGTGCATGCAGATAATATTCTAGTTATACTAATTTATATTTTCTCTGGCCATTTTGATTGGATAAAGAATGGGTATTATCTCATTTTTTTAAATTTCAGAATGAGGATATATATATACTCTATTTTTATATTTTTTCATTTAAAACTATTAAAATATTAATTTATTATGATTATTTTCTTTAGTTTTTTTTATTTTTTATTTAAAGATCTATTGTTTTGGTATATAGTTTGTGTTTTTTCAATTCTCTCTTAAAAGTTCAACTCACTTTCCAAGTTCATTTAAAGTATTTTTTTCTCTCATCATAACCTTAAACGTACATATTTTCCTTTGTTTTTGGAAACACAAATTTTAATTTTATTAAATTAAATAATTTCCAAGACACATTTATGAAATTAAATCATTTCCTTTGATTTTGAAAACACAAATTTTAATTTTATTAAATTAAATCATTTCTAAGACACATATTTATTAAATTAAATAATTTCTAAGACACATATGATTATGTCTATTTATTTTTAATATTTTATTTATTTATTTATTCTTGGATGAAAATATCTAACTCTTAATTTAGAGTATGTTCAATCAATGTAAATTATTTTAAATTATATTTTTAAAAAAATATTTAATTAATATTGGGACAGTACTTGAAAAGATGTGAATATAATACTTCATAATATGATATTTCTTTGTCATAATTTTTATATAAAAAGTTATTTAAACTAATATTGGAATAGTATGGAAGAAGGAAGGTATGGACATGGGTACGAGGAAGACAAATTTTTATATGTAAGAGTAATGAAAACTGAGTATAAACGTTTACTTGGAAAGCGACAATAAGTATACATTTTTACTTCATATATAAACGAATATAATCCAGAGATATAATTTTTATATGTAAGAGTAATGAAAACTGAGTATAAACGTTTACTTGGAAAGCGACAATAAGTATACATTTTTACTTCATATATAAACGAATATAATCCAGAGATATAATTAAACTTATCTCATCTTACATCCAAAACAAATGTGATAAATGAATAATTTACAACAAAACTTAAATGAAGTGGTAAATTGAAAAAAGCGCACATTGTTTTGGCAAGAATCTTGAAAGCATATTGCACTTTTTTATGCTTGAGCATCATTATGTTCTTCATTTCCTATGTCAAAGGCATTGTATTAGCCCAATGTAATCAGCATATTCTCCTCGCTGGAATCGGATGCAGTATTTCATCTATGCTTTTCCCCCTCCATTTTTTAATTGAATCTTCTGATTTATTAATCTGAGCTTCATTGCTCAATCTTTGACTCCTAGGATTTACATAGTTTGAGTGATACCTTGGTGGGGACATATAGGAGGTAGCTGAACATAGGGAATTACATTCATTTCCAACTTGCAAATGCAAAACTTCACCGAAAATAGAAAAGTGAAATGAATAATAGAGCAGTCTCTTTCTACTGCAGCAGAGTGAAGACTTGAAAAAGAAACAAAAGTCCAACATTTTCTCAATAAGCGAAATATTTAGCATTTATAAATCATAAGACAAGGGTTTTGACAGTATTTATAAGATGGAATGGATTATATTTGCTTTAGAGGAGGTCAGCCATCCAAAATTGAGGGTAATGGTTGGATCTCAGAAACATTGCAGCTCCTTCGCCGTGGTTGTTTTTGGAAGGAATCCTGTTCCAAGTTCAGTAACTTTGCCAAGGTATTTAATTCTTGAAAGTGATCCAGTTAGCAATCACTTGCTTTCAGTATATACATAACCACTCAATGACAATTTCATCTTTCAACGTATGTTCAACAATGACAGCCAAGGAAGACAAGCAAACAACATATGCAAATGATCAATCAATTAGGTTATGGAGCTTGTAAAATGTATTCACTAGCATTTAGTCCAAGGTTATAAAGTAACTTGTACAGGTGAATCCCAATGTGCTCTCTTTAATTGGAGAAAACCCTCATCATCTGTGAAATAGAGTGCCAAAAAAACACCTAAGGTGCACTATAAAACAGAAGAACGGTATCCTTCATGGAGAATTCTCAAATAATATTTCACCGAGAGTTGCATATGAAATAATTTAAGCAGTACATGAACACTAATCAGAGCATAAACTTCCAAACAAGGCCCGACCTTGCAAGTCACACATTACTTAGAATGTTACATTGTTTGACAAATTACGCTGTGAAGTCTCAGGAAACAGATTGGAAGGGAATATCAGAAGTTCAACATCCTCAAAGTTTTCTTTAAGTGCTAAATCATTTCTAATCATGCCATCCAAAAGACCTTTGTAGTGTCTATCATAACTATGTCAGAATATCATTAAAAAGTCAATTATTACAACAAAGAAAAGAGATAAATATTTGCATTTCATGGTCTACGGTCAATATCAGAATAGTATCCGTATACATGCCTTTCAACATCACTGGCAAAGAAGTATAGAGCTATATTATCTTCACTAACACCACCATGATGAAATTGTGAAGGCCACAAGCTCAAGCGAGAAGCCTCATTGAAAGAAACTTTAGGTAGAAACTGGTTCACTGCTCCAAAAACCTTGGGAGAAGCACAAGAGGATAAATGTGCCTGAAGTCCAGTATATAAATCAGGAGGTTTTCCATTTCTATGCACTTCGAAGACACCCCTGCAAGCAAACAACAAAGCTTGTGTATATTTCGAAACAAGACAATTTATAAACACTAAGAGCAATCCAGAACAAGAGACAAAAACCTGGTACTGAAAGAAGGATTCCACACCAGAAAATGAAACCAAAATATCAAGAGCAGCAAATTAACCCCTTCACCCATCTCAAAGAAAAAAGAAAATACAATAGCAGGAATAGAGATCACACCTGAAATAACTTGAGGCTCCAAATTTTTCCGGTTTATATTGCTCATTGACCATGATAATGCACTTGCTTTTCCATCCTGATTAACCTTCACCTCTCGATTGATGTTCATTGCAGAAGGTTTACTGGATTCAGCACGAGGTTTGAGCCTTTGATCACCCTTAGGACAGGAAACAACAGAAGTAACCACAGGCCGATCAATCCTAGATGGAAATTTCCTGTCAAGTGCACCTGATTCTTTTAAATGTCCAGGTCCGTTCAAATCCTGCATAGCTGCAGACTTGGGTGAAAGCATTTTAACTTTTGAGTCAGTTGCATTTGTTCGCCCCAAACTTGAAGATTTGAATAATGTTGATTTGCCAGTCACCCGAGCAGGCATCCCCATGTTCTTTGAAGCATGTTCATTACCCCCTTTTGGTTTTGGGGGAACAACTTCATCAACAAGTTTGACTCTTGGCTTGGAATTTACATTGTTGAATGAATTAGATTTCACCAACATACCTGTTCATAAGAAACAATTTGTGCATATCCAATGGTCCATATAGAATTTTAGATGATTCCATACTGTAATTGATGCAGCATTAAGAAAAATTAAGCTGCTAAGACCTTCAAACAAACTACGCTGACATCACCAATAATCACAGCAAGAACAATCCCCTGATTTGATATGATGAAACCTGGTGGCATCTCTCACAACTAATTCCCGACCGGTTACTATTGAGACTCTTTTTGCAAAATCATGGCAGTCTTTGCATGATCGTGTATTTTTGAATACCATAATGGGGGTCTCAGCTGGTGTGCATATGAGACCATAGGCTATAGCTAATCTCTCACTATGATCAAGAAGCTGCTCTTTGCGTTCAGTAAAGTCAGATAGTGCATCCTCTTCGTTGAGAAGGCACTCCTCATTCCTTTTGAAAGAAAAATTGAGTTCTTTCAATTTTGAGTATATTTGTTCTGTTTGAGGATGGTGCCTATCACCTACCACAAAACGGTGGACTTTAGCCTTCACAATAATCCAGCTGCAACTGACTTCCTTCCTCAAGTTCCTTTCAGTCATCATCTTCCTAAATTGGGCTGCCTCATCCCACTTTCCAGCCAAAGCATTCAAGTTGAACATGATCACATAAGTAGCAGAGTCCAGTGGGTCCAGGCGAAAGATGTTTTCAGCTGCAATCATCCCAATCTCAAGATTCCGATGGCTCCAACATCCTCCCAATAAACTTTTCCAACTCATCACATCAGGTTCAAGTGGCAGATTCCTTATCATCTCATGAGCCTCCTGAAGCATTCCAGCACGAGAGTATATATCAATCATGATATTGTAATGATCAATTATTGGGTTCACACCATATTTGTCGCTCATTGAATCCAAAAACTGCTTCCCCTCCTTAACTAAACCCGAATGACTACAAGCATTTAACAAACCTATGAATGTGACGGCATTTGGCTTTACACCAGACCCCTGCATCTCTTCAAAAAGCCTTAAAGCTTCAGAAGCTTTGCCGTGATAAGCATGAGCACATATTATTGCAGTCCACGCAATAGTATCAGGTTTATCTATTGTCAAAAATGCTTGATGTGCGTAATCCACTTTGCCACATTTTGAGTACATGGTAATCAAAGCACTCTCCCCAGATAGGAATGAAACTAGCCCCTTTTTTATTGCATCTGCATGGATTTCAGCACCACAGATCAAATCTGAGACAGCAGAGCATGCTTGAAAAATGTTGGTATAGATGAATGAATTCAATAACACTCCTTTACTTCTTATTGTCTTAAAAACCTCTAGAGCCGTGTCAAATCTACCACTTTGGCAGTATCCAGCAATTAAAGCACTCCATGAGAAATCATTAGGTTCACATATGGTCTCAAAAGCTCGACGAGCAGCATCAAATCTTGCACACTTAACATAAAAGTCCACAAGTGGGGTACCAACTGAGACCTCAGATTCCAAGCCAAGTTTTATACAGTAACTATGAATTTTCCTTCCAGTATATAAGTCTCTTAAAGCAGCACAAGCCTTGAGCACTATAGAAAAGACAAATTCATCCAACTCCACACCTTCACTTATCATCTTGGCAAATAACAACACAGCATCATTGTGCCTTGCAGCTTGAGTATAACCCACCATCAACCCAGTGCATGCGACAACATTTTTCCTAGTCATCTTATTAATGGAAACTTCAGCGCCATCCAACCACCCACACTTGACGTACATATTGGAGATTAATGTCTCCGCAGAAATATCAGCAGCAAACCCGATCCTTATCAGCTGAGAATGTATCTGTTTGCCAAGCTCTAACATTGAAGGATCCACAAAAGACATAATAAGTGTACTGAAGATAGAGAAGTTGGGTCTAATCCCCAAATCCAGCATATGCAAGAGCAATCTAGCAGCTTCATCTGTATGCCCTTCCTTTGTGTAAGCAGATATAATAGTGGCCCAAGAGAACAAATCCCGATCAACCATTGTATCAAAGAATCTCTGAGCATCTGTGAAACTTTTACAGTCACAGTACATTTGAAGGATGCAATTGTCAATGAATCTATTGGTGTTGGAGAACCTCTGCAGTCTGCTATGAAATAATCTTCCATCAGACAATGCTCTCAGCATTCCACACATTTTAAAGAGACATTCGTAAGATTGGGGATTAATGGAAATACCCTCTCTGTCCATTTTTTCAATGAATTCATGCACTTCTCTAACCTTCCCTTGTTTGGTCAAAGAAACCAAATGCAAGTTTTCAACTTGGCCTTGTTTCTTTGGATTGGTCCTCACTGAAGAATGAGTGCTTTTCAGAGAGACCCATGAAGGGATTTGAGCAAAATTGGCACTTCTCACATTATTACTCTTATCATTAGCTACCACTACCGGTGAAGAACAAGAAAGCACCCCAGAGAACTGGCAAATTATCGAACACATGGTCAAAGCTGATCTAATCAGAATAGAATAGAAAATCAGAACCTGTTTATGCGGAATTGTTTCTCCAATTTGCCCTCGCCTCTCTTCAAGAGAACTTTTCCGGCGCGGTGAAGTTGAATCGGCGATATGTTTGGTCTTGTCGAGTACTTAAGCTTCGGCAGTTTTTCTTTTGGGCATTTTCTGCAATTGGGTATCTTCCTACCTTACAGGAAGCAAATGAGGGGTGAAGGAAGCAATTGCCCAACTTAAGCCCAATACCGAGATGACAAGGGCCAATTCTTCATGCACCTCCATAGATTTACTTTGCACCCCCACAAACCTTGAAATTCCCATTTTAACCTTCCAATTTTAGCGCACCATTGCTCCTACCTATCTCTCTAGAATTTATGCACAATTTATTGATACATTTATTTCATTTTCACGAGGAAGCCTACACTAAATTACAACATAAACTTAACCAAACGCATGCTTAACAATGATAAAATTAAAGTTTAATGATGATGGAACTGTCTATATTATTATTAAACAATACGAATAAAACCCATTAATGTAACTTAAAAATAATCGCATAAAATTTAAAAAATTATCGTACACAATAATTTAAGATTGTCTTTTATACTATTATTTTTATTATTGCACATCCTTTTTTTTTTTTGAAGTAATTAATAATAAAGTAGGCCATCAATTCTTGATTGTGAAATAGGTAGGGTGCTTGGTTTGGGTTGGGAATGAGGTTTGGATGTAGACTTTGAAGAAAGCTAAAATAATAAAAACACTAGCTTTACTTTCTGCCTTCATCATCGGCCACCCACCACTAGAAGCTTATAGCTTCTTTCCCATTTTTTCTTCCAAACTTTTTCCCTTCTCTTTCCTCTCTTCCATAGCATAGCATATTCAGACAAACTTCTTTTTTCTCATTTCTGTTTCTGCCATAAGAGAAACCAAACTCAAAAGTACATCAACAACAACAATCATTATGGTTAGTAGTATTATTATTAGTACCAACATCAATGTAACCCACACGTGTGCTTTTCTTTTCTTTTTTTCTTTCCTTTTTCTTGTGTTTTGCTAATTGTTCTTTGTTATGGATTGTACTTAGGGGGGTGGAGGAGATGCAATTGGGGGGATGAGAGGTCCCAATGAAGAAGATGATGCTATTGGAAAGAATGAAGAAGAAAAGTGGCCACCATGGCTTAGGCCACTTCTCCAAACAAGTTTCTTTGTTCAATGCAAAGTCCACACAGATTCCCACAAAAGTGAATGCAACATGTATTGTTTGGACTGTATGAATGGAGCCCTTTGTTCTGTCTGTCTTGCTTCTCACAGAGAACACAAAGCTATTCAGGTAAAAACTCTGCCTTTAAAAGTCTTTGGAAGATCTATGATTTTTTATTCAATTCTTTGGTGATTTGAATCCCCCCAAAGGGTAAAAGCTCCAGAATTTGGATGCCTGTATTCTGATTCTGTAATTTTGCTGCATTATTACCTTGTTAGGATCAAACCCTTTTCGATTGATCCTAAAAAATGTTGTCTTTTTTATCGGTTTTATCGGTGGTTATACGTGCCATTCAACGCTGAATTATCAATCCCAAAGTCAACTATGGATGGCCAGTTAAAGTTAGCACTTTGAATTTTCTTCCATTAAAGAATTGATTTTTGTCCAATTTGAATAAGTGCCCATTGGTTCATCCTGTGAGATAGATTTTTATTACTTTAACATTTTGGTATTGTATTGTAGCCAAACTAAATAGTGATGATTTATATCTGATGACTTGTTCTTGTGTTCTTCTATCTCCTGATTATTTTTCAAAGATAAGGAGATCTTCATACCATGATGTGATAAGGGTGTCGGAGATACAGAAATTTGTGGACATAACAGGGGTCCAAACTTACATTATAAACAGTGCCAAGATTGTGTTCTTGAATGAAAGGCCTCAGCCTAGGCCTGGCAAAGGAGTCACCAACACCTGTCAAGTCTGTGAGCGCAGCCTTCTTGATTCATTCAGCTTCTGCTCTCTTGGTTGCAAGGTATATGTATATAGTTGCAGTAGCTTTATACGCATCTTTTTATTTTACAGATACACTATATATATTTACTGTCATTTAATCATATAGCATTGTGTATAATAATATTGTTAATTATTATAATACCTACTTAGAAAATTACTAAAACTAAAGTCCTGGTCCTATTTTTTTAAGTTTAAAGCAACTGCAGCAAACTAGAACTGTCATGCAATATTAGTTTGGATAAAGATATTTGCATGCAGAACAAAAAATAAGTCATTGATGTTACTAAGATAAATATATAAAAAACTGAGATATGTTAATAAAACGTTTGTGTTATTATCACAAGTCTGTTAGTTTTTTTTTGGCCTCAGTAATCCGAGTATTTAAGTTGCTCCAGTGTTAAGAAAACTGGTACTGTTACCAGCCACTACTTTATTTTTTGGACTTTTCCTGTGTAAAGTACATAACATTTTTGGCTATGCTTTTTTGTTTCCCTTAGAAAAGTAACAAAAGGAAAATACTTTAAACATAGGTGAATCTTTTTATGAACAAAATTACACCCTCAAGTCTTCAATTTTTTTCCCTACAGATAGTTGGAACCTCCAAAAAGTTCCGGAAGAAGAAAATGTTAGCTGAGACAGATGGGTGGGATGGCGAAGAATCAATAAATGGCATCAGCAATGAAAGTGCAAGAAACAAAATCCAGAGCTTCACACCATCAACACCACCACCAACAGTGGTAAATTACAGAACTGCTAAGAGAAGAAAGGGTGTCCCACATAGAGCTCCAATGGGGGGTGCCCTCATTATAGAATACTACTAGCTAGTGTCATGCACTATTGGTAGTAGGTTGATGGTTTCAGGTGACTTACCAAACAATAATTATACCCTTAAAGATGCAACACAACACTACTTGCTGCTGGTGCCACTTCCCTAAATGGCAACATGGCATCTCAGACAATGTATAAAAAGTTACAATACATGAGCCACTGTTCACTGAGGCCGGTGTTGGAACTGCTTCACTATATAGGAGGAAAATAATGAAGGAAAAAGTATAGGTTAGAAATGAAATAACTGGTTTAATTATGCTGTCATATGTGTTGGTATCAGATGCAGAATATGTACAAAGTGGCTTGTAGAAAGTTGTTGTATTTTAGACAATAATGTAAAAGTCTTCATCATGATCATTATTAAAATGTTCCACTTGGTTTGGTATATGTCCATCTTCCTGTGCCCTTTCAATGAGTTCAAAGTGGGGTGTTGAATTGTTGAGTGGCTTAAATTGCAGAATGTGTTTGGCTTCTGTGTTGTTCCTCTTTCTTGCTTTTCATGCTTCTCTTCTGATTACTACCTGCATAAAGGAACAAATAACCATATTTATTTAATATGTTTAGCCCTTTAAAACTATTTAACTTAATTATATAGAAAATATCTATTTGTCAAAATATTTAATAATCATATTTTTTTTAAGGAGGATCTCTCTTCTGTAAAGTAAGTTAAGTTGAAGCAATAATTGTTTGATAATATAAATAATGAAGTTATTATTATTAACACATGAGAAGGCATCCACAAAACAAGATAAGACAGTGAAACAGACAGTATAGGAATAATAGAGGGACCCACAGAATAATGGAGGTGCCCACTCACTGTGTGGCACACTACTACCCTTTTTATTATGTTTAATTATGCTTTTAATTGTTGAGTGATTTTGGTTTTTTACATTTTTTTTCCTAACTTTAATAATTTAGGATGAGACAACTTAGATGGACTTATAAAGAGTAATATATAAAATAATTTAATAATAATAACAATATATTTCACTACATTTTTCTAGCAATTATTACAATTTAATTACATATTCATATTAATTATTATATGAAATTATCAAGCAAAAAGGACCATGGGTAAAACCTACATATTAGAAGCTTTATATATGGGAGCTCCATCATTCTAGCTTGCTTAAGAAATCTTTTGAAAATAAGTTTCCTATAAAAACATAGATTTTTTTTTTTACTTTTCTCATTAGGGCGATAGGTTTTTTTTATTATTATTTAAAAGTCATGAAATTGTGATGAATTTTATATCATTTAAATTAATTAGTTTTTATTTATTTGAAAGCAACGCACACGACTTAGGTAAAGAAGGAAGTCAATCTCGTTTATTTTCTGAAATATCTAATGTTTCGTTACACACAAAAAAAAATATGTTTAATGAGATGATGAATGGGATGTTTTAGTATTTTTTAAAACATGTTTAATCAGTTAATTAATATAATAAAAATGTTAACGAAAATAGAAATTTAAATACAGTGCAAAAAATTTAAAAAAGATTGAACTTCTTTGTGTTGAGTATTTTTAAAATTATGTAACTTTTTTATTACAACTACCAAAAATTACAAAGATTATGAAAATTTTAAATCAATCTAAAGACAACTAATCTAGAAAGTAATATCTGAACGCGTTCTCACTATAATTAATTTGGAAAACGTGTTATGTACCAAACGGTCATCCTAATATTATAAAAAATTTCACCATCTTATATTGCATAGAGTTATCAATAATAAATGTAAGTTTGGTACTTAAAAAACTGTTATTTTTTTCTACTCGAATTATCAAAATAAAAATGCGATTACTTTATTAAGAAATAGTTTTTTTTCTTCTCACAAAATATCAATTCAAAATTTTGTTTAGAAAATTCGAAAAAACCTTCTAAAAAATACCTATACAAAAATTTGTTTATATTTTATTGTAAATTTAAAAATCATTATATTTACACATTATTTGTTTGAGAGTGTAGATTGTGTATGACTATAAAAAGGTGAGGATGTTCGTGTTTAGTTGAAGTGAATAATATAGATTTGGAAGCAGGAAAAGGACGGATAAAAGAAAAAAAGAAAACATTTGCAGTGCAAGACGAGAAAGAAATGTGAGAGGCACACGAACATCAATGTAAATATGTGATATTATATTGATTTGAATTATGCAAAGTAAAGCACTCCAAATCATTGGGTTATTTTGACAGATTAATGATTAAGGTTGGTGTTGACTGATTGTGTTGTGGTAGAACTTTACCTTTAATGGTGGCTCAAATGGAGGGTAAGTGATGTTATACAATAAAGATAATATAATTTATTACTACAAATTCTATAATCAAGTATTTTGATAAAAATTTATCAGCCTGCCATAATCAATTATTTATAAAAGTTTTTACATTAGAGCATGATTATAAAACATTTATAAGTACCAATGTTTAAAGTTACAATAAAGATACAATCTTGTTTTAAACTATAATAACAAAATTATAATCTTATAATTTTATAAATTAATAAAATTAAAATATCTCACACCTATCGTATTATTTATAAATCTTACACTAAAATTTAACCATCTTTTTCATAATTCAAATAATTTAACTTTTTTACACTCTCTCAATCAAAACAAAACAAAAAAAAAGTTAATGTAATAATACTTGAACATTTTTGATGTAGAACAAATGACCAATTTTCAATTTGGTATATAATATATTATTAATATATGACATTTTAAAATAATACTATATGTAGAACAATTTTTATTTATTTATCTTAAAATCAATATTAAAGAAAAAACTAGTAATTCAAAAATTTGAAGAGAAAAAAGAATTATACCAATGAAAACTAAATTTTTCTCATTTATAAATACTAAAAATAATGATTATAAATCTAACCAATACGAGAAAAAAAACGATAGAGTTAACCATAATCCAATCATGGATTAAAAACATATCTTAAAACTATACAAGCTAATATTTTTTACTTACCCTAAAAAAATAAGAAATTCCAAGTAAATCTCCAAACTTTTTAAAACTAAACCATTATATATATGTTAGTCACGTGTTATATATAATCACTGCGCTTATGTAATGTGTGAATCGTAGTTTTATTTTATTTTTTTACCTAATCTTAGATTAGTTAATTTACACAAAATTAATAATTCTAATTCAGTGTAAAAATAAAAAATTGAAATGATTATGAATTGTTTGAATTTGAAAATGAAAAGGAGTGATCTCTGGTTCCTCCAAGGGTTTTACTTTCTCTGGTTCTCTCTCTTAAACCCTAAAACAAAGGGTTGTTTGGTTCGTGTTGATTTTGATTGATGATTATGAAGAAGAGAGAGTTGAACAATCTTCTCTCTCGCTCTCTCAATTTCTTACACCCAAAACAACACTGCTCCAAATCCTCACACCACCCTCTCCCGGGCCTTCTTCCCTCCGACGATGAAACTTCTTCGCACGATTCTTCTCTCAATTTGTCGCAACACTACGAATTCCTCCGCAACTCGTTGCTCAATTCCACCGCCAACTCCACCGACTCATCAAACGACGCCGTATCAATGTCCAACGCAATCAGAACCGGGTTTGGCTCCGAAACCCAAAATTTCTTGAGGCAGTTCCGAGGTAAGCTGAGCGAGTCTCTGGTTGTTGAGGTGATGAATCTCGTTAACCGCCCTGAGCTCTGCGTCGAGTTTTTCCTGTGGGCGAATCGCCAAATCGGTTACACCCACACTCCCGCGGTGTACAATGCGCTGATTGAGTTGCTCTGTTGCAATGGCGTCAATGACAGAGTGCCCGACACGTTTTTGATGCAAATTAGGGATGATGACAGAGAACTGCTTCGGAAGTTGCTGAATGTTGTAATTCAAAATTGTTGCAGGAATGGGATGTGGAATGTGGCGTTGGAAGAGTTGGGTAGGCTTAAGGATTTCGGTTACAGGGCTTCTCCTACCACTTACAATGCTTTGATTCAGGTTTTTCTTAGGGCTGATAAGTTGGATAGTGCTTACTTGGTTCAGAAAGAGATGTCCAATTCTGGGTTTTTCATGGATGGATATACTCTCAGCTGTTTTGCCTATTCCCTCTGCAAAGCGGGGAGGTGTGGGGATGCACTGAGTTTGATTGAGAAGGAGGAGTTTGTGCCTGACACTGTTTTTTATAATAGGATGGTTTCTGGGTTGTGCGAAGCTTCGCGTTTTGAAGAAGCTATGGAAATCTTGGATCGAATGCGGTCCAATTCCTGCATTCCCAATGTTGTTACGTATAGAATTTTGGTTTCTGGTTGTTTGAGGAAAATGCAGCTGGGCAGGTGTAAGAGAATTCTTAGCATGATGATCACAGAAGGCTGTTATCCTAATCGGGAGATGTTTAATTCTCTTGTACATGCTTTTTGTAAATCCAGGGATTACTCTTATGCCTATAAGTTGTTTAAGAAAATGGATAAGTGTGGGTGCCAACCCGGCTATCTGATCTATAATATATTCATTGGTAGTATATGTAGCAATGAGGAGCTGCCCGGCTCAGATGTTCTGGAGTTGGCTGAAAAGGCTTACAGTGAAATGTTGGATTCCGGGGTTGTGTTAAATAAGGTAAATGTCAGCAATTTTGCCAGGTGTCTTTGTGGAGCTGGAAAGTTTGATAAAGCCTTTAAGATTATATGCGAAATGATGAGCAAAGGTTTCGTTCCTGATGATACTACATATTCTAAAGTGATTGGTTTTCTTTGTGATGCCTCCAAGGTAGAGAAGGCTTTTTTGTTGTTTGAAGAAATGAAAAAGAATGGCATTGTTCCCACTGTTTATACCTATACTATTTTAATTGATAGCTTTTGCAAAGCTGGTCTTATTCAACAGGCTCAGAAGTGGTTTGATGAAATGTTAAGAGACGGATGCATCCCAAATGTTGTGACTTATACTGCTCTTATTCATGCATATCTGAAAGCAAGAAAGGTGTCTGATGCAAATAAACTATTTCAGATGATGTTGACAGAAGGTTGCAAGCCTAATGTTGTTACGTATACAGCTTTAATTGATGGTCATTGTAAGGCTGGGCAGATTGATAAAGCTTGCCAGATCTATGCCAGAATGCAAGGTGACATGGAATCCTCTGACATGGACATGTATTTTAAGATAGATGACAATGATTGCGAAACACCAAATATTATTACGTATGGGGCTTTGGTTGATGGTTTATGCAAAGCAAACAGGGTTAAAGAAGCCCGTGAATTATTGGATACCATGTCAAGCAATGGTTGTGAACCTAACCAAATTGTGTATGACGCTCTCATAGATGGGTTTTGCAAGACTGGAGAGCTTGAAAGTGCACGGGAGGTGTTTGTAAAGATGTCAGAGCGTGGATACATTCCGAATTTGTACACTTACAGTTCTTTAATTAATAGTCTGTTTAAAGAAAAACGATTGGATCTTGTTTTGAAAGTGTTATCCAAGATGCTAGAAAATTCTTGCACTCCAAATGTTGTTATTTACACAGAGATGATTGATGGCCTCTGTAAAGTTGGAAAGACGGATGAAGCATACAAGCTCATGCTTAAAATGGAAGAAGTGGGTTGTTATCCAAATGTCGTAACTTATACCGCAATGATTGATGGCTTCGGGAAATTAGGAAAAATTGAACAGTGTCTTGAGTTATATACTGGTATGTGCTCAAAGGGCTGTGCACCAAACTTTATAACCTATAGGGTCTTGATAAATCATTGTTGTTCCACTGGCCATCTTGATGAAGCACACAGACTTCTAGATGAAATGACACAGACGTATTGGCCAAGGCATTTGTCAAGTTACCGTAAAATTATTGAGGGCTTTAACCGAGAATTTGTAATCTCAATTGGGCTTTTAGATGAGCTGAGCGAGAATGAATCAGCACCCGTCGAGTCTTTATACAGAATTTTGGTTGATAAATTTATCAAGGCTGGAAGACTGGAAGTTGCGCTGAATCTACTTGAGGAGATTTCATCATCTCCAAGCCTTGCAGCTGCCAACAAATATCTATATACTTCCTTAATTGAGAGTCTGTCCCTTGCAAGTAAGGTTGATAAAGCTTTTGAGCTTTATGCAAGCATGATAAATAAGAATGTTGTTCCAGAGCTTAGCACATTTGTCTACCTCATCAAAGGTCTTACCAGGGTTGGTCGGTGGCAAGAAGCACTACAATTATCAGACAGCATATGCCAAATGGTTTGTTACACTTGCTCTAACTTTGTGAAGTACAAAAGAACACAAGGATAAACTTTCCAAGACATTTTGCTGAGTTATTTTAAATATGTTAACATTAAGTGCTTCCTTTATGCTTTTAGTTGTAAAAGTATTTGTCAAACTTGCCATGACATTCCTTACAGAACCGCACTGTAAATCTACTAGATCCTTTAGTTATTATTTATGCACGTTTGTTTCTGACCCTTTTTACTTTGCATTTTCTGTCGACATTGCAGGATATTTGCTGGCTTCATGAAGAGGTAACCGTTGCGGATTAGATTTCTGATGTACAGAACTACAGATTGAATGTGAATTATGTAACTGAAGGAAAATGAATACTGGTAGGATAGAAGAAATGGTTAATCTGGTAAGTGGTTGCTGTTTCGTAATCTCTAATATCTTATGATGCCTTCCATTTATTATTTATTTTCATCTGCAGATATGGGTTTGTACGGAAACATGGAATTTTGAAGAAATCATGTTCTTTATCCTCCTGTCGTTTACATCATGCCATAGGTAATGATTTGATGATCCTTGATCAAACATACTATTAGATGCCAAGGTATATCAAAATTAAATTTCTATCCTTGATATATTTGGAGCAAATTACGTATCAATGTTTTTTGTTATTTGCTAATATTCTATGAATCGACAAATTATATTAAGTGTGACGTACAGAAGAATAGCAAGTCATTTATGATTTTTGTTACAATAGCCAGTCATGCGCTATAATATTAGCAAATACACTTACTATTTTTTGTTTTTTTTGTCAAACTAATTATGTTCTTCGTTCTGTTGTGAAACTGGTAAAGTTTAAAGTGAAAGTCATCTTCACTTGTTATATTTGTTGTCTAGGTTTGAAGTTCAGAGAAAATTAATCATCTGTTTCTTTATTATGAAGTAGCATGGGAGCCAAGGAATCAGCTTTTAGGGGATATTTTGAGGAGCAAGGAGTTTGGGAAGTGTATCCTTGGTTCATTTTTTTTGCTATTCATTTGCGAGACTGGCCGTTAGAAGGAATGCCAAATGGTCTGGTTTTTTACAGACTATGGTGGCGTCTACAGATGGGACTTGCATGGGTCAGAGTCCACACTCTTTGCAAGCCGTGGTGGCTGTATGGGTGGGTCTCCACTCACTGTGTAGACCTCTCCGGACCTCAACGTGGTTTGGGGGTTCATGCACCAAACTTCCCTTTTGTTTGGTGGTGAATGTAAATGGATTACAGCGCCAGGGTTCTTAATTAGAAAGCATCATGTTTGTCGCTGTTGTTTCGTTTCCTTTCGGCAGTCCAATGACGATTTCTGATCCTCCGTTTTGGTCCCCTCAACAAACGAGGTTATTGAAACAAGTGCAAAGAAAACAAACAATTCAGAACAGGATCAAATGCGATGCTTCTTCACTTTGGAATGTGTCTAGTGCACAGAAGCTTCCTCGAAAGCTTGAGGCAGAGATAATTACATCATTATTTCTTTATAAGGATTGAGTTTGTGAATGGGGGGACCTAGCTTTATAGGATTGATCGAAATTGTAGTGATGAATCATGTAATAGAAATTCAGAAGATATTTTTTTACAATCATATGTCCCATACAGTTTAAAAAGGTAAAAAACAGTTGTGTATGTCGTAGAGGCAAAACAGTACTGTGGACCTCTGAATTCTTAAAAAATTTACCATCAATTAGTAATAAAGTACTTCTGTGCTTAATATTTATTTCATTGTTCTTTTCACTGTGATGTTACTTTATTTTCATCATTTTTGAGACAAATATAGATATTTGGATCATGTATAAATGAAGAAAATCAGAAATTTAAATGGTTATTCTTTAATATTGCTTCAAGAGACGTGAAAGTCTTTTACAAACTAAAAAAATGTGTAAATATCATTTTAAGACATCCCCAAGAAAGGTTGGTTCAATTTTTCCTTATAAATGAAAACTTAACATTGATAAAAGCATATTAAACGTATTTCTATCTAATAATATGTATTTATTTGCTGTATCTCATTTACATCACCATCCTTAATTTTTTTTTTAAGAACACAGCATAAAATTTTTAAATAGATTAATATTATTTATTATTCATATATATAATTTTTTTTTATCAAATTTACTAACATTTTTAAGACTTACAATTTACAAACGTCGTTTGTCTATTATTTTTATGTATTTACATAGTGCAATTTTTTAATATTATTTTATTACAAATTTGTTACAATAATTTATCCACACTCATTTTATTATATATTATCTCTTATTACTTATATATTTTTCTTTCCTCATATCTACATCGTGATGTAAAAAAAACAATAATTAATACTTTATTTCTTTTAGAACGTACTAATATATTTAATGTTCAAAGCATCATAATTAATTTAATAAAAAAATAGACATGTACCTTTCTTTTGATTTCTTCTTCGTCCTATAAAATCTTTAAAATTCTTAACCAAAAACCATTAATTAAAAAGTATCGTAAGTCAGCAGTACAATTTTTGTTCTCAGTATTGTTGAATGTGAAAGATGCAAAAGATAATCAGGAAAAAGTAATAACATAAATGAAAATAAAGAAAGATGAATATATAAAAAAATAATCTAACAAAACAAGTCTATAAATTTAAATATTATAATTGTCAACAATAATTTATATGCTGAGTCAAATAATACTTTCCCTGTTTTCCTGAATCACTTTCTTCTCTCTAATTACTCGCTTGGCGCCGCAAATTAAATGGTTTTGTGTTATTGGGTTTCTCTTTTAGGTGCCATTCCGATTCTCTCTTTTAGGTGATTTTTGCTGAATCGTAACCTCGTTTTTCTTATTCCTCTATTTGTGCGTTCTTCGTTGCAATTATGCATTCACGTTTTGGTTTCTCGCTTTATGGATTCAACTTCTTCCGTTTCACACTTCGATTGCGCCAATTATTAATTATTCATAGCAGTTTAACTGTTACTCGTGTGTATCGTTACATGCTCGCTTCTTTGAGTTTCCTCTTTCTCCTTTTGAAATTGATCTGATTGATGTTTTCATGCTTTTAGGATCCATGGATTTTAGAGATGGAGCTCACACGTTTTCTCGGTGTATTATTGCTGTAAGTCTTCAGCTCTTCATATCCTTCAGCCTAATCTTCCATCATTACTATAACTCTGCACACTATATTTCAGAGAAATATTTTTCTTGCCTTTTTTTTTTATATGAAGAGCTGGCTATTAAATTTGTATAGTGAAAGTTAGGTATTCAGTTTTTCTTAATTGATAAAATAGCTAAATTGTTCAATATTTTTTTATCATATATGAATACTAATTTTAATTTTGAAATGCTTTTCTCCGCTGTAGTTGCAATAGCAAGAGTACTTAGTAATATTCTCTGAGATATCTATTTCATATTAAGGGTTTTTAGTAGAAACAAAATGTTCATTCAATTTAATAACCAATTATTGGTTATTAACTTATTAAAAGTAGTTTAGAGACCCTGTGATGTTCTGCAGCTAATTCTTTGAATTTCAAGCACTTTATCTCTTTCAAATATCATGCGTCATAGACACATCTTTAACTTCAATAGAGATTAACTTCAAAGTATCCAAGCGCCGTAATCCAAGCACTGAATTAAAAAATAGACCAATACAAGAGTAAAATGATCTAGGCCGTGAATCAACAGATCTGCAGACCATAAGAAACTGATAATCTATATCTAAAGGTGTGTACAAAACTGGTAATATTAAATCAATAAATTACTTATTCTGTAAGATAAACAAATTATGCTTGTTACACTTTTCAACATAACTCGATTCTGTTAACAGATTCCACGCTAGTGTAGCAATATTCCAATCTAAATACATGTTGCTGCTTCATCTTTGATCTATATATTGTTGAACACAGTGATATTTAGCATAAATGGTTAGTCTATGCAACTGAGCATATCCTTTTCCATTCAACCTAAAATTTGAACGTCCATTCATTGTGGGTTTTGTTTTAAGGCTTGTACAGATTGGAGATTTCTGGCTTCGACTGCTATGGTACTTTCTGCAAATAATTGTCAACACATGGTATTCCATAGTAGCCGTGGGTAATTTATTGGAAAGTTATTTCATCTCTCGTGGAGTACTAGAGAAATACAAGTCTCTTCACCCAGAAAAGGTTCAGTACCTTGCCATTGTCATAGAAAGTGAAGAAGCTTATCAGATTTCCGAAGTTGTTAAACTGTTGAAGTGGCTGGACACTATTGGTGTGAAGAATGTCTGCCTCTATGACATGAATGGTATGAAAGGTTTGGGGAACCAGTGTTGTTAAAGTTTCTTTTACTCAGGCCATATAATAGTGTTTTCCTTGAACTCTTCATTCTAGGAGTATTGAAGAAGTCTAAGCAAACCATATTTCAAAATTTGAAGAATGCAAAATCCATTGAGGTACCATATAATTGTTTCCTTGGGATTGATTCTTTGTTAATCTATTAATAAGTTTGACTCCGGGTTATGATTTTAACCTGCTTGTGACTGGTTTGTCTTATATTTTTTTCCATGTTAATCAATTTGGATCCCACCTTTTCCTCATTTTATTTTGATTGATTCTTTGATTTATTTCTACTGTTCAATATAGAGGATGGGGAAGGATATAACCAAACCTTTATTTAGATTTTTGTAGATGATGTATTCTTGATTAAATTGGTTTTACACATGAAATTTGTTGAGTACATCTGATTTCATTTCCGTTGTCCATTAAAAAGTTCATAAATGATGGGGCTTACTTATAGTATTTTACTATTTGTGGTGCATTATCTGAGAAATTATTGATAAGAATATGAAATACATAATTCTGTTTATGTATTATAAACTATGTGGCTTTCTAATTGAGACTTGACCTGACGTACGTTTATGATATAGTGAAAATTAATGGAGACAAGGGCAAAGCGAAGAAAATTAACCTAGACAGTTATTATTTATTTTAGGTTCTTTGATGGTAGGTTAAGAATTGGAGTGACAGAAAATAGGAATGAAATAGTACCTTTGAACCCCCTAGAATATTTTCTCTAAAGATGAAGTGATAAAGGAGAAAACAAACTATAGGAACCTTCTTTTTCTTTTTCTTCTCCCAATAATAATAAAAATGTTGATAAAATTTCTTCTTTTTCTTACTCATCTAAGCAAAAGAAGGGAAAAATATCATTTATTTTCTTTGTATTTTCTCTCTGCCTCCAGAAAATGCATTAGCGAAAAATATGGATCATAAATGTCTCATTCATCTGCCATTTCTGTCAAGCATAAATAGTAACTTCTGCTGCCATGTCACTTGTTTGATCTGATCTAGCATTAACTCAGTGCAGGAAGTTAGTCAAGTTGTCACACACCATGCTCCAGATTACATGACACTGGAGTTTCTTTCTTATGTGGATGGGAAGGAGGCAATGGCCAAAGCAGCTAACTTGGTTTTTGTGGAGAACTTGAAACGGCATAACTTGGGTGAACTAGATGCTCAAATATTGCTAGAACCTCACTTGAATGAAGCATTGCAAATTGTTGGTATGTTTGCTTTCTAGACCTACTAATAGTTTAAGAGTTGACTGCCTTGTTCCAAAAAGTACTTCTCATTATTATCAGGTAGCAGAGGCCCCGAGCCTGACCTTTTACTGGTTTATGGACCTGTGAGGAGCCATCTTGGTTTTCCTGCATGGAGGCTTCGCTACACAGAGATCGTGTAAGTTCTTTAGAGGAAACTATTATTTTTTATTATATTAGTAAAGTGAAAAAAAGTTTGTTTTTTCACATGAAACGAAGTAGTTTTGTTACATTGTCGTTCTGTTCTGAATTAGTTCTTAACTTGGAATAGTCTGTTGATCATTTAGCTGAAATAGAAGGCCTCATAAATGAAATTAGTTTAAATCTCGATCTGATTCAGCTCGTCTTTTGTGCTCTATGTTCAACTCTTTTTTATGGAGCAGTGGCTACTCCATAATTCTATTGCAGAGACATTATACCTTAAAAGTTAAACTTCCTTCCCATGCATAGGCTCTGTTCTAGGCTCTGTTCTGTAGGTGATGTGAGGACTTGTTTATAATTTTTGATGAATGCTGGCTATACAACTATACATGAAAACTCAATATTAAAAGTTAGTGTCTCATGATCGCTTAAAAAAGCTATATATACTTTTATTATTATTAGAAAACTGAGAACCAACAGGCTCTACACAGCTTTTTTCAGAAGATTTGGATATTTAGGACCTACAGGACGAACCACAATCCACAAGGATAGAGAAAGACTGAAAATTTCTATTCTTTCATCTCTGTACAAATGATTACAACATACCCACACAAGCAAGTCCTTAGAGGATAAGGAATCTTGCAATACAAACAAAATTCAACAATAGGTAAAAAATAGCTCAGTACAGAACAAACATTCTAGAGAATTCTAAACAGTAGTATGCAAAGGGATAATGCTAACAGGGTTCAGTCAATTTTGGTTTAGGGCAAGACTTGGATCATGCGTATTCTGATTTATTTTTGACATTTTTTTCTTCCTTTTGATAGATTCTTCTGACTGAATTTTGTGTTTATTTCAGACATATGGGATCATTAAACTTCATGACATATGGTTCCTTAATCAAAGCCATTTACAACTTCACGAAAGTGCACCAAAATTATGGTAAGTATTCTCTTTAGTAAGTCATTTACTGGTCAACCATGGTTTGATCCCCAATAAATTAGTAAATTTTCTGCAGTTATTTTTACCATTAACTCCATTTTACTGTTTGGATCTCCACTAGTTTGCTAAATCATGTGAGGTTAGCCTAAAAGGGATCCCAATTCTCAAGGAGAAGTAAATACTAACAAATAGTAGAGCATATTGGGAGATATATCCGCACTTTTACGTATGCTGTTGCCTTTGGACTATGAGCGGAATTAGTATTAAGTAGAGTTGTGCATGATCCATACAATTTTGTATTCATTTCGTCATTCATATTTTTTTCGGGATTGTTAACAGGTAAGTAGAGAAGGAATTAACTGCACTAGCACCACGAAGTGCTGGCTTGAAGATTAGAAAAGTAGCTAGCTAAGATATCCTTGTGGAAGAAGTGCTTTCTGACCAGTGGTTTCTCATCCTGCTGGAGAGATAGAATTGCAATTCATGACGAGGAAGAAAAGGTCGCTGTTAATTAGGGTTTATTTTTACTTGATGCCATCACGGGATACTGATATAGTGGATAAATTCCTCACAGGTATATCAAAACCATTAACATGGTGCGAGTGAAGTAGATAATTTTGTTCATCAGACACACAGTGGGTTTGATAAGTTATATACCAACCATGATCTTAGTTCAACTGCAGAACCTGTAGTGATTAAATTTATATTTTGAATAATGTACGATGTTTTAAGGAAAAAAAAATACCAAATTACGATAATTATAAATCAATAGAAACTATTAAGTTATGCGTTTTATAAGATAAATAATAAATTATAATAGTTTAATATGTTTTTAATCCCAATAAAATTAGATTTTTTTTTTATTTTGGTCTTTATAAAAAAATTTATTTGTTTTTCATCCTATAAAATTAAAATAAATTCTTTTAATTCTTATCAAATGTATGAATTTTAGCTGGTTCTTTTTTAAAAAAAAATCTCATCTCTAAAATTTTAAATAGTTGTTTTAGTTCTTAATATTTATTTAAAGACAAATAAATGGTTTTTATTTTACAAAATTTAATAATATTTTTAAGTGGTAAGTATGATTATTTAACTTTTGTTCAACATATAAATACTTCATTAAGTGGTACTAATTTTAGAGGGGCAAAAATACAATGAGAAAAATTATAGGAAGCAGCTTTACAACTTCCACAATCAGCATGTAAATTTCTTTTCCTTGTTTTATTTTTTATTTTTTTCATTTCATGTCAACTTTAATGTTTGTTCTTCGAATTTTATCCAATAATAAAGTTTCATATACAAAATTCAATAATTTTATTTTTATTAATTTTTAAATTCAAACTACTAATTAAAAAAAAAATCAAGGAAACTACTTAAAATTTATTCCATAAATTAATATATGCTATAACCAATAACTAATTTAAGCTATAACTTCTCTGATTAAACACTTGCATAACACGTCAAAATTCAAAATCAAAAACTTAGAAAGAAGAACTGATGTACTACTGCTGAAACTGACATTAATAGACCCTAATCACTACCATAAACAGCCAATAAGTTTAAAATTCTAACAAAAATTATACTTAACTCTTTGATATATCCCATGATTCTTGTGACACTTTGAGAATAAAGTTAAATATCGCAATGTATAAACCTCGAAAGCAAACTCACAGCAACATGATGCTGGGTCTAGTGGATGTAAAGTACCTCAAGCAAACAAATGCTCCTATATTGAAATTCGTCAATATTTTTTAGCTCCACCATTTTGATTTATTGGTGTATAAGTGTTTCTATAATCTTCCATGTGGAACTTTTAAGGATTTCTTTTGCATATTTCTTTTGGTTATGAAAATTCTATCACTGTGCTTCACCTTCATAGTAAGACATCGAGCTATAAGGTTTGTCACTAAGATCTCATTAATTACTTCTTCTCAAAAGTGTGTATCAACATAGGCTAAAGAAAGCCAAGTAAATTGCCCCATATATATGCTTCTTTGACTTGAAAGTAGTTTCAGTCTCACTTCTTAGTTATGCGAGACACTGAAAATTTCAAAAACTATGTCCACATTCTAATGATTTATCTTATCACATCACCAGAGTTGCATCGAGTTTTATGGCCCAACTTTGCTGAAAACCATGTGCGTTATGTACTGAATGATAACAAGGTTCATCCCCAATAATTTCAATACATGATATTTTCTTTTGTCTTTTACATAAAGAAAAAAAAGAAAAGTGATGCGTGTCAAATGTTTGCAGGTTGTCACTTCATAGTCATGAGTACGGTTTCTCACAAAAGAACGACTAAATTCCAATTTAACAGAAAAAAATGATGCTTCTAGTCTCATGAAACGATCTAAAGTTTACTTCAAAAGGAAGCTATTCACAACTAATGATAGCTACCATTTACCATAAAAAGGCATCACCTTAAAAGGTGGAGTTTAAATAAACAAGTTAACTCTGCAAGCAATTTGATTATCAAGTTACTTTCATCAAATAAAATGAAATTAATTATTCTTCCAATGATTCGCCATGTCTTCTGTGGGACCCTTGTCTCTACCTTCATTAATTTTCAATTCTCATTGTGCATGAACTGAAGTATTGTGTGTGATCATTATAATGGAAGTACAGAAGCCAAATAAACGCTGAAAAGTGAAGAGAAAGATGCTTCTGAAAGCATATATATATAATCTATATTATACATCTTTTCACCACCATTTACTGTATATAAAACTTCGATATACATGAATAAAATTTCTCAAATTATGCAAATCTCCAAGTAAAACAACAGAATAAAATTATTGATGTGTAGTTTTACTAGTTGGTGATTATGGATGATGAAAATATTTAATAATATGCAGATCTATGACTTCTTGTGAATATATGAAATGATATGCATGCAGGTAAGAATTACTGGTCCAAAACATTATATATGTTTTCTTTTGAACTCATGTTGTTTGCATCGGATATTAACGTTGTAACTTTTGTTGAAACCACATCACATCACACATGCATCTTTAGTATCAGAGCAGTTGTTGCATGTGTATATACTTGTATGGTCATTCATAACAGTCCACAGAAATATCATTAAATTTGTACCCTACTTTATATCAGTAAATGGACGAGGCATATTTAAAGTTTAACAAGTGAAGCCTATATTATCAACTCAAACGGTTGTCTTTTACTTTGTAGGGTTTGTTTTTGGTGACACTATGGACCGTTAATTCATGGAACTGGTAAAACCATAAAGTTGGTATCATTAACTTGCCTGCTACATGGATGTTGTTCTTTCACTGAATTGATGGTGCCAACTAATCACCATGAATCAAACATTTACGTTGAAAGGTAGGTGTTATGGTTGCAATTAAGAAGAGAAGTTTGCGGTAAAAAAGAAATACACGTGTATTTTGGGTTAAGCAAAGTTATGTGACCACTTTGAATTGGGACCAAAGAGAGAAATACATAAAGAAAGGTTGGTGGAGACAAGTGAAGGAAGACTTTAAACTTTTTTACTGTACTTCATAATTCTCATCACTTTTCCCAGAAACTACATATGTTGTTTGTTTCAGAGGAAAAAGGAATCAAAGGAGTGAAACAGAAAAATCCAAAGACAGCACCACCAAGGAGTAGAGAAAGCTGTTTAATTTCTATGATTTTAACTCTTCCCACTCTATATTATGCATGAGTTCATATATAGAAACTCTTTTATAATTGTTTCAAATTACAAGTTAAAATTCTTTCATTCATGAGTTGATATATAATTAAGTTTTTCCTTAGAAAATTCTTTCAAACATATGTTTAGTCTATAACTAACTTTTTTTAGTATCAAAATATAAGTTACATTAGGGTTTAAATAACTCAAATTAAATTGAATTTTACTAATAAGAATTGGTTAAATATGAATTCTAATTCGAGTTTGATGTGAACTTTTTCTTGACTAATAATTCGTTTTAGGTTAAACGAATATATTTTGATTCAAATAGTGTGTTTCAATAATGTGAATTAAGAATTTTTAAGGTTAACTTTTTTATGTAAAATAAATTAATATGAAATTAGCCAGAAAATAATTGTACGAATTTATTAATATATAAATGGTGTGGTTTTTTTTTTTTTTTTTTTTTTTTTTTTTTTTTTTTTTTTTTTTTTTTTTTTTTTTTTTTTTTTTTTTTTTTTTT
>Ga0209700_101700_pt1 | contig 45632 bp, 12 predicted proteins | sample SiratroredBW_FD_187528 | JGI IMG/M metagenome (GOLD analysis project Ga0209700, IMG submission 187528) | Root nodule microbial communities of legume samples collected from California, USA - Siratro red BW (SPAdes) (version 2) | ecosystem: Host-associated > Plants > Roots > Nodule | place: USA... | reverse complement strand
ATGGAATAAATTCACCTTCCTCCATAATTATGTCAGCTTGTATTCCTTAGTTATTGGAATACATAAACAATCTGTCCTTCTATGATTTTTATTATGTTTATCATAGTTTTTATTAAAATTTCTCATTGCATTTGAATGATTTTGAAGAGGTGTGCATGGAAGAAAAATTGGTCCACTTGAGTGTACCTTGAAATCAGAAAAGCTTCAGTTTTCAAGACTTTCACAAAAGGATTATTCTTACTGGCCATTGCTTGCTTTGCTTTGTTGCACATGGAACAGCCATGCTCATGCCCCAACTGGTGCCATTATGAACACGTAGCAGCCTCCCAACCCAATGCTCTATAATATTAAATAAATATTCCGTACGAATTAAATGAAAAGTTGAACAAGCATTGTAAAATTTTTTCTTGCAAGACTTTTTTGTTTCCACTCGAACCCAAGAGACCAGTAAACTAGCCGAGACTCCGCGATACTGAGCACTTTGCGAAATATTAGAGTCTAATAACGATGACACATCAACTTCCAAACCTTAATTAAGAGGCGAGTTACACCTATTTGATTTTACTTGGACTTACTCATCTAATTTTAAACTAAAATACATAATATAACAATAAATAAATATATAAATATTTAAAAAATATAATTTATATATATATATATATATATATATATATATATATATATTGCATCACTAATTATATTTAAAATTTTCAAAAAATAACAATATAATAAAGTATCGTCATTTCTCGGTTAAACAGATATTACCAAATTCTCAACTCGTTCAAATTATTGAAAATGTGTCTAAACATATATTATATAGAACAAATTTTATAAAAAGGTTGTTTTAAATTAAAAAACACAAACATATCAACCAAAATATTTATAGCATAGACATATAATATATATACAACAAATTTTATAAAAGGGTTGTTTTAAAATAAAAAAACCACAAACTATCAACCAACAATTGCATAAAAAAAAATTGAAAAGTATGAAAATGAGGACTTGTGTTGACTTCGATTAATTAACTTCAATAACATAACACTTAATTTCTATACTAAGTCATTTAGACGGTTAAAACCATATTAAACAAGAATAACATGAATAATAACACAAAAGATAAAGAAGACTTAACTTACTCTGAACTTATTTAAGAACCAAATACATCAACAAGGACATAAACTAATTAAGATTATCTTTTCTAACCAAATTGCAAATACGAAAACAAATCTTACTTCATGCATAGAAAAACAAAATATATATAAAGACCATAGAATTGAGGAGAAAAGAAAAACTTATTGTAAGATTTTATTAAGTAGTCATATACTTAACTCAAACTTCAAATGACTATTTTTGAGTTTTCTTTTTGAGTTTATATTATACACTGATATTATTTTCTATCAATAAATTGTTTCGATTTTTTTAAAATATTGGGTAAAAAAATATCACCCATATCAATAATTTCTTTTTCTAATATTGAGAAATTTTTTCAAATATCATTAATAAAAAAGTCAATGAAAAAAATCGTTGACTATCCAAACCATTTGAAAAAAATAAACACTGTCGATATTTATTTAATTATAATCAACAACTAAAAATAATCTCCATCAGAGTCAATAAAAGAAAACTAAATATCAATTGAAAAAATATTGACAAATTTTGATATAAAATAATTTCAATAAAGATTAACTAAAAAAATCATCATACATTTGAATTATTAATAATTATTAGATATTTAAATATTTTTTATAATAAATGCTAATTGAAATATTTTATCAAAACTAAAAATATTTAACTTTAGTAAATTTACATTATCTTATCCAAACAAAGTGTATCCATACTTTTTAAGTAAATAAAATTAATAATAGATAGTTTATTTCTATATTTTTTAATTTAAAAATATAATTAAAGATAAAATAAAAATATAAAATATGTCCACCTAATACCGAATCACTTCATATATTATTATAAATTTCATAAAAAGAATAGTTAAGAAACTTTGAGGCTAATATGGTGAAATTGTAAAATTTCGAATGGCCAATTTTTATTTATTTTTTCACAAAAATGAAACACTTAGCAGGCGAGTTGATGAAGATAAAGGAACATAATATAAACTGAAAACCAACCCAAACAAAGTAATATTGATTGAAGACGGGATGTTATGGTCCAAGGCCAATCTTAATTATTCTTAAGATAAAGATCTAGGGTGCCACACTTGCAGAGCATGTCCTTCTACAAACTTGAGAAAGAGTTGGCCACATCAATCACAAAGCGATATTTCACATCACCTTTGCCAAGCCTTTCCATGGCAGTGTTGATTTGTTCCATCTTAATCAGCTCAGTATCTGCAGTTATGTCGTGTTTTCCACAGAAATCAAGCATCTCTTGGGTTTCCTTGATCCCTCCAAAGTTGCTCCCCCCTACAAGCTTCCTTCCTACATGCATATGTTACATAACAGAACATTTCTTTCATTAGTCAAATCCATAAACTATTGTTTTACTGAGAAGGGTGGCCCTGCTCAAATTTTGGAGAATCTTGAATCTACAATGAATTAAAAAACTGTTTCATCCATTCAGCTTCTTGGGAAAGCATTACACTAAAAGTATCTTTGACTTTAGGCTATCATGAGGTATAACTTGCTAAATCAGGTTCTTTTCTCCTTGCGCAATTTCTTGCAAATAACATACAAGAGCTAGATTATACCAGATTGGAGATGACTGATGGCTTACCTGCAGCTAATTGAAAGATAGGCACCTCAAGAGGCTTGTTAGGCAACCCTACAGTAACCAGCTTCCCATTCAGCTTCAGCAGACCAAGCAGTGGTGTCAGGGAATGAACAGCAGAAATTGTGTCTATGATACAGTCCATGGTTCCCATAGCAGCCTGCTTAGAGTTCGCGCAAGTTTACAAATACATCATGAGAGATTGCATGACCAGTCAATCCAATGTTTTACTAATGATTATACGGAGAAGCAGACTAAAAGGTTTGTTTTTTATATTCTAAGGTGCTTGAATAGTGTATATCCCATTCTGTTGATCAGCTGAGGAGGTGAGGTTTTCTCGTGTTAAGACACACTTTTCATGGCTAATATTGACTACAGCTGAAAAGTCACTCAGAACATTCGCTCTGCACAACCATACTAAATTCTCTATCAATAGGGTAATGATAGTCCATATCACTCAATTCCACACTTTTTTCACCTCTCTAAGTTAGTTAGCTTTATATCTTGCAAGTAGCTACTATTTGATGATAGCTTTTGAATACGGCAATTGTTATAACCTAAACATAAATAAAAACTATCATCACAAATTAGAAAATTATATGACGGCATCAAGCAAAGCATAAACTAGTCGCTACCCAAGACGCCCAACAATAGCATAAGAATATCATTATCATTGCTAAAGTACTATGGAATTGTATTATGATTATGAAGAACCAGTAAATTCATCATAACTAAAACCCAGTCGAAAAGTCTTCCTTTGAATGCTTTTTCAGTCTTGTATCTAAGTTACCTTCATTTTTGCAGGGTCTGAGGAAACAACGAAAGAATCTGCCCCTAGTCTGTCAACTGCCTCAGTTTCCTTGTGTGGAGATCCACTAATGACAGTAACTTTCAGCCCAAAGGCCTTACCAATTTTGACTGCCACATGGCCTAACCCACCTAGCCCTGCCACTCCTAAATGTTTGCCAGGCTCTGTCATCCCATAATATTTCATAGGGCTATACACAGTTATCCCCGCACACAGCAGTGGAGCACCAGCATCAAGGGGTAAGTTGTCAGGAAATCGGAGCACATAACGCTGGTTAACAACCACAATGTTAGAATAACCACCTTGAGTTCGTGTCCCATCATAGTAAGGAGAATTATAGGTAAACACAGGGCGGGGACAGTAATTCTCCAAATCCTGTTGGCAACATTCACATTCCTTGCAAGACTCCACTATCACACCGACTCCCACTTTATCACCCGCTTTGAAATGTTTCACATTATTTCCGACTTTTGTCACAAGACCAACAATTTCATGCCTGAAAACCAAAAACGCTAAAGTCAATGCAAGGTCATCTCCGAAGTTCTGATTTACCTTCAAAAGAAAGTATCACTACCTGCAAGGTTAGCAATTACACAAACACGTGCAAGGCTTAAATATTAAGTACAACTTACGAAGAGAAACGTAGAAAGGAATAGAGACAACTAATTTACTTAGATATATTTAACAAACAAACATTGCATCATTAAAACAAAAAACTATTAGAGTCAGTTTGATTCCCTTCTCACATTCTGATTTTAAAAACTGTTTTCTAAAGCAATTTCACAGTTCTCAGCAACCAGTTTCTCATTCTAACATATTTTAAAATTATTTCCAAATGTGATAAAAAACAAATAAACAATTAGAAGATGTCTTTCATCTTCTTCACTCTCCATCCTATTCAGCCTTCTTTCAATATCACAAGCTGTTCAAAAACCTTAGTTAATCCCACTTTTAAAACGGAAAAGTATTTGTAATTAGAAATAGAAATAGAAATCAAACACACCCTCAAATTTTAGCAATCATTCATCTTATGTTAGGATTTAAGCACAATAGCTCAATCTCCGGAAGAATTTCTAGATTCAAATATATTATAAAGTAATTTATCATACTTAAATTGGACTCCTAACCATTTTTGCTTGCATAGTTTCCGCACATGGTCAAGTTACCGCACATGGTCAAGTTACTCTGTACACCGACCACACCTAAATTGTAACACATGCCCCATATAAAATGAGATAAATATAAATACACAATCCATGTGAGGTAATGTAAAACACAACGTGCGTTTTTTAATAGGAGCTTATTTTACTAAGTTAATTCGAAGCCCCAACTGTGCTCGGTTCAAGGATGAAGAAGAGCGTGGTTTTTTTTTTTTTTAAGTGTCCCATCACATTCAAACCCAATGATGACAGATAACATATTATATATTATATAGTTTCTATTACCATAATCAAATGTTGGGGATAAATAATTACACTGAGAAAAAAGAATTATTCAATTAAAAAGGGAAAAAGGTTGCAGTTGAAAGAAGGTACCCCGGAACGACAGGGTAAGTGGTGAAACCCCAGTCGTTTTTGGCAGTCTGAAGATCAGAATGGCAAACCCCGCAAAACAGAATCTGAACAGTGACATCGTCAACGCCGTTTTCCCTGCAATCATCACGTGAAATGAGGATGAGATTGGTCTCAACCAGCATTGATCTCGCTGAGAAATTGAGCAAAATGTTAAACTAAAAATGTAAAAAATAAAAATAAAAGTAACCTTCTGGAGAGATGAAAGGGCGAAAGGGTCCCAGAAGTGTCCTTAGCAGCCCAACCAAAAGCTTTGTGAGGGAGTTCTTGTGGAGATTTTGCCATGCGTTTTTCTTTTTTGTTTTTTTTTTCCACTCTCACTCTCTTCTCAAGCCTCTGGGCCCTTTTCCCAGCAATGTCACAGTCTATATGTACGAAAACAAATTCCTGGGAAAAAAATTATTATTAAATTTATATGATATTTTTTATATTAATATTTTTAAATTGATCAAAATTGTTAATTAATTAATTATTTAAAAATTAAAAAAATGATACAAACTAAATTTTACAAAAAAAAAAATCTTTTATTTTTTTAACTCATATTTCTGTGAAAAAACTATTTTGTACACTGTAATAAAAAAAAGTTATCATATCTATGAAAGATTTCACAGAAATCATATGCATCATTCTTATAATTGAATGAGAACAGAAATATTTTTCGTATTATCAGTGTATAAAAATTAAACTAATATTATTTAATAAAAATTAACATTAATCATAATTCTACTTAATAGAATAAATTAAATAATTATACTTAATAGTTTATTCAAATACATAAATTATATATGTGTTTTATAGTTTTTAATTTTATAAATAAATATAATTGATGTAGCTATAAATTACGTTACTCACACACTTAAAAAAAAGTTAGCAATATAAAATAAAAAACTGTAATAAACTAAACACTTAAAAAATTGAGTTTAATACAAAAACTCAATTCTCACATTCTTTCCCTCCTTTGTTCGTTCATCTCTCTTCTCCCACAGCCACACAACAGACAAACAAAGCACGCATCAAAATAATAATTAATATTTCTCAAAAATAAAAATAAAAAAGATAAAAGAGTTTTGTGGAATATACTTTATGATTTTATTTTCTTTGTTGTTTTGTTGAGTTTCCCTTGTTGAAGGAAAGAGAGAGAATAGATATATTGGCTTTGTCTGTTTGTGTGGTGGATCTGTGTCGTTACATGAGAGGAATTGGTTAGGTTGATTTTGTTTTTTGGTCGGAAGATGGATTCTAAGGATTTTCGATCCATATTGGAGAGCGCGGGCATCGACATTTGGATGTTGATGGATGTCGCCATCGCAGTGGCGTCTGTTGACCACAGTGATGAATTGAGGCGTCGAAGAGACGGAATTGTGGAGCGCCTCTATGCCACCAGTTCCGTGTCATCATCGCGGTGTCCAAATTGTGATGTCGACGACGTTAGAGAAATGGAGATGCAAAGCAATCCCTCCGCGGAGGAGGAAAAGGATACTTGCGAAGTCTTGTTTCATGATGAACAAAAGAAGATTCTAGAGATTAAAGAGCGACTTGAAGATCCTCACCAGGTCTTTTTACTTTGATTTCTCAATTTTGCGAGTTTCTCTTAGCTTACGCGTCTCTCTAATTGTGAATCTTTATTTCTTTCGTAGTCCACAGATTCGTTGTTGGAGCTGTTGCAGAATCTAGCAGACATGGATATCACGTTACAAGCCTTAGAAGTAACTTATTTTTATTACATTCAGTTTGTTAATTGTTTTTTGTTTTTTGTTTTTCTATTTGTATATTTTAATTTCATGTAAAATTGATTCTGTAGGAGACTGACATTGGGAGGCATGTGAATCGGTTGCGAAAGCATTCGTCTAATGACGTTAAGAAATTGGTGAAGTTGCTCGTCAGGTTTTGAATCTAACTATTTTCTGTTTGTTTTTTCAAAATGTGAACAATGAATGTTAATTGCAACATTTTTTAATTTTGCTGAACATTTGTTTTGTTACTTTTACGTGTTTATGCAGGAAATGGAAGGATATTATAGATGAATGGATGAAGTTGAAGACGCCAGGAGAAGCGAGTACGACTTTCGTGGGTAATCTTTGTTTGGGAAAATTAATTAGTTTTTCGAATGAAAATGTGTAATGAAGGATTTGGCTTTTATTAAGTTGAAAATGTTGAAATTCGTTTATTTATATATCTTGTTGGCATGTCAGCTGACGAGGACTCGCCACAAGAGAAAATCCTAAAAAATGGGCATCGTCAGGTTATAGAAATCATTCAGTGTTTTTACATGAAAAGAAGATGAGGTTTTTCTTTCTTAACAAATTGTCTTTCTAATATTCTACTCCTTCCATAGATTCCCGATTTTGCAGACTCGCCAAATGCACACAGTGAGTACAATATTAGATTTCAAGCTTCATTTGTATCTCGTTTGGCTTTGTAATATGTTTTCTACTCCCACAGATGAGAGTTTTGGGTCAGAGCGCAACAACAATGAACCACAACCACGAAAACCAAAAGCAATTCCTCTCAAAGAATCTCCCCTAAAACCATCTGCATCAGTTACTACTCCTACTCTTGCACCTCAAAACTTATTGATATGAATTTATCACCTTTTTGGAACCTCTGATCTGATCTTCTAAATGTGACTACTAAATTTTGGAGATTGTTGTTCCAAAATCACGAAACAAGTTTAAAACCAAACTATAGTAATAAAAGCCTGATTAGGCAGTGCCTGTGCAAGATCATAGTGTGAGTAGTCCTTACTTGTTGAATGACTGCAGAGACAAAGAGAGAGCAATTTTGAGATGGATAAACTTGATTCAGCGAGAAAGCGACTTCTAGAGAGCTACAAAGAGGTTGCAAATGGTGAAATTTTTACTTCATTTAATTGCCATTTTCTTGCTATCTATGTATTGTTTCTTCGTCAGTAAGTTTGAAAGCATGCTAGAAAGTTATATACTGACTACTGTATATCTTGTCTGTCTGCTGTGTGTCTAGCCAAAAAGCAAAGAACGATCCAGGTGATGGACCTCCATGACCTGCCAAAACCGAAGAATGCCTTCTTCGGAAAAAACAAAGGTGGCACCAGTCAGGGAAGACACTGGTGACTACGTGCCCAGTTGCGTGTGAAAAGGCATTTTGTGGGTGGGTGATGCAAAATTGTCCCAAATTGATCCCAACACAAAAAAAAATAACAATCATTCAGTTATACATTCATTTAATATACATCTATTAAATATATATTTTTTATTTATATTTCTCTTGTCTTATTATATTATATATCTAAAAAATATATGTTATATATATACATACATGAGGTGTTGATAATACTTTGGATGTGCATAAAATAATTTTCATATATATTTTCTTTAGTTATTTAACATTAACCCTGGAAAAAATTATTCGTAATCTTTTTCGTCCCAGACAATTTTTACATTAAATGCGGGTTCGATGCGGAGGAGATGATTCCTGTCAGGTTGACACCATGTCGTGCGGTTCGTGCTACTACTCCCATTCAACACGGCTGAGGTGGTAAACAAAATTAGTTTTTTTAATAATTTGTAGAGGTCATTTCAAATTTTTGGTAGCTGCTGACAGTTTTTTCAGATTGGCCTGCAAAGTGATTAAGGCATTCCAACAGAATTGAAACAGAAAGTATGTTACAAATAAATAATAATAATAATAACAATACTATATTTTTAGGCTGAAATGAATGTTTATTTTTCTATTAATGGTAAATTAGCATACCGTTGCCATATCATAATATCAACTTTTCCACCCACATGATTATCAAAATTACAAAAACAACACAAATAAATAAGGATAAATTAATATAAATATTAAATTTATTTAATAAGTACATCTCTTATTTTTTTTACTAGAAATATCAAACATGTTTTTTTCTTAAAAAAAAAGTAGATGATTTTGTTTTGAAAAATATTACATTTGATTAGATATATAAGACTAATATATGTTCTATATCATTACATACTTCATCATTGAATTAACTCTTAATTTTGTTCTACACTAGAATCCACATATATCATACAATGATTTTTTACAGAACTATTTAATTATTGGTGACTCTCACTTTAGAATAAAAAGTTTTAGCAATTTTTCACCGCTTAATATAATTTTTTTTTGTGTGAGTTAGGTTATTAATAAAGTACGATGATCTCGTCCATAAATTTCCTATCTTACACAATATATTCATACAAGGTTCTAAAAATTCAACTTTCAATTTTACAAATAATTTCATTACATATAATTCACAACAGTGATTTTACTGTTTTATAGAAATATTGAACATTTAATTTAAATTCAAACAATACAATTTGATTAATATAAGAATAAATTAACTAAGAGAAAATGCCTCCCCTTCGTTCAACAATAATTTTCCAATTCCTTTTAGTGGCTTTCTGTTAAGCAAATTTTACATATTCATTGAGTAAAATTGACCAAGAATTTACCTATCATTCTTGAGTGACTAGTGACTTTTCATTGACAAAAATGATTTTGTTTTTCACAATTAAATATCAACAACTTCTACAATAGATTTATCAAGCTATCCAATTATTGCATTCTTATTAAAGCAATCACAATTTAATATGACCAATTAAGTACTAGAAATATTAAAGCGGAATCAATTCTAAAATACCACTATACATCTATTCTATCATTTAGTCACCGTCTCTATGCACAATTACATTTTATATTTCACAAACACAAATTCAAACTAAATATACTTATACTTTAGTACCAAAAGCCTGAGTATTTTTGTATAACTTTACATGTAATTACTCAAAAATTCCTAATTTCAATTGTTTAACAATTCTTAAATCGGTAACTAAATATTATAAACACGACTTTATTTTTATAACTTGAAATCACTCATTCACTCATAATCTAATTTGAATTTTATTACAAAATTAACTTTCTTTAGCTCTGGTTCTCTTGATCTCAAAGAAAGTCTGCAATTTTGAGGAGATGAAGAAACAAAAGCCTTAAGAACTTCCTGATCCCTTCAAGAATTAAAATCCAATCATCCAACCATAATAAAATAAGCTTCTTACCATAAAACCGACAAATACATCACCGCTCCCAAACCCTGGTATGCATGTCCATGTAGAGAAAGAAAATGGAATATAAATTGAAAAAGAAAGAAGATATCTTACCTTGAGCAAAACCTCAAAGTTGATTTCCACATATCCTTGAACAAACTTGTAGGTGTTGATTCTCAAATTAGGAAAATAAGATGAAATTTTGGGTTTGAAGCTTCAATGCACCTATTCTTAAATTTATATTCTCAATTGTATTTCTTGATCAGCTAACCTCACATACATCTCTTAAATGAATTAAAATTAAACATAAATTAAATTTAAATATGACTTTTAAGTAATTATCATATAGTTACAACAACAATTTCATAAAGAATAAAAACAATATAAAATTTGGTTTATAAGAAGTGGAGGGTTATATTGAAGAAGGAAGTCTCTAACTTAAATTTTTATGGGAAAAATATGGTGTAACTAAAATTGCTTTTATAAACGAAATAATTTCTGATAACTCTATTAGGGTTAAACTTGATACCATAGTGACTGTCAGTTTGGAAATTCTAAGATTTGGATCTAACCCCTCTGGTCTGCATTTAATTAATTGTTGCTGGTTCATGTCTTGTGGGGTTACAACTGGATGTTGGAGGGATGTAGGACACTCAGACTCACTCAGACTACTATTTCTTCTAAGTTTGAAGAGTTTCTAAATATTGCCCTGAACGAGAGTGGAAGAGAGGTATCTTATAATGATTCAAATGAGTTGAAAGAGTCTCTTCAGACTTTTAAAATACCTGAAAGATCGAAGAAAGATGTTTCAAAGATTACTAAAAAACTTGTTAGAGTAAATTTTACAAAAAAAAAATGGAAATGATAAAAGGGCTTGTACACCTCATTTTTTGTTTTTTTTATCTTTTGTTGTCTTATTTTTTATCATAAGGGATTGACCTCTTTTAATTCTTTTTTTCCTAATTTTATTCGTTTGCTTATTCTTATCAGCCTTCTAAATTAATTTGATATTTTATTTTATCCTTTTTTCTTTTTTGTTTAACTTTCAATTTATTGTTTTCGTATTTTTTTTAATAAATTAATTATTCTTTTTAATAAATCACGTGTAATGTCTCCATCTCTAACATAAATTTTAGGTAGAAGTTTTATTCTACATTGGTGAATATTATTATTTATTCATTTTAGGACCAAAATTAAATTAAGATTTAATACTAAAATCAATATTATAAAACTAATAAATGTCTCAAGTATATTTAATTAACATAAGTACTATGATTAATTATATTATTTAAATTAGTTTTAGCGATATTCGTTAGCATTTTCTGAATTGAAATCGATTTTTTTTTATATAAACATATAATTTTTTATCATTCTAGATAATTGATAGAATTTAAACTATACTAAGGTTACTTTTTTCAGGTAATAAGTGGTATCTAAAGCCGTTTGTTTGGTTAACTTTCCTTCGCATTGGATTGGTCCACTAAAAAGTGTTAAAGTGTTCCTAAAAGTGACAACTCCGAAGTTAATGAAAAGTTGATTGTAGTGCCTCATCTCATTTCCATCACAAGAATTTCTCACATTAAATATTAACTTATTTTATTAATGTTTCACTTTATCATATTATTTTTAATATTTTTTATTTTAATACAAGGATTTCATAAGAATTATACTATAATAAAATTTTATTTGGTAGATGGTAGAAATAGGCATTTTTAAGATATAATTTCCTTTTTCTTTTTCTTATGAAAAAATTATTAAATTTTATATTATACAAGTGCAATTAAACAGTGTTCTTAGACTTATATATTAAAATTATTATCTGGATATGACATTTGTAATAGAGATATTTTTGTTAAGATATAGAAGTGTTCAATTACATTCAAATCCAATACTATTCTTTTAGAATTTTATCATTTTAAATTACTTTTTAAGATACTTTAATCCTTAAAATGTGATAAAATAAAATATATTAAGTTTTATTATATTTATTTAATAATTTTAGACTTATTGATTACAATTTTAACTCCGTGATGATAAGTTTTTTTTTTTTAAATCTAACTTGAAGAACTTAGAAAAAATAATGTATAAAATGAGTTAGAAAAACTGAATTTCAAGGAAATAGAGTATAATTTGTAATGTTAATTGAGAAATGAAGTATTGAATTGAGATTTTAAAAAATCATTTCGATATAAATTAGTCTTGCAATTTTTTAAACAATACGTATGAAAATTATGACTTACAAGTTTTTTTTAAAAAATATAATTAATAAATGAAGTTATAAGATTTAAAATAAATTCATGGATTTTCAGAAAAAAAGTTTTTAAATATTTTAATAGCCAATTAATTTTCATTTCATATATTTTTTGCTCATCCTTTATGTATTAATATCTTTACTTTTGAGTTTGAATAATAAGTTTAAAACTATGGTTTTTATTATTTATAAATACCAAAAATATGAATTTAATCACTGGTTAAGCTGAAAATTCATCATGATAACATTATAAAAAAAAAACTAATCAAGTTGCACATGAATATTTACACGACCTTTAATTAAGAGAGAAAATTTTAGATGTGATTAGACAAAGAAAAAGGTAACAAACAATATAAATAGAAGAAAAGAGATAATTAAAAAAAAAAAAAAAAAAAACAAAAAAAAAAAAAAAAAAAAAAAAAAAAAAAAAAAAAAAAAAAAAAAAAAAAAAAAAAAAAAAGTCTCCAAATGAAGTGGTCGGAAGAGATTGCTGCATCTTACTAGAAAGACCCATCTTCCCAGACAAGTAGAAACCATCAATATCTTTTTTAAAAATAATTCAATCAAATTCGTACTTTTGAATATCAACAATTCTTTTTATAAGTTCTAAAAAAAATACTATAATTTAATATTACAAAATTCTTGAAAACTTTGATTGAATGTTATAATTATTTTCTTATAAAAGTATTGTTTTAAGTTTCTTTTTAAACCCTAATCCTTTGAGAAGTTATTTCCACGTGAGAAGAAGTAATAGTACTATTAATTGGTCGGCAGAGATAAAGTTTTGGTCTTTTGCACCACAATTGATAGCATCTCTCTATATCTATTTCTTTTTGGTCAAATTCAAAAAACAGTCAAAGTGACTGTGTTAAGAAAGGTTTTACATCTAAGATAAAATTATCCACAACCCACCTTCAATTTGCATATTCAACACGTGTACCTTTTTGGTTTCCTACACTCATTTGATCAGACAACATAAAGTATATACATATAATTCACAAATAATAAACTCTGTTTTAATATTATTCCTAAAATATTGAGGTTTTATTGTCTTAATATATTTTTTACTTGGTTAGTGTTTTCGATGAAATTTCTTGTTGATAAAAATAATTTTTTATGTAAAAAATATTTGTTTAAACTAACAATTTTGAAGATTTTCAACTTTAAATATGCTATATATATGTATAAAATAAATATGTTAATTAAACTTATATAATTATTAATTTTAACATTTAAATCAAACTCAACTAATTAAAGATCGTCCAATTTTTATAGATATACTAATTATTTAATCTCTCAACACTATTAAATATAATAATATAGTATAATTTCACAACATTAATTATAATTAGAAGATTGATTTATTTTTTAATAAAATAAACTTGTAAAAAAGAAGCTACCATTCGGAAAAGCAAAACTTTAATAAAAGTATTTAATTCAAATTAAGACATAAATTAAAGAAATGAAACTTAAAACCCTAAAGAAAATTAAATGGAAAAAATAAAAGATAAATGTTAAATCCACAAAACTAAATTAATTGATGTGTACTAAACTATCCATATTCTTAATACTAGAAGTCGGTCTGAATCTCTCTCTCTGCAAAACCAAGTTTCCTGTGCAGTTTGAGAAATGGCACCATTGAACTTTGAAGTGAACGCTACGTCCAATTAATTAAGATAAGTTTTCTTTTAATTCTAAACACAAGCTACAGAAACTAAAAAATCATAATAACTTAATAGTAACAATTAAATTAATTCTTATCAAACCACCAACCACAAAATTCAAAGATATTTATATACCTTATTTACTCACTCAAATCTCTACTTATTCAAAATCAAAAATCAACATCAACTTCCATAATTTAACCAAAACACAAGAATTCAAATATCTATATTTATTTGAATTATCAGTCAAAAATCTCCACACATTCATAATAGACAATCCAAAAGTATCTAACATATGTTCTCAAAATTTCATAAATATTTATAATTTCTCCACATGCATTTTATTCATTTTTCTCAACTCTTAATAAATCAATTATGAATTTAAGTTAGCTTAGTACCTTCAAATCTTGCACTTTTTAAAGACAAACTCTCTCAATGTGGAACAAATCTAGGAAAGTCTTGACTTAACTTCCAGGAATCTTATTCAAAAACTAAATACGTCATTAAAATTAAACTTTATTAATCAAATTACATATATGACAACAAATTCTTACCCATAAATGCAAAATCCAAAACAAAGTGCACTAAGAAAAAGAATGAAACTTAATTTTAAAATATATGATAAAATAGTTTTGACCTAATTTCCAATATCTTCAAGATGGTGGAGTCCAATGATAGTTTTGACCTAATCTCCAATATCTTCAAGATGGCGGAGTCCAATGATAAATACTTACGATCTTAGAGAAAACGAAGAAAAGATAGTAAAAACTGATTTATTTAATTTTCTATTTACAATTTTTTAAATAAATTTTTATTCATTATCTGTTTATTTAAAAACTCTTTTCTTTCTATAATATAAAAAGACGGTTCTTACTAAAAGATAAAATTAAGATATATTTTTATGATTATAATGATATCTACTATTTTAAATTAAATTAATTATTTTTTTACAATATATATTGATCCTTTAAAATTAAATTTATACACAAAGAACTTTATTTATTATTTTTATTTCAAAATCAGTGTAGAAAATGTCAAAAACAGCTTGAGTTCAACCACTGCCTCGTTAGATTATCAATTACTTGAAGAATAATTAAGGTTGTGTTTGGTTGGACTGGTTTGAAGGGATTTACTATTCAAGAGGATGAATTTGAGTAGACGAAGGTTGTTTGGTTGACCTGATTTGGGAGGATGGATAAGGAGAGATTTGCATGATTAGATCTTCCTTCATCTGAAGAGATTTGAAATGATTTGAAGGGATGAAATTTAAAATTACGAAATAGCCCTTATAAATGAGATGAAAATTACAAAATACCCTTATAAGTAGGTAATGACTTTGAAATAGAATAAATGTATTAGGAAATACCATTATTTTAAAAACAGTTAATTACAAAAAGATTAAAAATAAACAAATATCAAATATAACATTTAATGGTAATCATATATATGTTAATAAGAGTATTTTATTTTGAATAATTACTTTTAATTAAATGTTATCTATTAATATTCTTTATTTTAAATTTAAATACACCTTTCATTTGTTTTAGTCAATTTAAGTAGACTGTTTATATACTTTTTATTATAACTTATTAATATTTTTATAGAAATAAAATAAGAATTCAAAAAATTGTATTTAATATCTTAAAATATAATAAAAAAAATTTAACTTTTTAAGTAAGAGAATTAATAAAAAGGTAAATTTAAAAAATATTTACAATTATTATTAATATGTACCGGTATCCAAGAAATACAATTGCAAACTATTCTTATTTAGACTAATAATTTTAAAAGTTTCAATTTAAGTAAAATTTAAAAATAATTTATACTTACAAAAACAATAATAAATTTCAATAATTTTTTTTACGGATTTTAGTTAATTATGATTTAGACTAAATTGTATATTTTAATAGAATAATAAATTTGTGATTTTATTGAATTATTTAGGATTTATGTTTAATTTTAAATAATTTAGAAGATATGTTTTAAATAATTTTAGTAATGTTTTTTTATATTAAAATCAATTTAATTTAATTCATTTTAATTTTTTACCATCTTATTTCACAATGGTTAATTAATAATTTCATAAATATATCAATTAAAAAATAAAAATAAATATATAACATCTATCAAATCATTTCCAAATTTTCATAATCAATTCCCTCAAATCCCTTTAAATCTTACCATTCATCCAAACAACTCTTTCATTCACACAATCTACTCAAATTCCTTCAAATCTATCTTTTGAAATCCACTCCTCCAACCAAATAAAGCTTAAATAATGAAAAAAAGTTGAAACTATAATAAGAAGCAAAGTCACGTTGTAAAAAAGAAGTTTACAGGATACTCCTCTACATGACAAAGGAGGTTTCTGAAGAAAATACAGCAGAGCTTTATTTAGTAATTGAAATATGTTATTTTTTTAATTATCTATAGCTATTTCATTCATATATGCATAAGGTATATAATTGTTAGTTTTCCTGTAATTGCCTTATTTAATTTTCACATTTTTAAATCTTTTAGATAGAACGAGAAGAGAAACTGAAATATATTTTAAAGAATTATTTTTTTATAATTTATTTAATTATAATATATAATAATGATAGTTTTTTAAAATTGAAAAAATGTGAACTTGGGGGTTTGTTATGCTTGTTTATTATTATTATTATTATTTTATAATTACTGTTGTTGGTGGTGATTGACTCACAAGTTCCACTAACTAAATGAGCAAAATAATAATGTAAACAAATATTAATTATTATTGAAAATAATACAATTTTGACGCGGACAAAATATGTATACAAGCAAATAATTGCGTTAACACAGGTTTTATCATAACCCATATGCTGATGAAAATTAACTTTACTAATCAACAGCGCAGTTTATAAAAAATCATTTTAATTCATTTTAATCAATTATATTCAACCGTATCTTTAAATATTGACCAAAATATTTAAATCTTTTTTTTTCTTTCTTTTACTTTAATCTTTAAAGTATATGTGACAGACCAATTTTTCTTTTGTTGGTTAATTTTGTATATAGATTAATGTTGATTTTGAGTTCGTAGTCTCACATATTGAAGACATTTAAGTGAACATTAAAAGAAAATAAGATATCAAATTAAAATTAAAAAAGTTAAAACAAGAGATAAATATAATTAACTTTCCCTACGAAATATCGTGAAAAGACGTATGTATGGCATTCCATTATTGACAATGGTCTTCAATCATTGACGTTATCAATTTGTCTTGTTTCACCAATCGTTAATGTTTCACTATCTTAATCGAGAATGAGTTTATTTTCAAATCCTATCAATGATTCAATTCATGCAAAGATCCTCTTAATGTGAATGGATTATATAGTATTTGGAGTGTGGCTTTTAGATTATGGAGGACCATTACGTAATACTCGTACCCACATGAATAACGTGTTGCAAAGATATAATAAAAAAAACATACACCATAACTCATAATTAGGAAGTAATCCAACCTAGAAACCAGCTATATGAAGCAAAGTTGTAGAATTTTAATTAATTTGAAAAGGAGGAGGAGTGTGGAAGTGCAAAAACTTTGCCTTAAACAATAGGGTAGTGGACTTAGTTTGTCGAGTGAAGTGCTTGATTAAGTTGAAAGAATTCGTTTTTAAATCATCATGTTCATTCTAGTTGCTATCATGTTGTATTTTTATATTTTGATGTGTTAAAGTGTCACAACCCTACTTAATAATTGGACTCCTCTTTGTTGCATGTAGCTTTGCTTCCATTTTAATCGTGTTTTGAGATGGATAGTAGGACCAGGAAAACAACAAATTTAAGGTGTTACATAAAGAGTTCACTTAGGTATAAGAAACCACTCTCATAGAGCTTTGGGTCTTTTGAGAAGATGGGTATGTTAAAAGAAAATATATGAAACTCTTATGTAAAACACATGCAATACTTAATCAATTATAACAACACATTCAAATATTATAGGACAATTTACAAGATAATAACAAGTTTTACTCTTAGACTAGATGACAAAAATAACACTTTAGTTCCTTTCTTTTTGTAAGGTTTATGTTCTTTTTATGTTTATGTATGCAACATTTAATGTAACTTTTCTTCTTTATATGTATGGATTTAGATACCCCTTATACATTTAAATTGATCTTCCTGGTTGATAAAAAAAAAACAAATATTCTCGATGGATTCATTATCCCCGATAGACCAAATAGACAATTGTAATGGATTTCTAAGCAAATTAATAAATTTTAAGTATAGTTTCATTATATAGTAATAGCTTCATCAAATAATTCTAAAATTTAAGTTATATAAAGGTAATTAAATTAATTTTTTAATGTAATAATTTTTTATAGAATTATAATATATATATATATATATATATATATATATATATATTAATAACATAATATTATTTTTATTTTTTGAATTATTTTTATTTAAAAGAAAGAAATAAATCAATTAATAAGCTTTGAGTCAACCTAACATTCTCGGCTATTAGATTATGTATTATAGACTAAGATATTCCTAGTCATGTCTTAATAATTTGTTATAGGTTGAGGTATTCTCACTCATGATTCAATTGTAAATTTAGATGTCCTAATCAAGTATAAACTGAATATTATTAAATTTTATAAATACTTTATGTTATTATTTTTTCTTTGAGTACAATCACATCATATATCTCATATATCTAACTATACAGCAACATAGAAAATCACTAAATGTCACATCAATAATGTTAGAATCACTTTTTGATTACTATAAATAATAAATAAGAAGATAAAAAAGAATTATACATTCTTTATTTTACTAAAAAAATATATCCGAAAACTAACTTTAATATGGGAGTTTTTTCCTCAACCAAAAATCGAAATAAAAAATCTAGACAAAAACTGAGACCAAAAATTAAAAATCAATAAGATTAATAACTACTGAAAGAGTAAGCATTAGACCCTTCAAGATTCTTGTAAGAACATATAATATAAAAAATAGTTTCCAATTCAATATAAATAATAATTTTTATAGTCCAAATTAATTTATTTTATGTTATATTAAGTCTCTTCATCAGGTTAAACCAGAAATTATCATGATAGACGCGGTGTTCTATGGATATGTATTGTGTAGAAAGGGTTCTCAACTATGTTCCTAAGTAACTACTATCATTGCTCATGTGCTTAATGTGCTACTTATGTGTGGCTTTATTCTCTTTCTAAGAACTTGAATTAATGGCTTGTAATTAGCAACTTGTTTGATGACTATTAATTTGGCTTTAACCTCTCAGTATCTAAAGTTTCTTTCAAAGGTTATATATATATAAAGGCTTTCCACATGTACCATAATTCGCTTAAAGTGGGCGTGATATGAATAAAGGGACTGATTAGGAATCCTAAGCTTTCTTTTCTTCTTCCAATCATTTCCCATGAAAGAGACATACTGAGGAATGAAGCAAGTTTTGTTCATTTGATTGAGGGATGGAACTCTATCTTTGTTCATTTGAAATAAAACTATCTTCTTCATAAAACTGCTTAAAATTTAAGGGTACTTTATATGTTGTTTTCCAATTCAAATAAGATAATAACCTTATAAGTAACTTTTAATCTAGTTTTCTTATTACATATTTAACTGAAGTAGAAATTCTAATTCGAATGGAAAAATATTAGAAGTACCTAAACTTGATTTTTATACACCACATCTAACTAGTTCAAGTAGATTTTAGACTTAGATTTCTAAAATAAAATTTGTTGTATTTTTGAATCCTTTGAATGGGAAAATTGTGATTAAAAAAAATTAAAAGACTTCGTTAAAAATTAAAAATAACTAATTAAGTTTTCATCATAGATTAATCATTGACAAAAATTAACAAATATCTCATATATATATATATATATATATATATATATATATATATATATATATACCTAATTAAAAACTTAGGTGTTAAACAAATTATAATTGAATATACTCTTTTTCTCTTCATTTATACTACTTGCACATGAATAGGGATGGTAAAGGGTCAGGACAGTATAGATAGTATCTGCTTAAAAAATCTCATTGTCTTGCTATCTATTATTTGTGAAAAAAAATACCTGAACATTTATGGATACTCGAAAACATTTTCTTTTTACCATTTAAATTCTATTTAAATATAATCCAAATAAAATACACAATAAAATATTAGTACAAATAAATTTAGTGTTTTGAAAAAACAAATCTAAATAAGTTACACCACAAAATATAAATTTTAAAAATTAATCTTTTTTAAAGTAATCTTATTTCACAAGTCTAAATAAAAATATAATATATAAAATTAAATTTTAAACAATTTTTTAATGAATGATATTTCTTTCACCAAAAGATTTATTTTAATTATTTTGTTTTTAGTTTATAAAAATATTTAAATAAAATTCACTAAGAATAAATAAGAAATACTCATAAATTAAATATTATGATAATTATATTCGTCTCATTATCATTAACATGTGAGTAATTAATACACCTTTACTTAATGTTAACAAATATAAATTATAAATATTGATTTAATATGTTTTGAAAGTTGGTTTCCTTAAATGAAAGTTGGTTTGTTTTTGAAAATTGGCATATGGTATGTGTAGGATTGGTAGAAAAAGTGGCAAAGCTGCGAATGGTTAGAATCTCTGCATGTGTAATTTACATATTGGTATAGATTTAAGGAATTTTGGAAATATTCCTTCCAATGAATAGAAATGGTCCTGTAAGAAGCGCGTTGCACCTTTTTTCTCCGTTTAAAAATTGTCTCATCATATACGTTTGTTTGTGAAAGTTTAATTAATTTATAAATCAATCTCAATCTCATCTGCATCTGCATCTGCATGGAAAGCAACTAGGCACTTATGACGTATCACCATCTCTTTGCTTTTGTTCTACGTCCAAAAGCTACTTCACAAACGTCTCAAAAAGACCTAATAGCCCTAGTTTAGACTCGTGGCTGAATTTGCAAGAACTAAAGTAGCAACACCCTCTGTCTTTTTCCCCCTTTCTTTTTCTCTCCTATTAGCCAATGTTACACGAGCAGACACAGCAGCAATTAGGACCAAACAGTGCCTTTGCCCAGCTTTTCATAAACTCTTGGAACTAGAATGAACCATTGTTCAAAACAATAATTTTTGTTTAAATGATAATTTGACAATTCAACATGTAATTTAATGATTATGTCCGGTGGTTAAGTTATGTGAAATCACTTTATCAATGTTTAAGAGGGATTTTTTCTTATTATGTCACCATTTTTTGTTAGAGAATTTAACTTACCATCTTTATATTTTTCTTTTAATTATATGTAAAGACCAATTTAACATATTGCATTATTTTTATGGATAAATTTAAGATTAATTTATTGTTCAGGTGGATGTAATTGGGGCATATTTTACACCTTGAGTTACTATTTCACACCTTTCGTTCTTTCAAAAAAGTTGGTACTGATCTACACATTCAAGAATTAAAATGGTAGTTAGCAAGATAATTTTTCTAATACTTGTTGAAGATAATATAAAAAGATAAAACAAAATATTTTTACAAGTTAAAATTAATCGAGGTATTAGTTAATTTTTTTATTTAATTTTTCTGGAAACTTATGTTAATTTATTGATTTTTTTTCTTAATTCATGAGAAAATTATAAAATTATTTTATCTATAACTACGTGTTTGGATAAAAAAAATTTAAGAAATTTAAATATAATGAATTTGAATTATTTTAATTTTTAAATTGACTAATTTTTTTTTTACAATAACTCAAATTTATTGAATTTTTTTAATAGAGTATTTGTGTTTATACTACATACGAACATTTATTTTAATATTAGAAAAGTATTTTATAATTAAAAAAATATTAGTCAATGATGTTTTTCAATGAATGTTATCTTTAGTCAACTTTCACAATTATTTTAAGTGATATTGACTAAAATTTTCTGAATCAACATTGGTTTATAGTTATTTTGAGTTGAAGTTATAACTATTTCGACAAACATCAGTTGAAGTTATAATTTTTTTTTTTTTATATATTGTTGTTAACTTTTTTCTTTTATTTTTAGACTAAAAAAAATTCTTCCGGTTGACACAAACAAAAATAATCTGTACAATAATTTCTTTATTCAATATCAGAAAGAGAAATTATAGTGTCAAAATATCTGTAAATATAAATAAAATAAATAATGTCAATTGACGATTCCTCGACATCAATTAAGTCCCCCAAGTCCCGTCTTATCTCATAAGATGATGTTTTAACCAAAGAAAAATCAACAACACATCAAGTAAGACAAATAGAGAAACTATGATGAAAAAATTATATAGATGTGAGAAAAAAAAAAAGAAAAAAAATTAAATTATTACTTTTTTTAAGTGAAGTTCAAAATTATCTAATTTAATTAATCAAATTACTCTTATAATTTTATAATATTTTCTTTAAAGATTAAATATTTAAATTCTCTATAAAAGTAAATTATTCTTTAAATATTTTTCATTCAACCACATTATTGTTAAATTTATAGGTATGCAAAACCTAAAATAAGAAAATACAAATTTAACATGTGTAAGCGTATAAGTTATTTTAATTAGTTAGTGCAATAACTTCGTGGTCTTGTGTTATGGTTCAAGAAGCATACTAACAAGAATAATTTTACAGGAAGTATTTATGTTAACAATAATATTAACTAGAAAGTAATATTGGTTAACAAGAGAGACTTTGTAAGTTAGTGCAAGACCTAGGTCAATATATATAATCATACTTAGAGCCAAGACAAACTTTTGTGCTTAAAGTTATGAAACTCGGATTTAAAGCTGTTTATAAAAAGAAAAGTAGGTAGTGACTGATTTTACACACAAGTATATGAAAAACATATGGTTTTAGATTCACTTTCACTGTAATGTGGAGCTGTAAACAGTAGAACTTTCAGTTATGTTCCTTTTGTATTTATAATTAAAATATCTATTTGAGATATATTTTAAAGAGTTATTATTCCACGAAATTTTTTTAAAGATTTTGTTAATCAAAACATTTTCAGAAGTTTTTAAGGATTTTTCATCTGATTTTTAAATTTATATTTAAAAAAAATGATCGAATAGCCAAATATACCCTAGATTGTCATTATCATATGATTTAGATATTTAAAATATTTTTTATGAATTTTATTTATATTTAAATAAATATGTATGATGTACGTTGCATAAAGTAAAAATATCAGTTTATATATATAGACACACATAATTAAGAAGTGATTGACGACCACTAACAATTAATTATGATTAAAAACGCGATCCAGATGTTTATAAAGGAAAGTCTATTTTGTTCTAAAGTTAAAGTTGCACTAGTTACATGATTCATCATTGTGATCAGTAACACAAACAAGTTAATTTCACAGAATTAAAAATCATAAACTCCAAATAATTGGTGATAGCTAGTCTCATAGAACAGTAATATATAATCTCTCCCAAGCGTCGTCTGTTGATATATTTCATAATGGAAACAGATGAATTCTGATGTTATTTAAATAAGAGTAATGCATTAATAACTATAAACATCATTGAAGACATGTATCACCTCATTTAGCATCTATCTATATATACACTATAAGAAAAATGATATTTAGAAATTAATTTTTAATTATAACTATCAAATGAAATGGTTATTAATTATGATCAGAATAATCATCAAATTAGATTTTGATTGCTAAATAATTACAAAATAAAAATAATGATTGAATTTAGTGACCAATTAAGTCAAATAATTGATATCTAACATTAGCTACCAAGATTTTAGTGACCTATACAATTCTAAATTAGTCTTTAACTTAATTAAATATCAATTTAAAATATAATGACACAAGTCACTAAAAATTTGGTAGCTAACCTTAGATACCAATTATTTGACTTAATTCGTCTCTAAATTCAATGATTATTATTTAACAACCAAAATTTAATTTAATAACTATTTTAGTTATAATTAGCAACTACTATTTTATTTGATAACTAATTAAATATTTAACTCTAAATAATTTTTTTATTTTGAATAAGAGTTGTTCATGATCATATTTACTTTACAATCTTTGAAACTTCCTCTTTTCAAAAAAGCTACACTGTATCAAAGAAAGACCCCAGTACATTATCCAATTCGTAAATTGTATGTAAAACCAGGCAAAGTAGGCAAATACCACCATATGTATTTTGTTTTATCAGAAAAAAAAAACTAATACAAAGTAAAAAAAAAATTGTTTTTGACCCTTACACAGAATAATGATTTGAGAGGTGATAGCTATGTGTATGATATATTCTACTAGTCAATTTTTAAAACAAAATGGTAACACTATAAAACAAAACAAAATAGCAACAACATAAAGAATTATCAATTTTTTAAGGTCAATCTGTCTCCAAGCTCAATCTTTTCAAGACTGTTCTCTTAATTAACTGATCTTTTTAAAGGCTTACGTGGATAATCTCTTCAAAACCGATCTCTCTAAGATCAATCATTTCAAGATCAAGTTCTTCAGATTCGATCTCTATAATATAAGCAATTTATTTAACGTTGATTTTCCTAAGTCCAATCTTTTCATGACTGATTGAACCATTAAATACTCTTTAAGAGTAATCTTTCCAAAATCGATAATAATAAGTGACCGATCTCCCTATTGTCCAAGTGTATAACACAATAATTTTTATATTAACACTCAAAATATTAAAACATCTAAAAAAAATATTAAATATTGATTAAATGTTTAAAAATAGTGAATATCCACCTATCATAGCTTATTTTATCAGCACAAAATTAATTTACTGAAATCCAAAGCGTGGCACAAACCATCTTTGTGTTGCAACGCACCATACTAGCCATTGCTGGGACTTCACTTTTACCAATTCCACCATCTACTCCTGCTCTTTTTTTTTTTATTCCAGTGAATATCAATTCTATATTTAATAAATTAATTATATCTCATTTATAAGTTGTGCGTATCTCAAAATTATTCTCTTAACGCAAAATTGGATAACGAAATATTTTCCTTTATCAGAGCAGTGATATTTTTTACACTGTCTCTATCTGATAGAAAAACCCGAGAACAGTTTCCCTTTTAAGAAAGTTGAGAAAAAAGTGTAAATTATCATTTGATTTAGGTAAGAAATTGAAAAGAAAAAAAGAGTTAAAGAGTGTGATCAGTCCAAACTTCATTCTTGTCAATCCAATCCAGTGAAGAAAATTCAGAGAAAGAAACTACATACAGCTTTTGTTTTACGTTCGTGCCCTTCCGAGAGACAAGGAGAAATTGACACCGAAGAATTACACGGGGTTAAAATTGATCCGTGAACACACACACTTTCATCCAACTCTAAATCACTGTTAATCTAAATTACCTTACCAGTTTAAGAGTAGTACAATTTATTTTCTTTCATCAAATAGTATTATGGTTGAAAACAAACTATCTGTATATCTACAGAAAAAGAGTAACGAAATTTGGAAAGAAAATGTGACACTAAATAAATTTTTGTTGATACTACACAAGGTGTAGCAGTACGCAGTGCACTACGAAATTAAATGCATGAAGGTTTGGCAGCGTAAAAGGAGAGAGAAAGGGTGGTCCCCAGATATGGAAAGAAGCTTATGATATTCACCACACACGTCCCATAATAGAAAAACAAAAGCCAATGGCAGTGTGTGCTCCTCACTACTTTGAGCAATATCCCAATTGACCATAAAAGGTGGAGCTTGTGCACAAACATCTTTGTCATCAACTGTGAACCATCTTCATTCTCATCACTTCCATTTCTAAATTAGGTCACTGATCATAACCAAAAACACCATGAAAGGAAACAATCCTTATCTGGTTGTGATCCTTATACAAGCCATCTACGCTGCTATGTTTCTTCTCTCAAAAGCAGCATTTGACCATGGCATGAACAATTTCATCTTTGTCTTCTATAGACAGGCCGCAGCCACCATATTCCTCATCCCTTTTGCTTTCTTCTTTGAATGGTATGCGCAACACAACTTACATCAGCATATATTACACGGATATGGATCTAACTATCCAAGTTCAATCTCTTTTTCTCAATTTAATCATGCGATTTTTTTATTTTGAAACCAGGAAAACTGCACCCCCTTTGCCTTTCGCGGCCTTCTGCAAGATCTTTTTTCTTTCTTTCTTGGGGTATGTCCAAATATTCAATATTTCAATTGATTAGATCCTATCAAAGTTGAAGAGTGTACTGATTCATTAATAAAGCTAGCTAGGTTTAACTTTACGTTATATATTTCAATTGAAATATGATTCACGTGATGTTATTGCTTGACTTTTTTTTCTTTTTTTTATAAATTTCAGGATCACTGCTAGCTTGGACATATATGGTATTGCCCTTGTTTACACTTCTGCTACTTTAGCTGCTTCTACCACAAACTGTCTCCCAGTCATCACCTTCTTCTTAGCGTTACTGCTCAGGTAGAATATTACTCTAGGAGTTGTTTTCGCTGATTATGGTATTGCTTTGGATTAACTATTTTTTGTGTAGGATCTAGCTGATCATATATTACTATTTACTTTGTATTTCATTCAATTTAACTAAAGTTAGTTTTCCCACCAAGCTCAACCTTAAATCGAACTTTAAGTCTCTCAGAAAACCGCAATTTATCAAAATGTGTGAGCTTTTTTATTGTCAAAATCCTTAAAAACCTGATAATATTCGATCACAAGTGGAGATTTTGCTGGTGATTAAGATTCACGGGTTCTCTATGATCAACACACTTGAAGCACCTAAAAGCAGCTCTAGTTCGGATAGTTCAAGCAGTAAATTTAAAAGATGTAGTTGTACTAGGCAGGTGACTATTTAACAGATCTAGAAGTATCTTGTAATAACCAAAAACTAACGATAATAAAATTATAACCCTCAGCTAAAAGGAAGTATAATCGGAAGATTGATGATGATAGATGAAACCCTCTTTGTATCAAATACACCAACAACAGTCATTGTTTTCTTAAATATTTCTTCTTATCACATATCAATTGTTATATTTACATTTTTTTTCTTTCTTGTCCTCTTTAGGTGTTGAATAGAGTTTGATGTTTTCTAAACTTTCCTAATACTGGAATAGAATTCCATCGAATTTCAATCATCTCTTAAAGTGTAGATGTGTCAAAACAAGCGTGAGATATAGGTCTCGATGGTGATTAAAATACTCTAGACGCGAAAAAAAAAGTTTAGAAAATGCCAAAGTAGGGAGAACACTTGTACTCCCTCTGATTAAAGATATCTTGATTGTCTACTAAAAAGAAAGCCACCCAATGTTTTTCTGAGGAGATTTTTTCCCAGCAAAATGCATTATTATGTGGTCACTTCTCAGAGACAGCTAGGGGTTATGAGTTATACAGGGATATAAATTACGCTTTTTTTATGGTACCTTCATGTCGGATGACGAAAACATCAAGGACAAAGGACCCTTGAAATTTGTACTGCATTTTTCATTGAGTGCATAGGTCTTTTTTTATTTCTTTATGAGAAAACCTATGTTGTGCTTGGGTAGGTGATGACTAAGGAATGCATTGGAAATAAGTTAGTGTCTGAAAAGAAAAAAAAAATGAAAATAATTATAAAATAATGAAATCTACTTAACTAAACACTTCTATTTTTTTTTTTTTTTATTTCCTGGTATGTACCAAAAACAAGATTAATACAATTGTGACTTGCTCTGACAAGGTCTTGGGCGTTTCCAACTAGGAAAGTGAAATGCACTCATTATTGTTCAGCTTTTGGAATGTCTTGTGCATGTAAGTGGGTAACTTTCAGATTGGACCAGTTAGTTGCAGCAACAAGGTCCATTCGTGCTCAGGTTTTGTAGCCACAGTATCCTTTAATGCATAGCTGTCCAATTATGTGCCTTTTTGTTCTCGAGGGAAACGACACTTTCACAAAAGAAAAGACCATGTTATACATGTGCTTTTATATACAATACATATCTATGTCCATGCAATACAGAGAATATATAATAAAGTGGCTGAGCGTGAACCACGGAAAAATGGTTCAATTTGAGCTGGGAAACTTTCTTAGGTGCTTCACCTTTCCACAAAACATCTCTCACATAAGAGTTTGCTTTGTTTCAGGATAGAAGTTTTGAAAGTAAACAGTGCCGCTGGTGTTGCTAAGTTGGCTGGAGTAGTGGCATGCTTGACTGGAGCAGCAATCCTTGCTTTCTATAAAGGTCCTCATTTGGAACTCCATTATAACCTTTTAGGGCACCATAAAAGCCAACAACACCTGGTTCATGCTGCATCTCGTTCATGGATAAAGGGTTGCTTCCTCATGCTCCTCTCCAACACCTTTTGGGGAATGTGGCTTGTGCTACAGGTAAATTTTCTTCCCTCACCTTGTTAACAATTCATATCCTCAATTAATATTCTTGTTGGTAATTGACCAGACTTTTGTCATAAAAGACTACCCTTCAAAGCTGCTCCTCACAACTCTTCAGTGTTTCTTAAGCTCCATTCAGTCTTTGGGCATTGCCTTGGCAGTAGAAAGAGACATTGAGCAATGGAAATTGGGGTGGAATGTCAGACTCCTTGCTGTTTTGTATTGTGTAAATCCTCTATATCTTCACATAATTACATTGATGAAATGTTATTTCTATGTAATATTAGCAAGTTTAGTAAAATCTCTATAAATATATTTACTAATACTCAGGCATGTTTAGTTTGTTGTTTCTGAACTGATGACTAATTTTGGAATTAATTTATTGTGGTAGGGAATTATGGTGACTGGTGTAACATATTACTTACAAGCATGGGTTATAGAGAAGAAAGGACCTGTGTTTCTGGCCATGGCAACACCACTGTCTCTCATAATGACCATCTTCTCCTCCGCATTGATCTTGGGCGAGATAATAACTTTGGGAAGGTTATTCATCATCAATCACCACCCTCATCCCAACTTTTACTACCTTTTTATTTCTCTTTTCCTTTCCCATGTGTTTCACACATTTACTAAAATGATAGTTTCACACTCGAATACAGCCTCCCAATAACGAAGAAATTGAAAAATAGGGAAAAAAATGAAAAGTATTTTTGAGCAAAAAGGGAAAGAAAAAGCAAAACATTATTTATTGATCGGGGGGAGGGGGTAAGGTAAGCATAACTTCTTCTGAACTATTTTCAGTAGTTGTAAAAGTTTTCTTACATATAACATTTTAACACTTTCTAATAATTCCATTTTGTTTTTACTTTATTATACTTTAAAACGACTCCGTCAATTTTTTCCTCAACTGAACAATCTAGAAACACTATATGAACTTCATTACCTATTGTTTGAAAATATTCGAAGTCACAAAAAGAAGCAAAAGGTTATTATAGGTAGAAGAAGCTCTTCAATGGACAATGGTAACTAATTTTGCTTCTCTAAATTATGCTTAATTAAGAGCAGCAGGGTTTGAGAAGGCCTGAAAAGAATGTAAGTGACAGATGTATGCAGCTCAGGAATGTATCTGATTCCAAAATATATTCTTTTATAGAATATTTTTCCTTAATTAAAAAGTATTAAATATGTTTTAAGTAATACACACGTTTTCTATTTTGTTAAATATATTCTATAGTTATATTTTCTGCATTACGTATAGCTATTCAATTTTGTTTCTTCTTTAATTGCACTTTGTTATGTAGCTATTAATTAATTAATTCTGTAGTTGCTGTTGATGTTTGAGCAGCCTTTTAGGTAGCATCGCTTTGGTTATTGGACTGTACTGCGTGCTGTGGGGAAAGAGCAGAGAGCAAATGCCAAAAGCTTCCCCAGATTTGGAGGAGATCGAGTTAGAGTGATTCGCAAATCACAACTTTTATGATACGTGCATACACTTACAGCAGCAGTAACACTTTCTTCAATATCCTTTCTCCAATGCTTTTTATGAGAATCATAAAAGAAGTATATCTCAAAATTCTGGTAGATGGTGTAAGGTGTGATGTTAGCTATCGTCTAGTTTCAGGACAAACGATTTAATGTGTATTAGATAAATCGATTGGTCTTATATAGGCTCTCTATTTTGTGTTTTATATATGTTTATCATCTAGTGTGTTTTAAAGTAAACCATATAATTTTAACCGTCTGTGTCTTTGGTGTGTGTTTCAATAGACTATTTACATATCTAGTTTTTCTTTCTTGTATTTTCTAGGTCTATTATATATATATATATATATATATATATATATATATATATTGGCATTATTGTTCTTTGATTGCATAGTTTAAAGATGGTATAAGAGCTTTTTTTGAAGAGTTGGATGTTTTTGTTTCTTTTCTTTTTTGTTTTTTTTTTCTTTGCAACCCGAGTGAGGAATTTGTTCATCATTTTTCTTTGCAAAGTGTTATTTTTGTCTTAATTCAACTGAAAATCTTGTTATTTCTTCTGTTCTCAACATTAGTAATTATCATTGGAGTAGATCGGGTATAATTACTTTAACTGATAAAATTACTCTAGAACCCACTAAAGATGATACATTGTATCAATTATGAAAAAATGTGCTACAATTGGCAGTTTCATGGTTGGTGCATTCAATATCTCCTTTTATATGGCAAAATATATTATTGAGGGAGAAAGTCAAACAAATGGATTGATTCAAAGTACATATATCTTTCAAAGAAACTCTTAAGAATTTTGGAGTTGCAAATTGAGGCTTTCTCTCTTTTCATAAGATTAAAAATGATTAAGGATGAACTATACAATTTCAAACCTGAGTCGATTTATAGTTGTTCTGACTGTTCGTGCAGAATTAAATTAATTTGTGCATTACTCAAATTAATTTGTTATTACACCTATTACTCAATATCAACAAGCTTCTTTGTGCATTCTCTGATATCTTGAATAAGTATCTGGTCAAGGAATCTTTCTTGTTGATAGTGATGTCTAGTTTAAAGCTTTTAGCTATTGGGTGAGATGCCCGGATACAAGGTGATTTGTAAGGGATGTATTATTTATCTTAATTATTCATCCATTTACTGGAAATCAATTAAACAACCTATTATATCCAAAAGTTCATATGAAGTTAAGTATAGGGCTCTTGCCTTGTGAAATCCAATGACTCAACTACTTAATGCAAGTGCATCACACACAGCCGTCTCTCCTACTGCAACAACCAGTCTGCTATTTAAATTGCCTTAAACACAATTTTTCATGAACATACCAAGCACATAGAAATTGATTGTCACATTATCAGAAAAAAAATTATAATGGGGTTATCAAACTCTTGCCCATTTGTTCAAGTTTTCAATAAGCCGACATATTGATCAAAGCTCTGCCTCCTTCGATATTTCATAATCTCTGTTCCAAGTTAGGAATGCTCAATATTTACTCCCAGCTTGAGGGAGCTTTCAAAATTCTGTTAGACGGTCTAGTGTTTGATGTTGGATAAACAGTTTACTGTTGGATAGACATTCTAGTGTGTACTGGATAGACCATTCAGTTTGTGTTTCATATGTTGATCGTCTACTATGTTTTAAAGTAAATTATCTAGCATATAGTTCATCTATAAACCGTTATACCCAATCTTTAGTTTGTGTTTCAAGATAATCCATCTAGAGTGTAGACTATTTATGTCTAGTTTTTCTTTCTTGTGTTTTTTGGATCTTCTATATATATATATGTTATCATTGTTGTTTTTTGATAGCCTATTATGCAATGTGCTTTCGCTTTGCTAAGTTTTTTTTTTTTTTTTTTTATTTTAATTTTTTTTTTTTTTTTTTTTTTGTTTTTTTTTTTTTTTTTTTTTTTTTTTTTTTTTTTTTTCTGTATTTCAATTTCTTCTATTTTTTAATCAAGTTTAACATGAAAACTATTTTTTAAATTATTTTGCGACTAAGTCAAAGTTTTAAGAGTATTAGAGAAAAAGAATGTGATAAAGAGTATCTTATCATATACTTGAATAGTATATTAGTGGTAGTGTTAATTTGTCTAAAAAATGGTTGTAAAGGCATATACTAATTGTATATAGTTTGGATTTGTAGGATAACAATAGGTTAGGTATTTGGAGATTTCCTTAATAATCTCTATTTTTTAAAGTAAAAAGAATCATTTTTATCATATTTTTCAGGTATGAAATTTTTTTCTTATCTCTATCTTTATTAGGAAATGAATCTCTTGTATCCATCTTTCGAGTATTAGTTTAAATAATTTTTTATAAAAAATACAACAAAAGAAACATAATATTATTAATAATTTAATGTTAAAAAGGTATATATCTTTTTTCAAATATCAATAAAGAAATTATAATTATCTACATATTAAATTAGAGCATCAAATAACACTTAGATAAAGGTTAAATAATTATAGGAAAGAGTAAAAATAATTAAATTGTTCTTTAAAAATATAAGTTTCTAAAATAAAAATTAAAAAAATAATATAACTTTTTTAGGTTGTGTAATAAATTAAAATTAGTTCAATAATTTAAAATGAAAACAGGTATGAAGACAAAATAGACATTTCAGCTAATGATAATTTCATTTTTAATCCTAATACCAAGATATTTTTATTTCTATTTCAGCTAATGAACCTCTTCAACTGTAATGCACTCTTCTTCATTTCTAGTGCAAGCATCTAATCTTTCACTGAAATTTCATATGCGTCTTAAAAATCTATAAGACAAAACTGTATTAATGATTAATATATATTTTTGTTGTTGTTCTTTTAAATGTATATATGTCTTTTGTTCTCTTTCATATTGATAATAATAAAAATAATTTTCTTCGTTTTAGTTTTATCATGGTTTACTCTCCTCTCTCTTTTTTCTTTCTTTTCATTTTTTATTCCATGCTATTATCTCTAAGGGTTTTCTCAAACCCCTTCCTTCTTGACCTCTTAGGACAATCCAAGATCAGCATTGGTATCTCACAGAGGAAACTATAATTTTTAGAGTCGTTGCATGCATATGACTGAGTGCCAAGAATAAATTTGATCTTGTAGATAAATCAATTTCAAAGTCTTGATGTTAATTTTGACTCAGCTTCATATTTGACCTTGTATTCTTAATTTTGTTTCATATGAATTTGTATGAGACAATTTTGATGATCCTTCCCAGTATAGAAGATTCATTGAAATACTCTTATATTTGACCATTGATCAAATATATATTTAACTGTAAATAGACTTAATCAGTTCATATCCAATTTTAGAACACCAAACTTGACTCCTACTCATACTCTATTGAGAAATATGTGATCATTATAAACAATCTATTATAAGATTATTATAATTGTTTATAAACAAATATAAAACTCTAATCTCGTTGAAATCCAACAATCAGCACACTGTTTTAAAGTCTTTCAACGAATCAAGATACAAAGATATTATGACAAATATTTCTAGTGATATTACTTGGTTTATTTATGTTTAAGTAGATTTTGGTATCAAAATAGAACCAATTTTTCTGCTTTGTAATAATCATATTTCAATACATATTATTTCCAATTCAACCTTTCAAACACATTTAATTAAATTGTTATTTTATAAGGGAAAAGTTGTTCAAAGCATGATTATGTTAGTGAAATATTAGTGAAATACATGCTTTGCTTCTTTGTTTTTCTTACAATTGTATTTTGTTGCATATATATGTGTGTGTGTACGATTCTATTCTAGATACATAGTAACAAAAAATCTAATCCACCCTTTTGGTTCATTCTATCACTGTAATATATTAATCATGTGATATACAAAAGTAAGATATGATAGATTATTTAGATATGTGCTCCTCAGCCTTCTCTTTCCTATAATAGCGTTAATATGTTGACATTACTAGTAACAAGGATTATAATAACAAATATTTATATATTTTAAGAATAAATGTAGAATTTAAATTAAGAACTGCTATAGTTTTTTTTTGTTTAATACTTTTTTTTCTTTTGTTGTCTATTTTTTTAATTTATTTTCATTAAAGTTTGAATTTGATTATAGTATTATTTAAAAATAGCTAATATGATATTTATTTGTTGAAATGGTATTAATAATGTTGACGTAGTGAAGATGTGACACAATAACTAAACAACAGAGCAACTGATAGTGAAATTTAGGCATCAATTAACATATCTCTTGATTTAAAGCGCTCCCTCACCCACAAGCAGACCTAAAGAGCTAGATGGCTATATACATATAAGCAAAAATCTTCCAATTAGTCTTTTTTTAGTTTCGATGCAAATAACAAAAAGAGAACAATGATTCATTGTGCAGAAATGAGAGTTGTGCTAGATGGGGGAAACAGCTTTGATATATTTGTAATGCTTGAAAACAGGCCTTTTTCTATTTCTGCACATATACAAGTCAATATAAATATCGACTACCAATATTTTTTTTTATAATTTCTACTTTTTCTAGTTTAAGGAATCCTTTTCCTTTGTTTTCTTAGTGCAAGAGTGCTAAGAAAGTGAATCTTGTTTTGCTATTTAGAAAAAATTGAAAAGGATTGGATAAAGTTCTTAGATGACTTTAATGGTTGAAGTAAGGTCTCGGGTTAGGAGTTAAAACAGAATAAGAATGGAAGCTAAAAGTAAGATAGAAGTTTTCGACGTATCTTATATATTTGTTAATAGTATATTCTTTTAGTTTTTTGTGTTGATTTTGTGTGATTCAAAGTGCACTTTACTTTAAATTTTCACAGCTAACAATTGACCATGACAATTTAACCTCCCACTCAATTCACTGTTGTCCAATATGAGTACATAGTGCTCCTAATTCTAATATCCAAGTCGCAATATTTTTTCGATCCTTAATTACTCGTTAATTTGTATACTTATTAAGTCTTGAAAGTTAGATTTTCATGCACATTCAGTCTTAACTATCTAGCTCACCATTTTTTAAATAATTCATTGCATTATATTTTGCAATAAAAAAATCTGAAAATGCTGGTAAATCACAAGCAATAATTCAATCATGAAATGCTTTGTGCATCTGGCTTTGCCTATTCATACAATCACTAGCACATAAAACAATGTCTTTACAACTGCTTTTTCCTAATTATGTATATTAAAAAAGCATTATCTTTTTTCAAAATCATATATACTAATATATTATTATCCTTCACGATCACGCAAGGCCACAATTAAGAAAAAGCTAAATAGACTTCTCAATCTAATAATTTCAATCCTACAGTATATTCTCTCTTTTTTTCAATCATTGCTCGTTGCATACATTACCTCACTCTCCTCCTTCAAGTAGTAATTTTCTTCCTCTCGATCTTCTCAAATTATATATATATATATATATATATATATATATATATATATATATATATATATATATATATATATATATATATATATTATCTCTATTTACATAATTTTTAACTATGTATCTCTCTTTCAACACATCATATTTTATCTAAATTAATTTTCGTTTGCGTCTTTTAATAAAAAAATATTGTAAAGAATAGTTGTATAGCGTAATTAAAATTTATTTATTACAATTGCATAATTAATTTATTGATTGATTTCAAATATTTATTTATTATTCATTTTAATTATATAAAACGAACATTTATCATATATGATGTATAGAGTAATATACTAAACCCTTAGTTCATGTAACATTCGTACACTACTTGTAGTATTGCACAAAGTTCCACGGAATTCCCACTTGCAGTTCACAACAAAATTACAATTTACATTGTCGGACTTGACCTACCAATACAGATAAGAAATGATAGAATAGAAAAAAAAATGGATTGACAACAACAAAAATTGGTTCTGCGAACTATATATGAAAAAAAAAAAATAAAGAACACGAGGACAAGGAAAATGTAGATGGAAAATCTCACACAATGATTGGGTTGGGATGAAACAAAGAACAACCTGGAACTCTGCAATGTTTCTAATTGTTCATGATTCTCGTTCAGATTTAAGGTTTCAGTGATTGTCAGTACCAGCATCAGCAACCTTTGTTACCTTCTCCACAGACTTCGCATCAGTTGGAACAACTTCAATTACTTTCTCCTCAGGAAGAGCTGCCTCTGTGTTTATGCTCTCTTTAAATGTTTCAGCTTCCGAACCCTTCTTCTCCGATTCCCCACTTGGCTTTTCTGCTACTGATGGTTCAATAAGCTCTACATGTTCTCCCTTCACTAGCTCGCTGCTTTGATTCTTCTCCTCGGAAGCTTTCTTGGCTTCTGGTTCTGGTTTCACTGTTTCCTTAGCAGGTTCATTTATATGAGTTTCCTGAGATTGTTTCTCAGCTTCTGATTCTAGTTTCACTGTTTCCTTAGCTGGTTCACTTATACCAGTTCCCTCTGAAGGTTTCTCAGCTTCTGATTCTAGTTTCACTGCCTCCTTGGCAGGTTCACTTATACTAATTACCTGTGAAGGTTTCTCAGCTTCTGATTCTAGTTTCACTGTTTCCTTGGCTGGTTCACTTATGCTAGTTACCTCTGAAGGTTTCTCAGATTTTGAATCTAGTTTCACTGTCTCCTTAGCTGCTTCATTGATAAGAATTCCTTCCGAAGGTTTCTCAGTTTGTGGTGTTTCTATCTTCACAGTCTCAAATTTTTGTTTTGGGGATTCATTGCTTTTACTTTCCTCGGACAGCTTCTCCTCTGGTTTTGGAGATTCTGGTTTAACTGTTGGCTCGTTGCTTTTAGTATCCTCAGCAGGTTTCTTGCCTTCTGACACTTCTTTCACAGTCTCCTCCACTGTGGTTTTCTCATTTTCTGTGGAAACCTTAGAATCTTCATTCTGCAACACACACAAAGTTATAAACCAGAAAAGATAAGAAAGTGGAAAGGAATGACATTAGTGGATATGCTGCGTGCAAGAGGAGTTAGAAATAGTCTCTTTAGAATGGTTGGATAACGATCAAGTAGGAACTGATGCAGAAATTTTGTATATTCCTTCACTTCTTCCGTTTTTTTTTTTTTTTTTTTTTCATTTTTTGCAAATCTAAACATAAGTTAGGAACTTGCTTGATAAAGATTATAAAACAAAAATTTATTTATGATGTTAAATTTGAAACTTATACTGTAATCAATTCAATAGTTCTTACAAGTTTTCTCATATATCAATCACATTTGCTCTCATTTTCTTTCCATTTTGAAAACAACACTCAAAATTGTGGCTCACTTATTGTTTATTTTTTTCTCCCCGGTCACTATATAACCAAATGAAGGAAGAGAAATAATTTTATTGGCTTTTCATCCTCTCTGGTTCCAATTTCAAATCTATCAAAAAAAAATGCTAATATCATGTTCGAGCTTAAAGAGAATGGAAAGAAGTTCTGAGAAAGAAATGAAAACCAAAAAAATGAATTTCTTCCAAATCCTTTCGATAACAAACAGAAATCAAGTAGTAAGAAGGAACTTTCGCAACTTCTCGAAACAAGACCAGAGAAATGAGGCAAGAGGTAGAAGATTCTTTGTAGACAAAGATAATCTTAAATGCTCTAGAGTAACAATCTAAACCATAACTTAGAATCTTATTTTGGAAAGAATATTTTATTTTATTCAGAATTTATTTTCAAAACACATAAATAAAAATAATTATGTATAACATGATTTATAGTGTCAATATTTCAATAATATTTAAATGATAAAATTAACAAATATTTTATAAAGGTTTATTATTTTAAAAATATTTCATATTCCGCACTTTACTTTTCATCTTTTTTTTTCTCATCCTAAACAACCTAAAAAATCAGCTTACTTTCATTCCAACTTTTTTCTTTTCCAAAAAAAGAAAACAATAGTGTTCCCCATTGGGCCTTGATTAAATAAATCCACAGTGAGTTTGGGAAATTCAAGACATCAAATTTAGGGCGCAAAACACGCTAACAATTGGCTTAGGGAAAACCATATTCTAATTATTACCAAATACTACATGGTACAAAACAAAACAAGTTAAGATCCATGGTTTACATCAAGCATTATTAGTACGACATCCACACCGCCAATCATGCATAAATATATATGGAGACGATAACATTTCTAGGTCCATTTGTTTGTCCAGGCTCCACTTCTGTAATAGTCAAACTTTTGACTTCTATTATTTTGTTCTTCTCCAAAAAGGAAGACAGATAAATTCATTACAAGATTTCAAAATTAAGAAAAAAAGTTTTGTACTTTATTACTTATTTTATTCTTAATTATAAAACATCACTTTATTTACTGTTTCGAAAATTATAAAAATTAGCAGTAAAAACATTTTTTATTATTTCTTATATATAATGTATGAGAAACAAAGTAAAATCGGCCAGCACTAACAAATATAGAATATATTTTCTGAATCCTAAATTTTAATCTAGCAATCAAATACCCTCATAATGTGTACTTCAAAACTCTGTCGTTGCATTTTGTTCGCAATCATTGATGTTTCTGACACTATTATGAAAACATGAGAACGATGATAGCGGTAAACGTGATCATTGGATCCAAACCATGGGGCATCCACGTTTCTTTGTCATGTATTCGGTGTCTTTAAGACGATTAATTTTAATCTTTACAGTCCCTTTAAAACACGTATCGATTAATTTACAAGTCAGTGTCATGATTTTTGTTTAGGATTTGTTATGTTTCTTTCACACAGATATTGGTTGAAAGTTGGTTGAAAGAACAAGAAGTGGAGTAGGTGATGAAAAAAAAAATTAAAAGATATTGATAAATGTTTGTAGATGTGCATGATCGGGCTAGGGGTAGGAGTAGGGGTAGGTACGAAGCAGCTACCCTAAATTTTTTTCCATTAAACCGGGACAACGGTGATTTTGTTGGGTAAAGGTGCAAAGTGGACCAAGAACGAGTACGATAAAGTTGCAGTGAATGAGTTAAAGGTGCAAGTAAGTGAGCATTTCCTTTTCTTCGGATGGAACGGAATGACACACCAAAATCTGATTACCCAGAAAAGGAGCAAACAACCAAAACCAATAATTCTACCACTACTCTCCATTCATTCCATCAATTTTTTGAAAAATTAAATAAAGTTTCAGACACACACAGTCAGTGCAAATATTTCATAGAATCGGAAATTTGACCAGGAGAATAAAATAATCGGAAATTCATAAAAGGTTGCTTCGAGAAAAAATGAAGAAAAATGAAAGGAAAGTGAAGCGTTGTTGAGAGGTGCGTACCTCCTTGAACAACAAGCTGAGAGAGCGTCGTTTGTTTGCTTGGTCTTCGTCGAGGTTTTCGTTGACATTAAGGTTGTCTTGGCTAGTTTCTTTGGTTTGGAGGGGGTCATTGGTTGGGTGTTGAGGTTCAGGTTGTGGTTGAGGTGCTTTGGGGTTCCCTTGGGAATCTTCCTTGGAAACCTTGGGCTTGGTCGCACATCCTCCCATTGGTGTGGTTTCTGAGACTTTTTGTCGGGTTTGTCGTTTTGACTCCCAAAAGAAAGATTGCGAAAATAAAGAGGAGAGGAACGTGCGGCGAAATCAATGGCAGTGAGAGAGAAAGAGAAGAGAAGAGAAGAGCATGCGGTGGCTCAAAAAGCTTAAGCAATTTAAAACCATAGTTTGTAGTAGCTTTTCTTCTCTCTCTGTTCCTCTCTTCTCTTATGTTCTGTTCTGTCCCCACAGACCAACCACGCACCCAGTAACAAAACCCCCCAAATATAATAATAATTCAAAATCATTTTCTATCTATTCTTGCTTTTCTTTTTTTCAATTAAACAAAAAATATTCTTCCCTATAATTTTTTTCTTTCATTCAAATACATCATTACTATTAGTGGTCAGAAAAGAGAAATTTTATTAAACAGCTTAAATGTGAATACATTTATGGAATAATTTTTAAGTATTTAAATATAAATGTCAGATAATCATTAAATTGTTAATATTACGAGACTTTAATGAACAGTGTTTTGAACTTTTTAATACGAAACTATTATTTTAGTGAAATTTCATAGTATAAGAATATATTAAGAAATTCCGACAAAGAAAGGCGAGACAAAAGAACACAACGAAATGCGTTATTTTTTTCTTTATTTAATTTTACATTTAAATATATTTTAAATTCTAAATTCTAAATTTATTTAATTTTAATATTTAAAAATTGTAAAAAATGCTTTCAAGTTGTAGACAATGATTCAAATCGTGCTATATTTTTATTAAGTACAAAAGGCAAAAATAATAAAAATGAAATAGTTAAAGCCGGCATTTGCAAATAATAAAAAAAAAAATTCGTATCACAAATAATAATAATAATAGCTAATAATATTAAGAAGTTAGTTGAATGTATATTAAGAAGTCAGCTATCACTTTACATTAATTGATTCACTACTGAAAAAATATATATATAATTTCAAAATAAATTTTTGGTTAGTTTCTATACCATAATTTTTATAAAAAAAAAAGTAAAAAATAAAATAAGTTTGTATACAAAGTAATGTATAGAGAAACTTTGGTATAATATTTTTGTATTTTATTATGATGTTGGGTTGTACAAGAACATTTGTATATATTTTGTAGAGATTGAAGTGGTTATTCCAGCTGGGTGGGAGTTGGAGTGACAGGCATTTGGTAGATTTTCTATGTATTTCTACTCATTAGTTGGTCTCACGTTTTGGTATTGCTTCCCACTCCTCAACTTCAAATACATACATTTTTTATCACTATACAATTCCTTCAAACATGTATAAGTGAGCTCAAATTAATAATTATCATACTGAAATGTTTATATGTGTTCAATGCTTAATTATTGTGATGATATTGGTGACATCTGATTGTTAAATCTTACTTCAATTACTTCACACAAGGCTCATGGTTCAAACACTTCTTATAATGTGAACTACACTATGATTGCATATATGGTTAGTTTGTGATGAGACATGTGTTCAATATCTTATCCGCAAACATTGTCGATTCTTTTTCAGAGACAATTGAAAATTTCACAACTTAATTACTTTTATTAAACACGTTATTCTTTTTAATTCATATGAATTTCAAATTTTAGCATAGTATCATCTTATAAAATATTTGTTAGTTCAATTTGTGATGTTAATTTTTTTTTTTAATTCGAACTGTATAAGAGTTTTTAAAAAAAATACAATCCAAGAAATATTAAAGTAATGCAATAACCAATTACCTTCATAAAATTGAAATAGTAATAATGAGTAAAAATAAATTAAGATTAATTAATATATATATATATATATTAAAATATAAAATAATAATAAAAGAAAAGTAAATAAGTTGCAAGCTAGTTGAAGTAGCTTATTAATTTATGAATTAGAAGTTCAAAATAATCTACTTTGAAATATTTACTTTTGTGTTGGTCAAACTAATTTATAAGTTAGTCAAATAAACTGTATTTAACTTATTAGTCTTTCCTAAAACATTTACTATCAACCAATTCAATCCAAATTCAAACATAACATACAAAGATAACTTCAATCATTTTAATATGGACCATATTTCATAATCATAATAAAATTTACTTATAATTTAAAATAACTTCTTTACGTAAAAGTTGTTTGTATGAAAATTTAAAATACATAAAAAAATTTAGATTGTCACAAAATCAGCCAAAATATAAATCAATATATACTCATATATAGAGTAAAAAATTAAAGATATGAAAAGAAAAACAACTTTAAATTGATCTTTTTTCTATTGTATATAATTTACATTCTATCACCTTATAACCAATCAAATTAGTTTAAAAAAGATGAAAAATAGTTTTGTAATAAAAAAACCAAGGAAGAATTAGAAAGAGAGAAAAGAAGAAGTACAACTATCCACCTTATATTTAATATTATATATTAATTAATACAATTGATTGATTGTTGATGTATTATATTATAATGTAAATATAAATTCATAATGTATTAATAATGTTTATAGCAATAATATTAATATGTGAAGGGAAGTTAATCAAGTGCTAAATTATACAAACTCTCAATTGTTTTTGTTACAGAAAAAGAAAGAACTTTAATAATTGAAGGTTAACAATAAGTATTTGTTCTATTACCTTATGTTATTTATGCCATGAGACTTGTTTTCGTCTTTTTCTTATTTAGTTGGAGTTATGATAAAATCTTTTCAAACCGTCTCTTCTAATTTGGAACTTTCCTTATTTATTTGAAGAAGTTGGGTTGTCAAATCATTTCTTGCTTGACCCGTTCAAGCCGTCTTTGATACAGTTGAATCTTCTTTTCAATAACTAAAAAAATTTAGACGGCATAAAAAATATATGCACGAATCAAGTGTAGTGGTATTCTTATAATAAGTGTATAAGTTTTGGTTGAATTTAATTGAGTTGGATTGACTTTTAGATTTTTTCTCTGAGTAATTTAAACAAATAATTTATTAAAAAAATTAATACAAATATTTTTAGTATTTTTTAACAATTATAAGATTATGAGATTACTATTAATCCATATATAATTCGTACTCATTTAATAAAATCATTAGATAAATAATATTTTTATTAGATTTTTACGATAAAATCAGATTGAGTTATCTCGAATATGATTCATAGAGTTTGAAATTCACAAACGTGTTACCTAATCAATTTTAATTAAGTGTACTAAATAAAATCAACTTGGTTCATCTACATCAATGAAATTCAGTTGGGTTGAGCTCATTGTAAAAAATAATATTAGGGTGTCTCTAAGTTTAATTTCTACATAATTTTAAACATAATATAAAGCAAAACTGATAAAATCATATAATCATAAAAAAAAAATTAGTCATTTCATGACAAATATAATTCGTACTCTTTAAAATACCAACGAAAATTTATAAAAAGAAAAGACTTAAAAATGATATTAAATATTTTTTCTGAAAGGAGAATACAATCATTTCTATAATAAAGAATCTAATGTCACCATATTTATAATATATATTAAAAATAATAAAATATTTATAAATAAAAAATAAAAAAATTAGATGTCATTATACACATTGAAAGACCCTACTCACAATAAATCCGATTTTGTTCACATATGTCCTTTTTATATTTGCATATTCACAAAATTATAACAAATATTTTTTCCTTACTAAGTTTCCAAACTCTACACAAATAATAGATAAATGCTTGCAAAGGAAAAGTAAGATGTCACTAAAGCATCATAAGATATTTAATACTTGGATTCTTATAAGAAAAAGTGTTAAGTTATTGCTATCTGCACCGCTTTTTCACTGTTCACACTGCTTTCTTTTCTTTTCAACTCGTTTTCCTCTTCTTCCTTATCCTGTTAAAGATTTAATAATTACTTTTTCTTAAGTATCAAATTTTTTATTTTTCTTTATATTTTGCAAATTTTAAGATCACCTCAATTACTTCATTTTTTTTATTAAGAGGGCTCTTGTGCTTGAGAAAAGTACACTGATGACTACTATAACATTTTAATGAAAATGTGCTTTGAAAAACTAAAACTGATGAATGAAAAAAATAAACAGTAATATTTGAATAAAGATAGAAATAAAGTTAAATCTGAAATAAACATATAAGAACCAAATATTGATCTTAGCACAATGATAAGAGAGTTTTGTATAAGCATTTTGGGCAACAAAATTCTGAAATCAAGAGCATGTGCAAGGATACAAAAATGGGTGGCAATAGTATTAATTTTGAACATTAAAGAGGAACAGAAATAGTTAGGAGTCATTACTATCATCATCAACTCTTTCCAGTACAAAGATATTGCTTTTGTCGTCCCTTCCTATTCTCATCGAATCATCAACATATCTATGCCATAATAGACTTCAGAAACAACAACAACATCAATCAATATTAATAGCAAGAAATCGCAGCTATTTAATTTTAGAAAATTGAAAGGTTAAATATGTAATTAACTTTTCTATAAAAATCGAAATTATTAAAAATGGATTTAACCAATATAATTTAAATTTGAATTGAAAAGGAGTAAGTGAAGACTTTTATAGGATACGTGATTTCCAGCCATCCCTCTGGATTGAAGATACTGAGCAGAAGATCATAATTTTTCCTAAACACATTCATCAACTGCCATGCAAGGAGGAAAAATAATTTAACTATACAAAAAAACACATACAAATAAAATGTATAAAATATAAGGTCACTTTTTTTTTCATAATGCATTATTTTCATTTCAAAATTATACATATTAATATCATGTCACAATTAACGCAAAAAATTTCAAATAATAATTTATGGATAACATACCTGATCAGGAGTGATAGTTGAATTTTCGAAATTAATGTCAACCCTCTGTGAATTTTCAAATAGTAACTAATTAGGAAGTAATTTGGTAATGTTATAACAGAGAAAAAAGTGAGGAAATAAGGAGTGGAGTTTTAACTGTTGTGGAAGCAATCTTGAAAGAGGCTTCAATACTGAGCTCTCCAGACAACAAACTCAATCCCCTTGCACTGAACTTCACAATGTTAACTGCTTTGCTCTCCATTTTCAAATCACATTACCAGTGTTTAAACTCAGTACATTAGAAACTAAACTTAAAATAGATGAAACTGTGAACAGCTATGATATCAACTAAAATATCAAGTCTAAGTAAAAAACAAAGCCACATAATACATTAATTGAGAACTTCATAATCTTTTTACCTTGGATATATCAATAGTCTGAAAAAAATCATCCAGTGAGATAAAGTCTCTGAGGCCTAACTTTGTCCTCTTTGATCCCAAAATTGATATTGTGCTGTAAACAAGCCTCCAACACCCAGCTACCTGCCCATGATCAAAACATGAAAAATGTTCCATGATACTAATACTGGTAGACACCTGGAGAGAGAGAAAGATTAAAGAGAAGTGTGTGTGATATGATGAGATAAGAAGAGAGAAATCAGTGGTGTCAAATGGGGTGTTTGTTCTTCTAAATATAAGAACTCTAAACACATACTATTTTAGCTTCCGAATGTCAATGAGAAGGATTGATGTTACCGTCTCAAGTTCTTGAGTTGGGTATGGAGTAGGATTCAGAGATTCTAGCTGCTGCACCAGACTTTCAATTTCGGATTTCTTGGCAGATGGCATTCCGAAAATTCCCCTATTGATTCCTTGAAAAACGTTTGTTTGCAACCCCCTTCAATCATATTACTCTTTTTCGAGTCTGAAATAACAAAGGGAGATGAAAATAAAACAAGTGTGTACCTTCCACCGCCTGGTAAAGCTCTCTTTTCTTCTGAGCAAGTGTTTCAAGCTCAATTAAGCCTGACCCAGAATTGTGTTCTGCAACTTTAATGATTGTAACGGGTCTAAACCACAATGGTCTCTCACCAAATCTTGAGGTGTTTACAAAATTTTGTAGCTTCATGGCATTCATGGTTCGACAAATGAGAGGACTCACATGGGAATCTGTCACTGGAGGCTGGACTAGGTTAGTGACCATTAAATCTTCATGTGGAGTGGTTGTTCTATCTCTTTTGGTGATGAGGAGTTATTAGGCAGAAATTTTCTGCCGAAGGGAAACTATGACACGTTTGCATCCTTTTGTACAAAGGCTGTGGATAGGTCTATCGAGACTTGTGGCTTAGAAGTTCCCAATCCAAGGACACGAGATCCAGTTGAAAGACACCTTATTATACGGTGGTCTTCTACGTCACCCATGTTCCAATAGCAAAAATTTCAGACCGGAAAGTGGTTTTCAACCCTTATTTTGCAGATTGAGAAAAAAAAAAAAAAAAAAAAAA
>Ga0209700_101699_pt1 | contig 45634 bp, 27 predicted proteins | sample SiratroredBW_FD_187528 | JGI IMG/M metagenome (GOLD analysis project Ga0209700, IMG submission 187528) | Root nodule microbial communities of legume samples collected from California, USA - Siratro red BW (SPAdes) (version 2) | ecosystem: Host-associated > Plants > Roots > Nodule | place: USA... | reverse complement strand
AAAAAAAAAAAAAAAAAAAAGTAACGACACACAAATAAAGATTTGCTTAAAAAACGATTATTTAAATGAAAAGAAAAGTATAACATGTTTTACATAGTGTTAACTCGTAGGAGGTTACTATAGTCCTCGTCTTAAATTTTTCACAATATACATTTATTAATTTTTTATTGATAAACTAACTTTTTATAATTTTATTAATAAACATGGTAAGAATACGTACTCTCTCACGTCCATAATAAATTTTCTCCTCGTGTCATCTGATTCTCTCATACTCATATTTTCATATACATTTTCTTCGTATAAACTTATTTTCCTCACTTACATCCATCCTTTTTATTCATTTTCATCTATTTCATTTACTTTCATTTTCTTCATTTATATTCATTTATATTGATCTAGTCCATTTATATTTATCTCTTTCATTTATATTTATTTCTTTCATCTATTATAGTTATTTTCTATACTTTTGTTTCTATTTTATTTTCTTTAACACGAAAAAAAAAACTTATTTTTTAATTAGTGTAATATCGATCAAACTTAAATAAATTAAATTAATATAAAAAATATTTATTTTCAAAATAATTTACTACAAAATTAATTTAAAAATTAATGATGTTCCTATTTAAAATTAGTATATATTTTTTAAATTACATAATCATATGTTGATTAATTAGTGTCCACTTTTCATTTTTATTTTATTTTCTTGCGATAACTCTTCGTTGGATAACCGAGCACGAGTCAGTGACGACATTAGATAACCTATAACGTCTCGAGAGAAAAGAATAGTAGATCTCAACGGTGAAAACTACCTGTTATATAATTACACATTCTGCTGGGATTTTGCTGTTATCTTTATATCTCTTCAAAATACTTTCTAAAATATTAAAACCGGTGTATTTTAAATACAAAAAATTAACAAAGAATCCTATTATATAGTTTTACAAACCATCAACCTAATCCATATAGGCTTTATTTGGTTTGGTTGAGAAGGTGGATTTTAGAGAATAAATTTGAAGAAATTTAAATAAATTGTATGTGAATAGTAAGGTTATTTAGATTAATGGATAAATGGTAAGATTTGAAATATTTGTTTGTAAAAGTTTGGAAATAATTTGATAGATGTTATAGATTTTTTTTTATTTTTTAAATTAATATATTTGTGAAATTACTAATTTACCATTATAGAATAAGATGATAAAAAATTAAATATAATAAATTTGTTGTGTGAGATTTTTAACTTTTTGAAATGATGGAGTATAATTGTAAATTTATCCTTTGAATTAAAATAAATAATTTTAAAAAATTATGAGGTTTTTGTATTGTTTAAAATTATTTTAACATTTTGAAATTTTTAAATTAGAAATATTATTTAAAAGTATCATGGCATAGTATATTCCTTTATTTCGTACTTTTCAAAGTCATCACTCACCTATAAATGTTTCCTAATTTCGAATTCACTTATAAAGACTGTTTTATAATTTTTAATTCATTTATAAAAAATATTTCGTAATTTTAAATTCCTAACAAAAGACCGTGATAATGTGTGATACATTTTAATTAGAATTAACAAACTTTAAGACATCATAAAAGAGGAAATGGCAATTCCTAGAATGTTCAAATAGAGAGAAAACAAGATTATTCATTCTTTTTTTTTTTTTTCATTTCTCCTATTTTTGTTCAGTGGGATTTTTAATTCAAACTTTTTCCACGAGGAGTGTAATATAAATATATATTTCCTTGCTAGGTTCGCACAGTTGATATGGTTCAAATATTTTTCACAGTAAGCAACTGTAGCAGGCATTTAGGTGACATATTAATAATAGAAGATGGTGGAAATGTAAACGGTTAAATACGACCTACACTTTTTGTTTCTCGATTTTTCTTATTTTTAATCAATAATAAAAATTATATAAATAACAAAATAAAAAGTTGCATATAAAAGGTTTTTCTTATAGAATAAGTTCTTTTTGTCCAAACACACCAGCTACTTGGTCGATTTCTTCAGGTTGATCTCATCCTGCACCTCCATAGAAAAATTAAAATGTGGAAATTATCCTTAATGCATAATAGTATAGTTCAACTATACCTTTCACTCCATTTGTGAATCATGTTATTTGCTTCGTCTCCCTGCACCTCTCTCACCAATGGCATTTCTACATTTCTATGCGGTTCTTGCATCTCTCTCACAAATGGCATTCTTACGTGGTTCTTGTATTTCTGTCACCAACGTTCTTGCATCTCTTTTTTTGGCTGACGTGTGTTAAGTTTATCATCGTTGTTGATGGAGAAATTCGTGCGACACCCTAAAAAAATACTGTGTTGGTTGAAATTGAAATCTCAAATCTTTGATTAAAGGTTGGAGGCACGAATTCGGTAAGAGACCTTGTTTGTCGCCAATGCAGGATGGAGAAATTTTACAGGCTAGTGTATGTTTTTTAAAAAAAAAAAAATTATATTAAATTGTACAATTTGGTATATGTTTCAAAAATTTATATATATCGGATTTTGCAATCTAAGTATATATTTTGTATAGTTTTGTATTCTAGATTTCAAAATTCGATATTTAATTAATATACTGGATTAGGTTCATTTCTATATGCAAACTGTATACCGGATTACAGTGCGGTATATAAAAATCATAAAAAATATATATTAGTTTGAACCACCTAATTCAAATCTAGTATACATTTCACAATTTGATATACATAAATTTATTCAAAATATTTATCAGATTGTATAATCCCGTAATCAATAAGAAAATGAAACATTGGTACCTTAGTGGTCACATTTAGGATACCACAAAAGGAATCACTTTTAATAACCTTCAACCATCCAGTCGATAAACAATCTAACCACTATTGACGACGATTGACGATCACGATAAAATTTCTAACAATGACATACCAAATATTACTCTCCAACAAGAACATAATGTAGTGATTTTTATTTTTCAAAATTCTCTATATCCATTTTTGTAATTTTAAAAAAATCATTTTTGTCATTTAAAAAGTTATGGAGGTGGAGGGTAATATTAGGAGGTGGAGGAAGAATCCGTCCTGCTTATGATGTAGGCCCAATTATAGTGAAATTAAATAGAGATGGACAATACTGATAAGGCAATTGTGCTTCTTGCACCGTATCAATTCCTTCCTGCACCCTTCAATCTTTGAAAATGACAATTATATTCTTATGAAATTTGAGAGGTGTATGAGATACTTCGGAAAATACTTCCCAAAATGTATAGATTTCTAGAAATTGTTTTCCAAAATTATGTAAAAAATAATAATTCCAAAATATATTTTGGAAATGCTTTCTAAGAAAGATGTTTCGAAAAGCCTTTTTCAAAAATACATTCCGAAAATATATTTCGACAAGTCTTTTTCAAAAGTGTATTATGAAATTCTTTTTTTAGTAAATCTTCGGGATTAGTTTTTGGAATGTTACACCACCTCCGACCAAAATCCGTTACCGTAAATTACCAAACTTTTATATATATTCACATAACTACGTAAATCTTTTTCTATCAGTGATAAGAAAATAAATGATGGGGTTTAAGAAAGAATTGTCTACTCACAACCAGGATAGGTAGACATTGAAAATAATAAAAACAAAAGAAGCAATAATTGAGTGTAACAACTTTTCCAACCAGGATATGTAGACATAGAAAAGGACAAAAGAAAACAATAATTGAGTGCAACAACTTTTCCAATTTGAAAAGGATAAAAAACAATAATTGAGTGTGACAACTTTTCCAAAATAATACTTGTGGTTATAGTAGGTAGAATAAAATTTTAGCTTTTAAGTATTATTTATGGAAATATAATTGATGAAGTATAAAATATGAAAGAATATTGATTAAAATATCATCAAGATGAGGTTAATGAATGATCGATTTATCGAAACAAAAATTGTCAATGACTCCTAAATCAAGAAATACGAAATTATTTTATTTTTTTTATATAGATATAACACTCGGGTTTTTTAACACCGGTGAGACTGTTGTTCACTGACGTAATTTACCATGATTTTAATTTCTTCAGGGTAAGTATAGTTTATTTTCAGTGATGCGTTTAATTTTCTGCTTTTCTTTCAGTTCTATTTTTGATTTGGGTTTTTTACTTACTATAATTAGTGTTGAAATCAAATTTATGTTCCCTATAACTTATTCATTGTACTTTTAATTTTCATTTTAATCGAATTTGAAATATTATTTTTAAATTTTTAAGATTTTAAAAGTTAATTTTTACAAATTTGAATGAGCACTTTTGTAATCATTCAAAAATCTATAGTTAAATGAATAAAAATGCATTATTTTTATTTATCAAGTCATGATGTCAATTTTTTTTTCATTCAAGTATTTTTACGCTTCATGTTTAACAAATTATTTTATTTCTGGGCATATCCATAGTCAACATTCAAATGGTTTATTAAAAAGTGTTGAAAGCACAACGAAGAAGAAAAAAATAATAGATTCGCAATCATAACAATATATATGATAATAAAAACACAAAAACATGAAAAATAAATAAGTAAAATAAGACAGGAAGAAATAATGCAGGTCTTGCCACCACGTTAGGACTGTTTTCTTTTGAAAAGGTTTTTTTATCTTTTGTTTTTGTTTAAATAGGACTCAGCCTCTTAATGACAACAACGTGCATACACATATTTTTTAATGGATTTCTTCTTCTCTCTCTTTTGAATTTCAGAACACAAACACATTATTTCCTTTTCTTTACACTTCATCACATCCACTCACATATCCTCTCAGATTCATCATCCAAGTTAACACTCTCATCTTTCACCCTTTTGCCTCTTCTTATGCTTCAAACAGCCACCTTCTATTCTACGTTCTTTTTCTTATTGAATTTAGTTTGCTCCTAAAAACAAGAAAGAAAAAAGGTCTCCCTTCAAAGTTGCAGGCTGGTGCTACAGTTTTGTTAATTGTGTAGCTGATATCAGACCTGAAGATGCTATCACCTCCAATGCTTGAATCAACCAGCTGCACAAATCATGCAGCACTGAACCAGAACCAGTGAGGTAAAATATATTAAGCTTTTAACTTTTTTTCTCTTTTTCTTATCTCTTGTGCAACAATCTTATTCACTTATTTAGATTTATCTTATAGATATATTTCAACATCGTTTTTTTTCTTTTACTTTATAATTTATACGGTTAAATACGGTTAAAAGTTCTGTCGTAGACTAAAAATAAAATATTTTAATAATTTATAAATAAATACAAATCTCACTTTATAAATTAAAATCAATTTTATAAAATTAAATTAAATTTAATTACGTATCATCAACTACTTTTATTATTTTAAATATTATAAATCTCTAATCAACAACTTTAAAATCTTTACGGAATTAATTTAACAAATAACCTCACATCTATTTCATCAACATCAATCTATATCGCCTTAGTGAATTATTTATTTTGAATTATATTAAACTTTTTTAATTTTGTTATAAATAATCTTAACCTCAAACACAACCTGTGACCTGTGATTAAATAAGCATGCAGGACTCTAACTATAAGATCTCTCAATGATTATGTTTAGGAAATGTTTCATTCCATCCAAAGTGTCTATATCTGTATATGTTATATATATAAGAGTTGAAACATCAATTGTGTGCTCCATTTTAATTTAACTAATTTTCTGTTAATAATATATATATATATATATATATATATATATATATATAGAGAGAGAGAGAGAGAGAAAGACAAATAATAGATTGTGAACAATATGATAAGAAAATAAAAATGAAGAATATAGATATAATATGTGTTTAACAAAAAAAAAAGTGTTTGTATATATAGTATGTTTACTAATACTTGATAGGAAAATCCGTCTTTAGGATCGCTGGCGGGGTGGTGGTGTAAGCATAGCGTAGGACCCTTTGACCCTCTAAGTTAATTTTATTGTTTTTGTTTAATTTACTTTTTTTTAATTAATTAGTTAATGCAAACTTGATTTCTCTTCTTTCCACTGGCATTCCCTTTTCCTATCTTATAAGTTTAATGTTTTTAACAATTTTTATTTTTACTAGTTTTCGACAATTATTATTATTTAATTTCCTTCATTTAAATTAGGATTAATATTGAAATTAATTTTTTATGGACACATTTCTAATTTAATAGAAATATGTCAGAATAGGAAAGACGTTTCATTTTTATAAAATTATTATATTTTTGTGCTTGTATGATTTGTTTGTAAATATAAATATTGTTTTCACTACTTGATGTTAATTAGCTTCTAAATAAAGTATTAGATAAAATTGTGATAATTAAAGTTGAGCAAACAGTATTAGAATAAAGAAGATTAACATTAATCTGGTTAATGCTGATTTTATTTATTTTTAATATTTATATTTATATTTATATTTATTTAAATTAATGTTAATTAGATTATCTTAATTTTGTTTATTTATTATTAATTTAAATTAATATTAATTAATATAATATATTTTTAATATTTATTTAAGTTTGACATTAATTTTATTTATATATTATAAATTCGTTCATCTTATAATAAAGAATAAAATTCATATATTATTCTTAATTTAAGGTTCAAATTTAAATATATCAAAAGTATTAATTTGTGTGAGTTTAATTTAACCAATCAAAAAATATATTTATTTTCTCACTTTTCTATACAAACCTATATAAATATTTTTACACTTATTTTTTTTATCCACACTATTTTTTTCTTTATACATATATTATTCATCGAAAGTTATATTCTTCGTCTATATTCATTTCCTTAATTCGAAATCAATAATTTTGATCTCACACTCAACTTAATTTTTGTGTCTATTTTTGTTTGTGTTTTTATTTTAGTTGATGACAATAGAGACAATGTCCAAGAAATATTTTTTGTGAAATTATTGACATTAGTCACATAAAAAAATTAAATCAATATTAAAAATGTATTACATTTAACATTAAATTGACTAATATTAAATTGTTTAATTAAATATCAATCTAAAAATTAGTGATAGAATTAACATCAAATTAACTTAACTACTTAGACTTGGCCTTTCAAAATTAAACCCGGATGAATTAGATCCATGAGTTTAGAATATGTACATGTTTAACACAAAACTCACTAGTGAAAAAATACGATTTTATAACATGATACAACGTTGGTTAAAAAGAAATTGTTGTAAATAAAAATGTAGTAACAATTTTGTAAATAAAGAAGAATATATTATATCGATTAAGGAATAAACAATGTAATAGGACCCATTTTACATCGGTTCCTGGATATAAACAATATAGAAATTAGTTCGGGAAATCCCATTATTTCTTTTAAAGACAATTACACACGCTACTTATTACATTGATTGTTCTTCCAAACGATATAATAAAGTAATTTTCTACATTAGTCGTGAGCTCCAACTATTATAGAAAGTAGCACTGCATGCTCAAATTAAAAAACACATTTTGGCGCAAACTCATTACATCTGTTGTTTTAGCAATCGATGTAATATATGTATTTTTTTAACCTAACATTTTAACTGCTTTTACTATTTATATTTCCCTCGCGTCGTTGAATCTCTACTACTACTTGCATTCTCTGTTACTTGTGTTCTCTGGTGTTTGGGTTCTCTACTATTTGTTCTCATCTTTTTCACCCTCGTTTAGTTCTTTCCATTGGTAGCCTATGTCCACTGTACTTTGTTTTGCATTTTTGACTTGTGTGGTTTGTTTGTTTAACTTGTTTTTATGTTGACGTCATAGGTTATTAAGGTGATATAGTAGTGACTTTACTTCACATGTGAGTCTATCTCCACCTTGAATGTCTAGTTCTACTTCCTAACCGTTGTTGCTTCTCTTTGCAACAAGTTAGCATTCTTGTAAAATTGATTAAAAATAGTTAAAAATTTGTTTTTGATCCAATTTCTTTAGCGGCAACTTCTTTTAGTGTACATTTGATAATACGATCCTTACATTATATAGATTTATCATATATTTTAAGTTGTCAAAATTTAGGGGAAAAAAACTTCAAATAGTCATAACTTTCGATAGAGAGTTCAAACTGAGATGCATTAAAAATTAAAGTTGCTCGAAATGAAGTAAGGAATGCACTGGCCAACCAACCTATAGCATTTTTGTAAAATTGATTAAAAATAGTTAGAAATTTGTTTTTTATCCAAATTTTTTAGCAACAACTTTTTTTAGTGTATATTTGATAATAGGATCTTTACATTGTATAGATTTATCATATAGTCTGAGTTGTTAAAATTTAGGACAAAAATACTTCAAGTGGTTATAACTTTTGATAGAGGGCTCAGATTGAGATGCACTAAAAAAGAAAATTACTCGAAATGAGGTAAGGAATGTGATGACCAACCCCCAAAGAGGGTTGTGCCTCCCCAATTTCTAAAATTGCATCATTCACTATTACTTTTTTTCTTTTTTTTAGTATTCTTAAAGCTATTTTTTTTAGATTTTAGGCTTTTACTTCATATGTCTATATTTGTCAGAAAAATTTAAAAATTTTTGTGGTATTTTCTTGTATGAATTAGAGATTTATCAACCTCTTACAATTTTTTTCAAAAAATACAGAGATATATTACTTGTAGTGTAAGCTATATCCAATATAATATGAGACTTATAATCGATGTCAAAAGTCCCATATTACATTGGTTTCAACTTATAATTCATGTAATATGTCTCTTTTATTTTCTCTTTTGAATTCTTTTGTACATCGATTGTGTTTATAACAGATGTAAAATGACTTTTTACATCACCCGCATCAACATTAGTTGCAGAACTGATATAGAAAGTTTACCATAATCGATGTAGAATCTCATTTTTCTAGTAATGACTATTGGATAATTTGTATTGATGTGTATTTTCTTATAGTGTTCCCATTACTTATATTCTAAAATATAATTATCTTATTAAAATCACAAATCATTTATTAAATATTTTAAAATGTAAATTGGCTTATCATAGTGATGATCACTTTGAGCTCTTGATTATGTAAATTTAAGGTTCCTTTTTATGTGTCAACAAACAAAAAATATATTTATGTAATATAAGGTGTATCAACCCTTTTAACACAACTCGAAACAATACAAATTCTAAAATCTTTAAATACTGCAGTTTCACAGTGACAGAAGTTGCAGTAAATATTAGGAGTATCTACCCTCCATCTTGACTGAGCACGCCCTTAGGTTATTACTTCATTTTGACATTTTATGCTATACGAGCAAACACTGATAGGCATACATTGCCAAATAAAAATCAAGAAAGGTGGGTGAATGTATAGTTTGCCAATTGAAAGTTATTAAACTTCACAGATCTCCCATTGCAGCTACCACATCACATAACCAACCTAATACATATTCCGCCTTCGCATCAACTTTACATATGTTCAACTACTACCTCAGTCTTTAAACTTGCTCCTTATGCAGTCTAAGTTCTGCATAATTTTGTCATCCCATCTTTTATTATGAGTTCCCTCCTATCAATCAAATCGTGCACTTTAAATCCTATATAGTCTCAGAACTTCATATGCTTGACCCCTTTCTCTTCCCAGTCTCCTTCATCAATTTCCCGTGCATCGTAGTTTTATGTTGTCATTACTCTTAAAATATTACAGTTTTTTTAATTGTGTAGTTGACATGACACCTGAAGATACTATGGACCTCCATGTTTGAATGAACCAACTGCACTCACCTCCTCTCTATCCGACCTAGTGAACTACAAACCACGTGCAGCAGTGAACCAGTGAGCTAAAATATCTTAATCTTTTGTATTTTTTTTTTTTCTTTTTCTTATCTCTTGCGCAACAATCTCATGCACTATATATATATATATATATATATATATATATATATATATATATCTTTTACGCTCTATTAGTAAATGGGTTCAATCATTACATATCATCAATTTGATCAACTTTGTTTTGCACACTATTTTCTTGTATACGTGATCTTCCGTTAAACCGTCTAGTATTTGTATAATCTTTGTATATAGGTGGTCTTTCGTTAGACCGTCTAGCCTTTGTACAGGCATTCTTCTGTTAGATTATCTAGTCTATTTGTTTTCCTTAAATCGTCTAATCTATTGGTTAGTTGTTTTGACCTTCTTATTGTTTATTAGTTAGTTGTTCTCTGCTAGTCTTCTTTTTGCTTTCATTTTTCGTTTTTCGTTGTATATAGAAATGTCTTGCTTACCTTTGGCATCACACATTATACATATGTGCTTTGTTTTTTTGTTCACATCTGGTTTTCGCTTCCCTCTCTCTTTTTCTCTCTCTATATTTTTTCTTGCGATCATGGAGAATTTCATGAGCTCTTCCAATCATATCTTGAGGGAATGTTTTGCGTTCCATGTTAATATGATATCACAGCTCTTCTTTTGAAAAATCTGCATACTTTGTTTTTCTTTTTTCTATTTCTTGGTATCTTCTTGCTGTTTTTTCTTTGATCATCATCAATGGAAGAAGAACAATCGATGCATAGCTTCTTGTATCTTCATCCAAATGAAAACTTAGCCACAACTCTTGTTTCTCCTGTTTTAGACCCAACAACTATCATTCTTAGAGTATGTCTATGATTATGACCCTCAGTGCCAAAAATAGGATAGAATTCATAAATGAAAATGTCTCGCCCATTAAGAACTAATGCTAATTACCCTGCTTGGAACTTCTGCAACAAGTTGTTTCTTGGATCATCCATTCGGTTTCAATCCCTATACAACAAAGCATTATTTAGATGGATTTTGCTGTCAATATTTGGAATGATCTCAAAGTCATATATTCATAAGGAGATAACGTAATATTTTACCAAATTGAAGATTATATGGGATGAGTTAGATAACTATCACCCAGAACCTATTTGTACATGTCGAAACAAGTGTTATTGTAATGTTCATTCTACTATTGCTAAGAGGAAACATGAAGATTAAGCTACGAAATTCCTTCGAGGTCTATTAAATCTCATGTTATTCTTATAGATCCCACACCACCCATAACAAAAAAAATTTCTTATGTTCGAAAACAAAAAAGACAGTTTTCGAACTATTCCTTCTTGGCTAGCACCAAGAAGGTCAATTTCAATATCAACAACAGCCAACAAATGGCACAAAATACCAATATGTGTTCTTTTTGTGGTCGTAGTAATCATATAGACGTTGTGTGTTACTGTAAGCATGGTTTTCATCAAGCCAAGAATATAAGAGTTTTAAGAATGGATACAAAATCAAGAAAGTCACACTCACTGTGGAAAAACCGATCATACCGTTGAAGTCTACTATAAGAAGCATGGATATCCACCAGGTCACAAATTTTTCAACAAGAATGTCCAAACTCACAGTATAGTTCAAGATAGCAATTCTCACAGCAAAGAACAGCAGAATCAAGACAATGGAGGTGACATGCGCATAACCACACAACAGCATCAAGTTCTTATGGACCTTCTTCAGCATGCCAATAACATCAAAAGTGTGAACCAACCACAAGTTAATAAAATCAAACCTGACATCTGTTCAGCAAGGCAATGTCTCATGTAATATCAATGATAACTCTTGCAAAACCACATGGATCATTAACTCTAGCGCTGCAGACCATGTTTGTGCTTTCCTAACAATTGGAGGAAATTCTTTGCAGCCTTGACAGAGAGAATACCATCTTCTTCTGCTGACCAGACAAGCATGTCCTCTGCGTCAACCACCTGTTGATTATGGAGTAACTGCTGCAGCTGAGGAATGAAATCAAAGATATGATTAGGTAAACCATATGCCTTGCCAAGCATCACAGACCTTGGCTTTCAAACCAAGAATAAGTGACACCTGCAGCAGGTCTATTAGCAGATTTGGAGAGCATCAGCATTCTTCCAGAATCTTATATTCTTAGCATCCCAAAACCCACCTTGTGTTAGCTTGAATGTAGTTAAGGTGTGTTCTGATCCCAGGCCACACAACACAAGCGGTATATTTGACCAACAACATCCCCTTCTTGTTGAGAAATCTTTTTCTCATAAAATTAGTCCACATGTTCTCATCATAACAACTTGATTCTCTGTTTTTAGGTTAATAACTCCTTGTCCACCTTCATTATTGTGTTTCCATATTTTACTCCAGTTAGTCGTGACTGAAACTCTAGTCTCTCTACTTCCTGTCCAAATAAAGTTTCTAATATTTGTTTCCATACCCTTGACAAGATTAAGCGGCCATTTATAGATTCTGAAAGAATACTGCACTATCCCTCCAATCACTGAATTAACGAGTTGTATTCTTCCCATCATACTTAGTATTCTCCCCTTCCAATTTTGTAACTAGGGTATGGCCTTGTTTATCTTGGAAGTATTTGGTTTTGGACACTCCTTAAGATAGGCACTCCAAGGTAGTTAAATGGCAGGTTCCCTCTTACAAATCCTGTTATTTGTTTTAGAGTGTTGCAATTCTTAAAGAGATGTTTTGCTTCCAACAAAGAAGCTGATTTTTTTCAAAGTCAACTAGTTGACCAGAGGCAAGACCATAGTTATGCGGAATATTGAGAACCAACGGAGATTCTTTATCTCCTCTACAGAAAATGAAAATTTCATCCGCATAAAGCATGTGAGAAGGTATGGTTGTACTTGCAGGACTGAGCATGTATTTGATTTTCGCGTCTTGGAAACCTTACTACACAACCCTACTCAAACCCTCTTTAGCCAAACAAAACAACAGAGTTGACAGCGGCTTGCCCTGCCTTACCCCTTTTGAGCAGATGAAGATGTTAGTCGTGTTCTCATTGACTTTTGTTGAAATCTTAGCCGATCTGAGGATGGTGGTTATCCAGCTGCAAAAGCAAGTGTTGAAGTAAAAAATATGCAAAACAGCATTTAAGTAGTTCCAGTCTATAGTGTCCAAAGCTTTTTTGATATCCAATTTAAGAGCTTTTTAAAATATTTACAACTTTCAAGTCTTTATATTATACTATTATTTCTATATTTTCTAGCTTCTAGAATTTCTTTGATGAACTTTCTAGATGTTTGCATTAGCTTTTATCAATTATATTTACTTAATGTTTATGTATTGATTCCCTTATAAGTCATAGATTTTGAAATTTTGCGTTTGTATCAGAAAAAAGGTTGCCCTAGTAGAAACCAATAAGGGAAAGGAGAAGGTCTCAACTGTCAGGGGAGAATGGAAGTAGTTGTCTCTACAGCGACTGAAAATGCAGTGCAAATTGCAATACGTGTAGTGAAACGACAGTTGAGCTACTTTTTTAATTACAATGACAAATTTGAAGAGGTGAAAGGTTACATTGAGATGTTGGACGATACTAAGAAAAGGATACAACATCAAGTTGATAATGCAGAAATGAATGCAGAAGAAATTGAAGATGATGTTCAACATTGCTTAAAACAGTTGGATGAAAAGATAAAAAAGTATGAACATTTTATTCATGATGAACAGCATTCGAAGACAAGATGTTCCGTTGGTTTCTTTCCAAATAACATGTCGTTGAGGTATCGATTGGGCAGAAATGCTACAAAGATGGTAGAGGAACTGAAAGCGGAAGAACTTTGGAATAAAAGGTTTGATGATGTTTCCTATCGAGTACTCCCATCCATTAATGCTGCTTTGACAAACACTAGCTATGAAAGCTTTTTATCAAGAACAAAAACTACGGATATGATAATGCAAGCACTAGAAGACTCTACTGTTAATATGATTGGCCTATATGGTGTTGGTGGTGTGGGTAAAACCACTTTAGTAAAAGAAGTTGCTAAGAAAGCTCAAGAAAAGAAGTTGTTCAATGTGGTGGTTATGGCAAATATAACGAGAAATCCTAACATCATAAAAATTCAAGGACAAATTGCTGAGATGTTAGGAATGAGATTGGAAGAGGAAAGTGAGATCGTAAGAGCAGATCGCATTCGAAAGCGGTTGACGAAAGAAAAGGAGAACACCCTTATAATCCTTGATGATCTATGGGATGGGATGGACTTGAATAGATTGGGGATTCCATGTAGTGATGAAGATGATGGAAGCCAACAGGATGTTAATGATATGTCTGATTCTGGTTACGATAAGATGGAAAAGGAAGAGTTATCTTCCGATTCCAATAACATGACAGAAGCGAAGTTATCTGACGATCACAAGAGATGCAAAATTCTTCTAACATCTAGAAGAAAACAAGTATTGTGTAATCAAATGGATGTGCAGGAGAGATCAACTTTCTCTGTTGGAGTCCTTGATGAAAATGAGGCAAAGGCTTTGCTTAAGAAAGTGGCTGGAATATCCATAAAAAATTTTGCGTATGATGAGAAAGCCATTGAAATTGCAAGAATGTGTGATGGATTGCCTATAGCATTAGTTTCCATAGGAAGGGCACTAAAGAATAAAAGCTCCCTTGTATGGGAGGATGTCCATCAACAAATGAAAAGGCAAAATTTTATAGAAGGGCGTGAACCTATTGAGTTCTCTATAAAGCTGAGCTATGATCATCTAAAAAATGAGCAGCTCAAGTGCATTTTTTTACATTGTGCAAGAATGGGAAATGATGCTTTGGTTATGGACTTGGTGAAGTTTTGTATTGGTTCGGGTTTAATACAAGGAGTCCACACAATGAGAGAAGTGAGGAACAAAGTAAATATGTTGATAGAAGAGCTAAAAGAATCAAATCTGGTGGGGGAAAGTTACTCTAGCGACCGCTTCAACATGCATGACATTGTGCGTGATGTTGCTCTTTCAATATCATCCAAAGAAAAGCATATGTTTTTTATGAAAAATGGCATACTCAATGAGTGGCCTCACAAAGATGAACTTGAGAGGTACACTGCTATTTTCTTACACTGTTGTTATATCATTGATGATCTTCCTGGGAGTATACATTGTCCTAGACTTGAAGTCTTACATATTGACAGTAAAGATCAATTTTTGAAAATACCAGACGACTTTTTCAAAGACATGATTGAACTCAGAGTCTTGATATTGACCAGTTTTAATATGCCATGTTTACCATCTTCAATCATATGCTTAACAAAACTGAGAATGCTTAGTCTGGAGAGCTGCACTCTGGGACCAAACTTATCAATCATTGGAGACTTAAAGAAACTACGAATTCTTACTCTTTCAGGATCTAACATTGAAAGTATTCCGTGTGAATTTGGGCAACTAGATAAACTGCAACTTCTTGACTTAAGTAATTGCTCAAAACTAAGCGTAATACCTTCCAATGTCATATCAAGGATGAACATTCTGGAAGAATTTTATATGAGGGATAGCTTGATTCTGTGGCAGACCAAGGAGAATATCCAAAGTCAAAATGCTAGTCTTTCTGAGTTGAGGCACTTGAATCAGTTACGAAACCTAGACTTACACATTCAGAATGTTACCCATGTTCCACAGAACTTGTTTTTTGATAAGTTGGATAGCTACAAGATTGTCATTGGTGAATTCAACATGCTCACGGAGGGAGAATTCAAAATCCCTGACAAGTATGAAGTGGTGAAACTCCTGGTATTGAACCTCAAAAAAGGTATTGACATTCATTCTGAAACATGGGTTAAAATGTTGTTCAAAAGTGTTGAATATTTGTTGTTGGGAGAACTCATTGATGTTCATGATGTTTTGTATGAGTTAAATGTCGAAGGATTTCAGAAATTGAAACATTTATCCATTGTAAACAATTTTGGCCTTCAATTTATTATTAACTCAGTGGAACTGCTCCACCCTTTACTGGCTTTTCCCAAATTGGAGTCCTTGTATCTTTGCAAACTTTATAATTTGGAGAAAATATGCAACAATCAACTTCTGGAGGCCTCTTTCAGCAGATTAAAAACCATCAAGATTAAATCATGTGACAAATTGGAAAACCTTTTCCCATTTTCAATGGTCGGACTCCTCACCATGCTTGAAAAAATTGAAGTGTGTGACTGTGATTCTTTTGAGGGCATAATTTCCGTTGATCGACAAACCCCTAATAGTGATGGCAATATCGAGTTTCCTCAGTTACGCCTTTTAACATTAAAATCCTTACCTGCATTTACTTGTTTGTATACCAATGATAAGGTGCCTTCTAGTGCACAATCATTGGACAATGGGCGAAACAGGAACAAAGATATTATCACTGAAGTTGAGCAAGATGGCACCAATTCTTACCTTTCACTCTTCAATGAAAAGGTAATTTTTTTGTTTTGTTTTTTGTTAAACATTAACAAAATATGTATCCTCTTCAATTCTTTACAATCTCTAATCAAATTTGCATGTTATTCGTCTAAAGAAGTGAAAGGTCATGCTCATATAAGTCTTTCCATTTGTCTAGGACAAATCAATTGTGAAAATCAAAATCTTATGGTTGAGTAATTGTTCTTACAGGTTTCGATTCCAAAACTAGAATGGTTGGAGTTATTCTCGATCAACATCCAAAAGATATGGAGTGGCCAATCTCAACACCAGTTTCAAAATTTGCTTACATTAAACGTGGTGGATTGTGGTAATTTGAAACATTTACTGTCGTTCTCCATGGCTAGAAGTTTGGTGAATCTCCAAAGCCTTTCTGTCAGTGAATGTAAAATGATGGAGAATATATTTTGTCCGGAAGATGCTGAGGTGTGTGGATTAAATTGTTATTTAGTTCAATTCTTGCTATCATTTGTTTAATTGCATTAATTGTTATGGTCTTCTAATTGGTCATCTAACTATGAATTTTTACTGTAGGAGAATATTGATTATGTTTTTCCTAAGTTGAAGAAAATGGAAATCATCTGCATGGAGAAACTCAATACCATTTGGCAACCCCATACTGGTCTTCATTCCTTTAGCAGTTTAGACTCTTTGATAATAAGAGAGTGCCACAAACTTGTCACGATTTTTCCTAGTTTTATGGGGCAAGGATTTCAGAGTCTTCAAAGCTTGACCATTACTAATTGCAAGTTGGTGGAAAACATATTTGACGTGTCAATGATTCCACAAACTAGCGATAGAAATGAAACAAACTTGCATAAAATAGTTCTACAAAATCTGCCAAATTTAGTGAGCATATGGAAGGATGACACCTGTGAAATACTTAAATATAACAATCTGCAAAGCATAACAGTTACTGGGAGTCCAAATTTAAAATATCTCTTTCCACTTTCTGTTACCAATGACTTAGAAAATTTGGAAGTCCTTGATGTACGGAACTGCAAGGCAATGAAAGAGATTGTTGTTTGGGACAAGGGTTCAAATGAAAATACTATCTCCTTTAAGTTTCCTCATCTGAACTATGTGTCGTTACAATCATTATTTGAACTTGTGAGTTTCTACGATAGATCTCATACTTTGGAGTGGCCATCATTGAAGAGATTGACGATACTAAGATGTGGTAAGCTGGAAGGAATCTCTACAGAAATCTCAAACTCACAAGAGAAGCCAATTGTTTTGGCTACAGAAAAGGTAGATAACAGAAAGCATGAATTAAGAACCTTTCACTGAATGATGTGAGAATATTTAGGTCTTTTATTTTTTGTAAAAATTAACATACTAAATATCTTGACAAAAATGGTTCCAAATATGCTTTGACAAGGATAATAATTTTTTTATATATTTTTAGGTGATATACAACTTGGAGTATATGGCAATGAGCTTCGGGGAAGTAGAGTGGTTGCAGCATTATATTGTTAATGTTCACAGAATGCACAACCTGCAATCAGTTGTGTTGTACGGGTTGAAGAATGTTGAAGTTCTCTTTTGGTTTCTTCATAGACTACCCAATTTGAAAAGGTTAACATTGGGATGTTGTCACCTGAAAAGGATTTGGGCTCCTACAACTTCACGTGAAAAAATAGGAGTTGTTATGCAACTTCAAGAGTTGGAATTAAGAAGCATTTGGTCCCTAGAGGAGATTGGCTTTGAGCATGAGGTGCTTCTTCAAAGGGTAGAACGCTTAATCATTGAACGATGTACAAACTTGACAAATTTGGCTTCATCCTCGGTATCTTTTAGTTACTTAACATATTTAGAAGTGGTGAATTGTATGATGAGGAATCTAATGACATGCTCAACTGCTAAAACCTTGGTTCAACTCAGAACAATGAAAGTAAGTTCCTGCACAATGATGGTGGAAATCATTACAGAAAATGAAGGAGAAGAAGTACAAGAGGTTGAGTTTAAACTATTAAGATCCTTAGAATTGGTTTCTCTGCAAAATCTCACAAGTTTCTTGAGTGCTGATAAGTGTGACTTAAAATTTCCACTACTGGAAAACTTAGTAGTGAGTGAATGCCCTAAAATGAGGAAATTCTCTCAAGTCCTAAGTGCTCCAAACATCCAAAAAGTACATGTTGTAGCTGGAGAAAAAGACAAATGGTATTGGGAAGGTGATTTGAATGCAACTCTGCAAAAACATTTCACACATCAGGTACGGATCATAAAATTTATTTATTATCGCTGATTAACTTCCATCAAATGTACCTCTACGTATAATTATTTTTCATTGCATTTAAAACTTTGGTAACAAAAACACATATAAATTGTATGCTGTAACATTTATGTTTAAATAATATGTATGAAACATGGCATTTGTACAGATTGAGTAAGACTGATTTCTACTTTAAGTTGGTCAACGTTTTCTTAGTTGTAGTTATCAAGTCTGATTTGATGTCCAAAATTCTAGAATAATTGTATTATACACTCCAAGTGAGAAAGTAATATTCACTTTTGTTCATATTCAATTTAATAAAGTAGCAGTATAATATATGAATTTAAACATTTTTCGTATCATCCAATTAATCTTTGATTGTCATCTTTAATAATGAGTTTCTTGGCTTCTAAGGTGTCTTTTGAGTATTCAAAGCATATGAAGTTAGAGGATTATCCCGACATGAAGGAAGTTCGCTACGACAAACCTGTTTTTCCAGACAACTTCTTTGGCAGTTTAAAGAAATTGGAATTTGGTGGAGCAAGTAAAAGAGAGATTGTAATTCCATCTCATGTACTACCTTACTTGAAGAACTTAGAAGAATTGAACGTAGAGAGCTGCAAACGAGCACGGATAATATTTGACATAGATGACAGTGAGACCAAGACTAACGGAATAGTCCTTGGTTTGAAAAAGCTTACTTTAAAAGGCTTGTCAAATATGAAAAGTGTGTGGAACAAAAACCCCCGAGGAATAATCAATTTTCCCAGTTTGGAAGAAGTGTTTGTAGATGGTTGTGGAACCTTGGTAACATTGTTCCCTTCAACCCTTGCCACAGATCTTGGGAAGCTTAAGATACTTTCAATACAGAGCTGTTACAAGTTGGTAGAAATTGTTGAAAAGAAAGAGGAAATGGAAGATGGAACAACCGAAATGTTTGAATTCCCTTGTTTGTCGAAGTTGTTTCTTTGGAATTTGCCACTGCTTATTTGCTTTTATCCTGGACAACACCATCTCAAATGCCCTATATTAGAAAGGTTACATGTGGCGTATTGTCGTAAGTTGAAACTATTCACATCAGAATTTCATCATAGTCTACAGCACCCTATGTTCAGGATTGAAGAGGTGACAAAGGATTAGTCAATAATGTTTTAACTTCCTTTTCTTTTCATTATTTTCCTCCTTCTAATTGAACTCATTTGATCTTGCTAGGTTGTTCCCAAACTGAAGGAAGTGGTACTGAATGAGAAAAATATTATCTTGTTGAACGATGGACATTCACCAGACCTCCTTCACAAACTAAACTATCTTGATCTATCGTTTGAGGATTGTAACAATAAGAAAGATAGTTTGCCTTTTGATTTCCTTCATAAGGTAACCAATTTAGAATATCTTGTTGTGAGGGGATGCTTTGGTCTGAAGGAGATATTTCCCTCTCAAAAACCAGATGGTCATGATGGAATACTAGCTGGATTGAATAGATTAGGCCTGCTGAAACTTCTTGAGTTGGAGTCTATAGGGTTAGGTCACCCTTGGGTAAAGCCATACACCCAAAAGCTTCAAGTATTAACAGTTATTAAGTGTCCTCGTTTAGACAGATTAGTGCATTGTGCTACATCCTTCATCAACCTCAAGCGGTTGGTTGCTAAGGATTGTAAAAGATTGAAGTATCTATTCTCATTTTCGACGGCCAAAAGTTTGATGAAGCTCGAGAGTCTACGTATAGAGAATTGTGAGTCATTAGAAGAGATAATAGAAAAGGAAGATGAAGATGGTTCTGATCAGATCATATTTGGACGGCTCACAAAATTATGGCTGTATTCCCTACCAAGGCTAGTAAGCTTTTATTCAGGGAATGCCACTTTGCAATTCTCATCTTTGCAAGTAGTGAGGCTATTTAAATGTCCCAATATGAAAACTTTCTCTGAAGCAGACACAAATGCACCATTGTTATATGGAATCAAGTCTTCAATGGATTCTGATTTAACCTTCCATTCGGATCTCAACATGACAACTGAAAGTTTGTTCCACCAGCAGGTAAGGAATTTTACATATATATTAAAATTAAGCTCACAATTTATTCAAAAAACGATAGAAAAATTAATTTTAATACGTGAGTATTGCATATATGTAAATTAATTATGCATATGAGGCTTGTCAATTATTCTGACATTGAGTTTTGTGACTTCTAAGGGTTTTTTCGAATATTCAAAGCATAAGATTCTAGTGGATTATCTTGAGATGAGGGGATTTGGAACCGTTCAACATCCAGGCAAAGTCTTTGGCAGCTTAAAGAAATTGGAATTTAATGGAGCAAGTAAAGGAGATACTGTGATTCCATATAATGTACTTTCTCACTTGAAGAGCTTAGAAGAATTGAATGTGCATAGCTCCGATGAGGTGCAGGTAATATTTGGTATGGATGATAGCCAGGCCAAGACCAAAGATACAGTCTTTCATTTGAAAAAACTTACTTTAAAAGACTTGTCAAATTTGAAATGTGTATTGAACAAAAGTCCCAAAGGAAGTGTCAACTTTCCCAATTTGCAAGAACTGTTTGTTGAAGGTTGTGGAAGCTTGGTAACACTGTTTGCCACAAATCTTGAGAAGCTTGAGACACTTGAAAGGCAGAGGTATGACAAGTTGGTAGAAATTGTTGGGAAGGAAGATGCAACTGAAAATGGAACAACTGAAACATTAATGTTTGACTTCCCATGTTTGTCCTCGCTAACTCTTTATAACCTAACACATCTGAGTTGCTTTTATCCTCGAAAACACCATCTAGAATGCCCCAATTTAGAAATCTTGCATGTGGCCTACTGTCCCAAGATGAAGCTATTCACATCAGAAATTCATGATAGTCACAAAGAAGCAGCTACAAAAGCTCCCATAAGCTGGCTACAACAACCTCTATTCATGGTTGAAAAGGTGACAACATTAAGTAGATTCCTCCTTTTCATTTTTCTTTTCGTTGTTCATTTTCCAACTTTCTCCCTTCTAAGTTCTAACTTCCACCATGCATTTTCTTTTGAATTGGTTTGGCTTGAATCTAGGTTGTTCCCAAACTTAAGGGGTTGACACTTAATGAGAAAAACATGATGTTATTCAGCGATGAACATGTGCCACAAGACTACCTCTGCAAATTAAATCTTCTCCGGCTATGCTTTGAGGATGATAAAAATGAGAAAGACACTCTGCCTTTTGAATTCCTGCACAAGGTACCTAATTTAGAACATTTTCGAGTGCAGAGATGCTTTGGTGTCAAGGAGATATTTCCCTCTCAGAAATTGCAAGTTCATGATGGAATTCCCGCGCCACTGAATGCCCTAACCCTATTTGAACTAAATGAGCTTGAGTCAATAGGGTTGGAGCACCAATGGGTAAAGCCATTCTCTGAAAAGCTTCAAACATTAAGGGTTATCAGTTGCCCTCAGTTGCAAAACTTAGGGAGTTGTGCAATGTCTTTCCTCAATCTGAAAGAGTTGTATGTGAAGGACTGTGATCGAATGGAGTATTTATTCACATTCTCAACTGCAAAATGTTTGGTGCAACTTGAGACCCTAATTATAAAAAATTGTGAATCAATAAAAGAAATAGCAAGAAAAGAAGATGAAGATGAAGATGGTTGTGATGAGATCATATTTAGAAGACTCACAACATTAAGGTTGTATTCCTTACCTCGGCTACAGAACTTTTTGTCAGGAAATGCCACTCTGCAATTTTCATGTCTGAGAAACGCAAATGTAGTTGATTGCCCCAATATGAAAACTTTCTCTGAAGGAGTCCTGAATGCGCCAAGGTTTTTGGGGATTGAAACATCATTTCAGGATTCTGATTCATTCCTCCATAATGATCTTCCGGAGACAGGTGAGGAATTCTTTATCTAAATTCAACTGTTTCATATTTTTTAATATGCTAAACTGTAGTTCTAGTCTCTTTTAGTTTTCCATCTTCTTATTTTTTTCACAATTTTAGTCTTAATATTTTAAAAGTTTGTATTTTTACATAGATTTATTTATTTTATTTTTATCTATTCAACATGCGTACTAGCTGGGTAGGGGTTATGACAGTGTATCATATATAAAATCAGTGCTGGGTGGGTAGGGTGTCCCTTATAGTGATAAGAGGATTTTAATATGCTTTGAAGGTTTTGTTTAAAATAATAAATAAATATATATATTACACTCCTCTACTCCTCAATGTTTTTTTGTCATGACTATGAAACTTTATCATCCCAATTAAATTGGCACATTAAATCCTCTTCAAATTAATTTTGTCTATCAGGAAAAAATTCTATAGCTGGAAGACTTGCCGCATTATTGAAGCACAAAAATAGGTACAGAAAAGACTAATTGGAAACAAGCAAAGTGACATGACAACAGTAGCCAACAAAGCCACCGAAACCATCCATCAAACACCCTACTAGCAGATCACAGTGTTATATATATATATATATATATATATCATTGTGACAAGTTGAATCTGTTTAGAACTGAGCATCATAGTGAACTTGCAGATGTAGAGGATCAATTTGATATTTCGATTGATCAGCAACGCGTTTTTTTTCAGTTGAAAAGGTACTCAATTATTTCCTCTCTCGTTCTATTGTTGTGCTTGCATGTTTTCATATGCTTAAATTAGTGCGAAATTCATCAAATATGTCTTGAACAATCGCTAGGTTTTTCCAAACTTTGGTGCAATTATCACTCAAAAAGGAAGACGCCATGGCAATTTCGCAAGGACAGCTCCAGGCAAGGACAAATTCACAAATTTTACTGGTTTCATAACTCTCCCAGTTTGCTTTTATTTTTGTCTTATTTCTCCCTTAATTACATTTTTTGGTACTTTTCATTATACCTTTTTCTGCTCCTAAATTTCTTAGGTTATGCCTAGCTTGGACCATCAAGCAGTGGACAATTTGTTGTAAAAGCTGCACACCTCCTGCAAAATTTAAAACTTCTTAAATTTATGCGCTATCATGAGAAGGATGAATCAAATATATTCTTCAGTGGATTGCTTGAAGAGATACCCAACATTGAAAATCTTGGAGTGGTTTGCAGTTCCTGCAACGAAATATTCTCCTCTCAACGACCTAGTGCTGATTGTAGCAAAGTGCTTTCAAAGATGAAAAGATTACATTTGAAGAGTCTCCCACAGCTTAATGGCGTAGGATTAGAGAGCACTCATGGGTAGAATCCTTACTTAAAACACTTGAAACCTTGGAAGTGTTTTTCTGCCCTACCATGAAAATTTTGGTGCCATTCACCTTGTCTCTTTGAAAGTGGTGAATGCCACGGAATGTTATATTTGTTCTCATCCTCAACGGCCAAAAGTCTAGGTCTACTGAAGCAGATTTTCGTACGGGATTGTCAAGCAATACAGGAAATAGTGTCCAAAGAGAGAGATCATGAATCAAATGATGAAGAAATAGCATTTGACCAGCTCAGACTTTTGTCTCTTGAATCTTTACCAAACATGGTAGGAATTTAGTCAGAGACTTTCAAGTTAAAGTTCCCATGCTTGGATCAAGTGACTTCAAAAGAATGCCCTCAAGTGAAATACTCCTATGTACCTGATTTGCATGAATTAAAGCCTCGTGAGCAAATTTAATTGGAAGAACTGAGTTTGTTAGCAGGTATTGACTAACTAATGTAATACTTGTTAGGGAATTCACATGAACGTATTTGGCTAACCAACATCTTCATTTCTTTCCAAGTCTTTCCTAAATTTTCTTGCATGTATAAACTTTGTTCTTACGTTCCTCCTTGCCGTCATTAATGCATATGCTACGAACTGTCTGAGGGAAGTTATACAAACATAAATATCAGTTTTATTCTGATAGACTTCCTTCAATAGTCTGGTTTTGGAAAATGTGTTTTTGTTTACAGTTTCTAACACACCAATAATATAGTAGTGATAACATGGATTACACCTTTTATTATCTTGGCTGTCGAATAGTCCTTCATAATATATAACTTTTTATCAACTAAAGAGAAAAATCATATAATAGAGCACAAGAAGTACCGAAGTTACACAGAAACAACCAAGGATACACCTTATGGTTGGACAGAAAACACAATAAATAAACAAAATGAGCTCACAAACACCAATGCACACTCTACAGCTAATATCACTGCTATAATGCTCACCACCAACATGTCCAAGTTAAGACAAGATATTCTTTGCCTTTTATAACCTGACATACCTAGCCTTCCTAAATACAAATTTGGTTTGCTACTGAGTGTTGCATAACCATAAACTGTTGATTTGATACATATATCTCACTGTAACATTCCACAAAACAAATGAATTCTGTTGCCAAGATATCACCCCTATAATTATTGGGTCAGAGAACAAAAGCTTTTGCTGAAAAGTAGCTTTCTCGTCAAATCCTGCTAATACCCCTATGATGAACTTATACTCTTCCTCATACCAAACCCTTCAAAACACCACTGACTAACCCCGTTGTTCCTATTATAACCTGAACCAAATTCTGACTTCCCCTATTGCTAGAGCAGGACCTGTCTTCATAGCATGCGCCGGCGTTGACCATGTCACAGAATGACCCCAAATAACACCAACATGCATACCCTACAACAAACTTTGTTTGACTTCTCTAACAAACCACTCTAAATTCAGACAAAAAGCATAGCTACCACCTTTTATAGAACACTAATAACAGCAAAACTACTTCCCTGACCTGTCCACTGACTCCCTCAAAATTCAAAACCAGAGACTGTCCTCCATTAACCCCTCTTACACTGTTTTAATTAGGGATATTTCAGACACACTATTGGATTCAAACACCAATCCGGGGTATGAGAATCACGTCTTTGGTGCAGATGCGAAATCCACACCCAAGCCTTCTGTTGAACCCTGCTAAATATTTCCTCTACATCCACCTACTTTAAAGATAATCACATTTCTGAGTCCATATACCACATATCACTGCTACTCACATATTTGTCCACACTTTGTTATTATTCTGACCAAGCTGTGTGAACTGAAAAACTGCACCAAGTGATCTTTAACCGAGTTAAGGAAACATGACAGAATCCTAGTCCAGCTACTGCATATATTCCAAACTCTCACTGCCACGTTGCAGCCAAAGAATAAATGTCTTATAGTCTAAACTTCATATCCACACAATTATTACTCCCTACATACATTAGGGAGATCTCACAAGAATGAAAACAAGAGTCCAACATATAAGGAAACAAGAGTTTAACATATAAGGAAATGATACTAGTTACAACCCAAAAGACATTAGATTTATAAATTTTTTTTTTTATATATTAATTGAATTTCTCATTTCTAATCTTACACTTCGATACCTAAAATAAATTACAAAACTTTTGCAATAGCTTTTCTCCCCCACATATACATAGAAAAGTGATTCTATTCCTCGTTCATACATTTTTGCTATAATCTATAGCTCATTTTACCGAATAAACACAGATTGGATCATTCTTCCATTGCCGTTTGTCCTCTTCAGTTTGTTTCAGATTCCTTTGATTTATTTCTTGCATGTAAGATTTAACTTGTAGTGTGAACTTATAAGGCAACTCTATTTCATTACTAAACTTTAAATTAATATAACTTGTTTAATTCATATTGTTGCAGATAAAAAAAATTGATTTTTAATTTCAAAGATTATTACTGCATAATCTCATGTTAAATATCTAATAAATTACTATTAAGTAGTTTATAAGTTGATTTAAGTGTTTCATTTATATTTTAAATTATTTTATACTTCATGTTCAATATAATATAATTATGGTAGCAAACTATAGCATATTGCAATAGCACATTTCATGTGTGTCTTTCTTAATGGAGAAGGAGGTTGGATTGATGATCAAGAATAACTCTCGGTGAGAGAGTGACTTTCTTATTGTGAGTGGGGAACTTCCATGTGTAGAAAAAAAGAAAATGTCATAAGGAAAGTAGAGTGTGAGAAAATTTAGATAAAAAAGTAAAAGTGAAAAAACTTAAACTCTGGTTTACGTAAATTATGTTCACGTACATCACCACATTTCGTCAAGTTTAATAATAAACATTTTTATTAAGACTTAAATATACTCACTATTTAAGTGAAAGAGGTACACAAATTGTAAGATTAACTTAACAAAAATAAATATTAAAATAATTATATCGTATATCAACATTAATTTAAATAAATGTTTAAAATAAATAAGATTAAAATCGATTAAAGTGACACTAACTTAAATATATATTAAAAATAAATTATATTAACATTAAATTAATTAACACTAATTTAAATAAATATTGAAATATAAATTATACTAATGTTAACATTCTATTTTAAATAAATATAAATATTAAAAACAAATAAAATTAATATGATTTGGTCGATAATAATTATAATAAATATTATGATAGTTTATTTTTTTAACAGTAATAAATGATAGATTAGTTAATATTAACTTAAATAAATGTTAAAATAAATTATATTAGTATTGAACAGATACTAACTCAAATTTTAAAATTAGACTAATTAACTTTTTTAAATTTTACTTTAAATAAATATAAATATTAAAATTTAATAAAATTAATATCAATTTATATTGATACTAACTATTATAAATATTATTATAAATTAATTAATATTAACTTAAATAAATATTAAAAATGAATCATATTAATATTGAATGGACATTAATTAAAGAAATATAAATTTGTAAATTATTTTAATTCAGTGTTTTAGGTGCTATGTTTAATATTCTCCAGTGCATTACTTGAAGAGATAAATAGTACCCATTCTCGTATTTTCTAAAAAAATTCATTACTTTGATAAGTTTTCCGTCAATTCTCGTTATTTCATACTTAATTTAGTGTGAATCTAACTGTTCTTTTAAGCAAAAAATATTTTATTGATAATAGACAACATAATGCCCAATGAATTGCAATGTCACAGGTCTTATATAAAACAAGCACCAAACCCGGACAAACCTTTGATTAAGTGATAACATATTCACAATAGGTATGTCCTCTGTAGTTTAAAAAATTCAATGAATTTATTAGTTATTGTGAGACTGTGTAACTCATGTCTTAAAGGTTTTGTTTATATTTAGTGATGGATTTAAAAAAGTAAATTTAAATTAAAAATGTGTAAAAAGTTTTATTGTGTGGATTAAAAAAAAAATTCTGAGAGTAGATTGATACCGAAAGTTCATTAATAATGTGATAAGTGTGAATTATTTTTAAGTAATAAAATGTTAAGATTATAAATTTATTTTTAGATTTAAAACTAATTGAAAACAAAATATGATTAAAGTGGATTAAGTGAGTGATAATTTTTTTCGTTTTTAAAAATTTATAAAAAAATATTAAATTAGACAATTGGCCTTAATTAATTTTATACTATAATGGAATATTCTTGATTTATTAGTTAAATTCTAAGAGTAGAAATATTTTCGGAAAAGAAATATATTTTTGGAAACTAAATTGTGAATTTTATATAATTAAAATACAAAACTCTTAAATTATTCAAAATTCTAAATAAATTTAAATCTTAAATTATTTAATGTCATATGTAAATAAAAAATTGAAATAAATAAATTCTTAAAATTTTTCAAAGTCTTAAATAAAAATAAATCTTAAATTATTTAATATCCTAATTATAATGAAATATGAATTAAATAAAATTCTTAAATTATTTAAAATTTTAAATTATATCTACTAATCACGTTCAGTTGAAATATTATTATGACACCATCCATTAATTTGACTAAAAAAAGCTATAAATACATTTAAAAATATATAAAAAAAGAAGTTTCACAAAATAAAATTATAATTAAAAGTAAATATAATTATTATTATTGCTTTTATTATTATGCCGTAAATTTATTTCAATTATTATTTTTTAAAATTTTTTATTATTTATAATTTTTTAATTGTTATTATTATTTTATAAATTTGTTTATTTATTTATTTATTTATTATTATGATTTTAGTATTAGTATTATTAATTTTTTATTATTATATAAATTTATATATTATTATATATTATTTAAAAATTTATTATATTATTATATTATAATCTATATGTTATAGATTATTACATGATTATTTTTCTCTCTTCTCAATTCTGCATTCAACAACTCAAGAAAAACAGTGCAAAATTTAAATCACAGCTAACTTCAACAAAATGGCACTTATTAAGGTACCAAGAGATTTTAGTTATGTTGTTTGATTGCAATTATCATGGAACCATCAACTTCAATTCCTTTTGCATATCACCAAGTTCAACATAAATTGGTGATTGTTTCCAAATTGGCTACTTCAAATTTCAAATAGTGCAAGAAAATAGCTTCAATTCATAAACTTTGCACCAAAATTTATTTTGCCACTTCACATAATTAAGCCACTGATCAGAACTACTAATTAAAGAAATTGAACAAATTCTGTTTCACCAATTGAATTGAATGATGTTTCAGCTCTTTAAAACTTTAGTTCATGCAGTAATGAATGCCTCCTATTTGACAAATTGCTTCAATGAAATTCTAATTTCTATAAGACACAGAAAATGAATCTAATATTCAATGGAAATGTTCAGTTGCAGCAACCAAAATTCAATGTTTGACTATTAAAAAAATTTTGCTTTTGCACTGATCTTAATTTTGAATCACACAACAAATTTAACCACAAACCAACTTGCTTTCACAACAAACTCAACAGTTATTTTCTTTTCCACCAGTCGGAGTGTTTTGTTGTTTTATTGTTATTTTAACAATTTATATATACCTTTTATAAAATTAAATTCGTAACTCAATTTATATTGCAAGTATTTAGAGAAAATAAATAATTTCTTGTGAAAACAATTGAAGATTTTAGGACTAGATGAAACCAAAACTCTTAGAGCTTAAGAATAAATAAATATCGATAACTTATGTTTGGATAGAACTTTTTTATCTATTTTTGGATGATATAGTTATTTATCAATGTTTTAGTATTTATTTTCGAGTGTATTTCATTTTAAACTATATAACGACATGCTTGATGTTGAAATTGTTAGATTGAAGATTTTTTTTTAAAAATAGAGAACATATTTAGAAAAAAAAAGAAAAAAAAAAACTCTAAGTTAGATTATATGTTACTATGCAAAAATTATTAGTTTCAACAATATACTACAACGTATGATTAATATCTGATGTAGAAATCTTTTGAGATGTCCATGAATATTAATATTTAGAAGTGAACTTTTATAATTAGGTAGAATCATCCTCTACAATATATTTCTCACTTTTTCGATATAACATTAATTTATCGTTAACTCATTAAGTTTGAAGATGCTAACATGTATGTTATTTTTTTCTCAAATACTAGTAAAAATATATGTCACTGCGAATATTTGTTCATTTTTTCTAATGATGACGAGAAAAATAAAAAAGTTATTATTATAAAATTATTAAAAAAATATTATTAAATTCTATAAAAACAATTATGAAATTTTTTATGATTTTATTATAGATATAGTTTTTGTATAAATTATGTAATTTTTTTATTATGAGAAGTTAATTAATTACATAAAGAGTAAAATAGTAAAAATTTATACACATAAAAAATAATTAAAATGGAGAATCCTTTACTAATATTATAGATAAACACTCTCTTTCAATCAAAAAACAATTTATATACAAATTTATATGCACATTTAATGACTTAGTTAAAAATTAAGAGGAGTAATTATTAATATATGTGAACCAGTTAAAATAACAACTGTACTAAAATATATTGTACTTATAGTATAAAAACATATTTTATCCAATATAGATATTCATAGGGGTGGAATTTTGTTTATTTTTTTACAAAACATAAATGAGACCATTCTGAACGGTTTTTTTTTTTTTTTTTTTTTTTCTTGACTATAAAATAATGGAACATAAATGAAGCTTTGTGTTTGGTAAGGTTATTTGCCATTTCTCTGTTCGTACCAACATCAAACTTACCATTCTCTTTCTATCTGTTCAATTTCTCGTCAGTCTATTTCTAGGGTTTCGCTTTCGCTTCTGCAGCAACGGATATGCCTTCTTCTAAACATCAAAGGTGAACCTTTTTTTTTTTTTTTTTTTCCTTCAACACACCCACCCTTTTGCCCTCTACCCTCATTTTCCTTTGTTTCTTCAGAAATTTCCATTCTTAGTTTCTTTTCTCTTTGTATCATATTCAATTTTATTTTCGAAATTTCCCCCTTATTGTGTTGGTTGCGGGAGATTTTACCCAAAAGGTCTGAACTTCATAGCCCATTACTCAATTGGTTTTCATTATTTTAATATCGTTTGGTTTTATGCTAGGCTGATAACGATTTTTACCTCTCACGTGCAATCTATTCAATCATTCCCTGTTTGTGTCATTGTTTGATTAGCCTGTGGGGTGGAAGAGTTTCCAATCTCTGTATACCCATTGTTATGCTATAACTCTGAGAAAATAAAAGGGGTCGAATTTTCAGATTTTTGAGATATGGGTATGTTTGTTTCAAATTTTGTTTCAAGAATTCATGAAATGGAAGCAATTTGACCATTAAAAGGTTGTAAAGCAAGACCATACTTTTTTGTTTTAAGTATCTGTGTTTTTCACTTTGAAGTGGCTGTTACAGTTGACTTTATGAGGCAATTCAATCGGGCTTGAGAAGATTCCTAATTTGGTTTGTTCACCATCATGTCCACAATGGAATATCATAAAGATTTTATCACCTATCTTGATTCTGATGCGTCTCGTAAGATACTTATGTGCCTGGATCCTGCTGATCTTGTTCGTGTCACCTGTGTCTCGCGATCTTGGAGACACTCTGGTGAGTTATTATACTAGTTCAAACTATGCTCTTGTTTCTCAACTGATGCTTCAGTTTCATGAAAATTCAATTCTAGTTGCTTGTTGCCTTGAATTTTACATTACGTTTCAAATTTGATCAACACTGTTTTTGGCTTGCAGTGATTGCAAATGGTCTTTGCAAGCAGCTGTGTTTGAGACTGTTTCCTCAATTATCTAGAGTTGCTTCTGTTGTTGAACTGAATCAACATGGAGCAAAGGAACATGCAGAGGTTGGATCTAGTTATTCTATGGAATGGCTAGTGCTACAGAGAGAACATAGAGTTTTTTCTTATTTAGGTAAAGCTCTCATGTCATCTGTTGCAATGAATTGCATTGCTAAGACAGTTGGTGCTTCTAGCACTGATAACTTTCCTCAGGAGAGCATTGATAATACACTTGAACCAAGAGATGTCATTTCTGGTAGATATTCCTACTGGTCAAGTAATGGACAAAGTAATCCCAATGTGCCTGAGACATTAACATACGAGTTGGTCTCTCAAATTTGTGTTATTACAGAAATCAATATCCAGCCTTTTGAAGGTGCTCTTTAAAATATTCACAAGCGATGGCTTGACTCATCTATTCTATACTTTCATTTCCTTTTTGCTAACAATATCATGCCTTTTCTAGCTTACTTTCAGCTGGGGTCACCAATATACTCAGCAAACTCTGTTCGGTTTAAAATGGGTCATCCTAAAGACTCTTTAGATGCTGTAGATGATGAATTGTTTGTGTGGACCTATACTTCACCGGAGTTTCCAATGTCTCAGGTATTTAACTTACATCTTATCTAGTTTGTCAACCTGTTTTTCCAATGAATAATTTCTGTTTCATTTATTGCCCAGTGCTTGATGTGAAAACGTAGATGTTTCCTGTTAAAGGATGCATTCTTATTTGTACTCTGAAGTTTGTCCCAAATTGTAATAACCCCCTTCGATAACCAGTGAACTCCCTAGCGTTATAAATATGATGCTTTTGATTCAAGAGAACAGAATATTGAAAAAAGTCTTAATGCAACTTAGGCTTCTTTTTGAACATCGGATAAGCCAGACCTGGTTTTATGAATAGATCGTCATCTTCATTATTGTTTGTTGTCTTTTGTCATCTTCATCTGGTTTAGGTGTTTAGTACAGCCACAATTATATTGTCAAATTTATGCAAGCACTGTTATGTTTGTACAACATATACTGTCTGCATGATATGTATTAATAAGAAATCACTGCATAAGGAAATGATTTCTTTGGTTACTTAATTTACATTCCATTGTTAAAAATGATGTGAATTATCCTACATATATTGGACCAAACCATGTCCATATTGCAGATGTACATTTAATTCAAATCTCTTTAAATTCTGTTTAAGAGGGTCACTTGTGTCATCGAGAGGTTTCATAACTCTTCCTCTTTACCACATGATATGATGTAATACGAAGTCACCCCACATAAGTAAAATTTGCTTCTGTCTCCCAGTTCCCTTTCCATTGTTGAAAATAATGTGAATCATCCTTGATCTATTGGACCAAACCATGCCCTTGTGGCACATATCTGCATTGAATTTAAATCTGAGTATGAGGATCATTTGCTCCTTCGAGGATTTTCAATTTTATAATCACTTGATAGGTTGATGCAATACTGGAAAAACAACCAGAGGGGCCTAAATTTCTCTTGTCCTCTAGTTTGCTAAAATGATTAAAGTAAAGACATTCCACATCCACTTTCAATCAGGAGTACATCAAATCTAACTGCTGGCAATAGATGGTATTTTGGTATTAATATTTTATCAAATTAAAAACAGAGTACACCAATTTTAACATGCATCGGGAGGCCAATATGCTAGTAAATGAATCTTCTAATTGGGCCTTTTTCCTAATGTCATTAGCCTTTTAGGTTTCAGAAAGGGCCTATTATCAAATTCCAGCATGACCTGCTATTTGATATTCTCCTATTATTCAAATGGTTACTTCCCTATTCTGCCATTATCCTCCCTAGTGACACTATGCTACTGATAATTTCATTTAGCCATAATATTAAAAATCGTAGTTATCCATCATGTTGACTGATATGGAGGAGTCAATTCCCTAACTGCTATTGTGGGATAGCAGATAGCACGATGTTGGCTATGTTCTAGACTTACAAGTTAAAAAATTTATATGACATACATATAAATACTCAAATAAAAAAGGTTGCATATTTCATAAATCATAATGAATTATCAGAAGTCATATTCTTACGCAATAAGAAGGAATATTTGGCTGACATAAAGTGGGAAACTACATCTTCAATTCTATATTGAAATACGTTAGTTGGGAAGATCCTATGTCCCTTCAGGTGCTTGTCAATGTTCATCTTAATGCGTTATGCATGTGATGAGGAGAATGAATTATAGCACGTTTGATTTATTTATTAGATTATTGAGACACTTCCATGAGTGTGATTCTAGGTCTATACATTATTCATTGTACATATTACAATTTGAAAATAAAAGTTGTTGGAGAATGGGAACATCCATTTCCCTCAAAAATAGAATAACCCAGATTGTTGTTGCTGAGCGAAATACAAAAAAAAAAAAAAAAAAAAAAAAAAACTGCATGAGTATAATTATTAGCATCAATGTTTTGATGATTCTGTTTCTATATCCCTTTACATAAATTTTAGAGAAAAAAAAAACCTTGTGAACAGGAAAACCGACTACAGAAGTTCAAGCTTCCAGAACCTGTGCTTTGTATTGGGGGTATCTTGCAGATTGAGCTTTTGGGAAGGGTACAGAGACAAGAAATGGATGGTTTGTTATACATTTGGTGCGTTCTCTTCTTCCATTTGCTCTCTATTTGTCAAACTTGTTTTGCTATTGAGGTTTTATGAACCTTAATTAGTGGCAGAGCAGATTCAGTATCCTAAACAATGCCTAATAAGGCTTACGAGTGCTAGGTTTTAATGTACTTTTTTATCTTTAAAAATGTAACACATCATGAATTCATTAACATTGGCGAAAAAATTTAGCGACAATTATGTTTGAATGAATTTGCACGAGTCAAACTTTCTTTGTTAAGTTGAGAAAAATGAAGACAAACTTTGGGGATATAATCAAGTCAGATTTGGAGCAGGATTACACTTAACCCTCACTTGCATCGGGTGGGTTTTTGTCCCTCACTTGGTAAAATCTTTTTCATGCAGCCGTACTTGGCATTTCTATCCTCTCACCTGAAGATATATTTATTTCCAAGACTCCCCACCCCTCGATGAAAATGTAGCATACAAGTCATATTACAGATTGTTTTGTCAAGTTCCTTACTTGAAAATTGTGATTGCAGTGTTTCTCATGTTCAAGTTCTGGGAGGCTCATTGTCGCCACCGTTCAGTGTGGATATTCTTCAGCCCTCTGGAATGTTTGTGTTGAAGAGGGACCAGCTGGCCAACCATCAACCGGTAGTGACATCTGGAAATGAATCTCAAGATGTTTCTGACGAGCCAAGAGGAATGAGAGATATCGACCTATTTGCGACTATATTGCGTGCACAAGGAGTAGGAGTGGTGGAAGATGAATGGGATGAGGAAGAATATGATATTGATGATTTTGATCCAGAATTTGCCCTCTGATCTTTGCTTGTTTTTATAATCCCTTACCAAATAAAGAAAAGGGAAAAAAATTAGAATCTCCCCAGGCGAGGAGTGATTGCATTGCAATTAGTTTTCCTGTTTTCTTTGTTTGTTTACCCTTCAAAAAATTCTGGTCTTTCTCTGCTTTGCTACTGATCTGATTCTAAGTATTTATTTCTCTTGTAGATATGATGTTGGACAAATATTTCGCCTTTTATTTTTCTGCGGTTTAACATGATGCTTGAAACTTGAGCTCTCTCACAAGTCGTAAACTTGTATCTGGGGTTTAACATCTGATGCTATGTGCTGACAACTTCAGTTGTCGCAAACTACAAGTTTATATTATGAGTATGATAAGCTTATCGATTTTTACAGTGATCTTCTTAGAAGTTATATAAATGCTGATTTTTTTTGTTGGTCGACAACATTAAAGGTTTAGCACTTATTAAATGATAAATAGTGAATGCAAATTGTTTTGTTGAATAATGGTTTGTTTACCAAAAATTAGTAATGGTTCATGAAAAAGTTGAATTGAATGCTTCATTTATTTAGTGAATAAATAACAGTTGACTATGTTTCGCATTTATTATTTGCCTTGCCTTGCCTTGCCTGTAGACAATTATGAAAGAAAGATAATAGAAAACAATAAACAACAGCAAATGGTTTCTTTAAACAAGTTGAGGAGATAAAATTCAGCAAAAGTTAATGAAAAATATGTTCTATAAAAGTTTAAAAAGACTAAATTTCAAGAATGATGTTATGTATATTTTTATTTTTATTTTTATAAAAACTCTTGAAAAGGGACAGAAAGTCATATATATATTATTTTCTGCACAAGTGAGACGACTTGTTCTTCGTACGTAGTTTATATTTGTTGTGTTTTGAATTAAGTGCTCGAGGAAAAAAATGAATGCAGTGTTTGACCAAATCTTTGGCTGCGGCTGAAATGATGACTCCAGTGATGTTATAGTGTGCTACACTTTCATTTTCTTGCTGATCTAGTAGAAGTTGATGTATACAGTGCTACCTTAAAAAAAATTATTTTATTATATGTAGTGTGTGAATTATGTAGAAAATTTCCAAATATTTTAGAGAATATTAATGATGAAATTTGAGTCAGAATTTTTAGCTTGTTTTACCGAATGATAGTATGAAGCAATTGCAATGAATGATGAAGGAAAAACAAAAGTGTTTATAATTTATAACCCTTGCAGCGGAATTCAAACGGTCTATAAATATATTTGAAGAATTGAAATGGTGTATTTGGAATTTCAAAATCTCTTACTAAATGTCACGAAGATTCTACGTGTATTCTGAGACTACGAATTTTATAACTATTTGGTGAATAAAATAAAAAAAATTAAATATAAATCATTAAATGCATATTTAATTTGATAATTTATTTTCAAAACTTTTCTCATTACCTTTTAAATGCTTTTGAAAATAATTTATTTATTTTGTTTTCCTTGTCAACAAATATCTCCTTAAGGAATTTTAAAACAAATTTGACAAGTATAGTCGAAGCTTTACCAAATTTGATAATGATTTTCTTTATAGTTTTGGTAATTATTAAATCAAATAAGATCCCACTAAATTATTTTGGTAATATTTATAATCGAAGTTATAATATTTCACTAAAATATTTATTTTGATAAAATCAATCTCTCTAATTATTAAAAAACTATTCTTTTATATAAAAGATTGAGTCCTCGTCCATATGTAACTTCATAAATTCAATATTAAGTGGTATAAAATTAATCATAATTAACTTACTAATCATTCAACGATGTAGATATTTGACAACATTCCTAAGTTCTAATTATTCACGGAAATTAAGTAATTTAACATATAAAATAATAACTTTACGGAAATTAAGTAATTTAACATATAAAATAATAACTTTGCCTCAATAAACAGTTGACAAATTCCCAGTTAAACTAGTTAATTCATTCAATCCGATTTAATTTTCAAATGTATCTCTTGCCAAACTGAACAATTTTAAGTTCGTTTCAATCATATTCTGTAATAAATCAGTGTAATAATAAATCATTCATTTATTTGTTCAACACACAACACCACAATTAACCTTTTATAAACATCAAATGAGTCCCTTATAGAGAAATTCATCGCTTTCATTTTCACCTTCAAAGACCAATTTGATGTTATCAGAAGGACCATTTTGGCAACACAATAAAACATTGAGGGGAAGGGGTGAACTACTTGCTGTCGGATGTCTTTTAGGTGACAAATTTATGTATGTAAATTATGGAGAAACATATCATTGTTGCATAGATACCCTACAGAGCAGTTTTTGAGAGCAACTGTGACTATGATGAAAATTGGTCAATGCTCACACCAACTAACATTTTCTGACCAATTTATATAATTATTTGACAACAATGAGACCTCTTGAGAACCATTCTATTCTTCCATACTTCACGAAGTTTTGGATTTGGCCGGAGCAGGAAGCAGCTGCATTGCATAAACCACAAATTCTTGTTAGTGAAACTGCTAATACTAAGAATGTTAAGAACCCAGGAACAAAAACCACAAAGAGAGACACAACTGCTACAAAACTTAATTTGAACCGTTGCTAATGAGGGTCTACTGGTCTTGAGAAAAACTTGTAAAGAACTCATTTTGTCAGCATTTTTTTGTCTCTTGGTCAATCAGTTGCAAAAGGGTATGCATGTTGGTCATGGATACAAAGTTTTAGGGACGGAAAATAGAAGCACAAAGGAAGCATACTACAACTATACTAGCAAGTACCTGATAGCAAGATATTAGAGATGATACAAATCCAAATGCCCCAGTCACACGTGGAGTAACGGTCTTGGGTGCCAGTTGAAGCAGTCCAACTGCTACCACTATATCAATTCCTGCTTTGATAAGTGATAGAGTCCTCTCATTTGAGTTGTTTAGTTTGCCACGGTATTGCTCATCCTGCATACATAAGTAATGAAATACTCAGAAAAGTAAAACAAAAGACAGAAAGTTTGAGGAATTTGAGCACGTGCATGGACAACATACATCATATTTATTCTTGTTCTTGAGTTCTTTCTCTAACTTCTTCATTGATGCAGAGAGTCTTCCAAGCTCCCCAAGCTGACAAAAGTAAAACATATTACAAGGGTAAACAGTGAAGAAACTTGAGGGCATAAATGCACACATATTAGAAGCAATGAAAGTAGGTAAGCCACAAACCTCAACCAAGGTGGTGCACACCGAGGAACCCAGCCAGCAGAAAAGAGATATCCGGCCGATTAATTCGGTGCGTTCTTTATTCTGTAGATAGACACAAAAATCTTACACACTGCTAGATGATTTCTATATAACAATACAGAAACAAACATGACGCTAAAGAAAACATATATTTTATTATTTCTTACCTGGTAGATTCCGGTTCTGCCAAGCCATACAATTTGATCAAGAAACAAGAAAGTGGAGAGAAGTGCATTCTTGGACTGAAATATAAAACAAAGATGAAAGAAAATGGTCGGGAAGAGAAACCTCATTATAGATAGCCAACTAAGTTTCCTGATGGATATTAGTCATCAGCAAAATCAGTAGGCGCGTTACACTTGTAATATAGTAACCCGAAAAAGATGAGAAAAGGTTAAATGTTCCTGACATTCTCATACCTTTCCCAACAGAATAAGGGGCAGAGGAGTGCCCTGTGGTGTTGGACTTATCAAAGCATGTAGGTCATTGACAAACTGCGAATTAAAGAGTGAAATATAAGAGTGATGGTCATTGCATGAACTAAATAGTTTGCAACACCTAATTTTTTTGCCAAAATGACTGTTTGAATTTTATAACTGGCTAATACTAGAAAAAAAATTACAGTATTTGACTGTCTTTGATTTATCCTTTTCTCTTATACTACAGATTTCTAGTCTTTTCTAAACAAATCAATCAAAGGAGATACATATAAGGAAAATGATAAACAGAACGAAATATCATTATATACAAAAACTTCCTAAGTGACAAAAATAAAATATGAAGTTATGAACACATGAAAAAGAATGTTTCAAGACTCAGAAAATAAAAATAACCTAACCTTAAAGAGACGGAAGACCTTTCGTGCCAAGCTGGTTGATTTGTCTACATTCTGAGCAGTACCAGGTTCCCCGTTACTCACAAATTTGGAACCATACTGAATTGCCCTGCATATTTTGTCCCTTGTTTCAGCCTTGCCCAAATATAAAACAAGAAGACCAAGTTCAGCCCTTGTTGCATCCAACGTACTCATCTTCTACACTAATTGCTGCTATATAACAAAATGACAGCACAGTTCATGTCAACTAAATTAGAAAAAGGAGTAGGTGATGTAAAGAGTGATATTGTCATATTAAATAGGTAGGGCAATGGCGTTCAGAGCTATCACTTAATTCAGCAATTTTTTGCAAAGAGATTTTCATTTTTTTTAAAAAAAAAGGGTGTCAGATTAAGTTGTTAAACATTTCAACTCATAAACTAAACGGTACTAATACTAAAACAGTAAGAACTAAGTTATTATCATAATGTTAAAATGATGAAAATCTTTCTGATAATTACAATTTAGCACCTCCACAAATACTTTATCAAGATCACGAAAGCACGATAATCAATTAGCAGGAATATTTAGTAGACCTTCCACTTATCTAAGTGACAACATTCATGTGATAATGTCTAGTTTGAGTTTCTATAATGAGTGTGCATTTGAAAACTCATCCTTCTTGCAAACATGAAATCCAACAGTAACACCATTTGTATTTAAAAATTGAAGAACACAAGGCAAACAAAATTTCATCAGATTTCAATTCACTACTAAAATCGTTTTTCTTTTCATTTTCATTTTCATTTATTCTCTCAAGCTTCATGCAAGGAACTAAACAATAATATTCTGAGAATGTTAAATATAGTATGTACATAACCTGTAAAGTTCCAATTCTAACCTATTGGGACATACAATCTTCAACTACAATAGCTTCAAAGCTCAGTGGTAGGTAAAATATGGGGCCAAAATCATGTAGTAGGTTCTACATTTTTATTACCTACCTCACAAACAACGAGTAACAACCCCTCAATTGTGTAAAAATTTACTCTATCAGATCAAATCAGGATCTGTTAATTTAGTTGGGAAACTAGAAAATATTCATTTAAACAAAATCATCACGACAAAAATCTAAATAGAGAATGAAAATGTATACATACACATTCTGAAAACAAAGTTGTTAAGCTTTATAGTTTTCATAATGAATACTAAGAAACACAAATTTGTTAATCTCCACCCTACCAAATTCCAAGTCGTTCCTTGGTTGAATTTTCCTCAATTTCGTCAAACCGCAAATCCATTCTCACGAGTACTGTTTAGAGCATAGTTATCAGAATCTTACAATTCACTATTTGAGTCTTATGATTTGATACATTTTGGTTGTCTACCTATTCGTATCACCAAAAGAATCTTAAATAATTTTGTATCTTACGATATATAAATGAACCTATGTAATTCGTATCAACAATATAATTCAATGATTTGTATGTTTTTACCTTTTTCACCAATTCCCACGAAAAGAAAATGAGCTTAAATGTGTAAATGAAAAGGAAAATTGAAAGAACACTTGTGAACATATCCTATTTGATTATTTCACCTTTCTTTGTCACTCAATTCTTCTAAAATAAAGACTTCTCAAACTTAGATATAACTAATAGTTTTGTTTTGTATGACTTGTGTTGTTTTATCTATTTCTACCTCAAATTGTTTACATTAAATATTATATATCATCTCTATATATTTGAAGTAATTTTTCATTGTACCTGAATTTAATGATACAAAAAATTGTTGGCTATTCAAGATTGGAATCTCAATTCAATAACCTTTTGAAAGCACTCAAGCAGTTACTAATTGACCATCTAATCCTTCTCAACAACAAAAGTTCATTTTTTTCCACTAAGTGGTGTCAGCTACATGAATCAAATAATACAATTGTGTTCTGTCATAAACACAAGAAGGCATCTCCTAAACTGAAACCCTTGGAAATAAATAGAGTAAGTGACAATAAGAAGATATTTGGTGAGGGTGCTCAGCAGAAAAGAATAAAATTCCATACTAATTATATCAGTGCTTCCAAATGTGACTACTTTAGATAAAATCTTGCAAGGTTTAAGAGGTATTCTTGAAACTCTGGTAGGGAAATTTACACATTTTGTTATATAAAATCACTTAACCACTACTTTCTATGAATCCGTTGTTCTTCACCATACCAACAAATATGACAAACAAATTAGAACGACTGCACGAATACTCTACCTCTAACTTTAGATAGCTTCAATAGAATAGGATTTGAAAAAGAATCTATTTTCAAGTTCAAAGCCAAGAGAAGAGAGGTTTATTTGCAAAAAAAAAAAAAAAAAAAAAAAAAACAAGACAAACTTCTGCTTATTGACCAGGTCTCCAGGGTACTTAGCAGTTAGAATTCACCCAAAACAACAACCATCATGTTTATCTAGGTCAAAATATTGAAAGCATCAACATCCAAGTTTCTCCAGTAACAACAGACTACAACAAAATCACATTTAATCCATTAACCAGGATTAAGATTCATATTGTCAAAGCAAAAGGCTTAACTCAATTAAGCCATGTTTGGCACATGATACAGAATAAAGGAGAAAGAGAATCAATCCATCTAAACTACCCCAAAGTCCAGTTACATCAATCCCCTTCCTATGATTTAACAACAACCAAATCTTCAAATCTTCAATTTCCCTCATCGTTTCTATCATTTCCAAAGCAACCAAGCACACTGCAAACAACACAACATGCACAACAACAATAATAGCCAACCCAGCAAGTCAAATCATACGACCCTACCAAATCAACACCTTTTTAAGTTGATCCAAAATCAAAACTCCCTCGAAGATTGCAACTTTAGTATCTCAAGCAGCAAGGTCAAAGGATCAAACAACTGGGCCACGTGAATTCCCAACACTAATTAAACGAATAAAAAAAAAGAAAAAACTACAGTGTGTGTGTGAGAGAGAGAGAGAGAGAGCGAGAGAGTACCAAACCAAGGTTGTTTGGGGATGCGAATTGTGTTGCAGAATCGGAATTGAGAGAGGAAGCTTTTTGGTTTGGGCCTGCACTACGTTAGATAGAGTTATGATAAGGGCTTGTTTGGTCCTCTCTTTTCGGAGCAACCAAACAAATGGAAATGTTGTGCTATATTGATTGGAACAATCTGGCACCGTTCGATGATTCCGATGTCAACGTGCCACGCGTTGAAAGTTTTGAACTCCGTCTGATTGGGCTTGGATTGGATCAGTATCGTGAAGAGATTCAACTCAACTGGGTTGTTTTGGCTTTTGCCACACGCACCCCAACAGCCTCCACTATGTCGTGACGTAAAAGCTTATCTTTACGAAATAAATAAATATATTTGTTTTAAATCCACATGATAATGGCAGTAATATTATCTCTTTCAGTGCCACCAGCTTTACACCTTGGATTGCTGATAAACCAAGAAGAATGTTAATAAATTAATCACTTGTGAAAGTAAATTTTTGCATTTCCTACCATAAGAAGTTATCTAAAATTTATACACCTCATAGTGAAATAGGTTTTGGATCATGTTTAAAAACGTATGATTATTTTAATAAAATAATTTTCTCGTAAATTAAAATTAGTTAACAATATTTTAAAAACTAAATAGCTTCTATAAATGGTTTGTGTTTCAATTAAAATTTATCTTATTGATAAAAAAAAAATCTTTTAAAAGTGTTTATACAAAATTTTCTTATTTGAGTATTAGAAGTGAAAAAAAAATAATATGATGAATATTTTACATCAATAATATAGTTACTCAATAATAACTTATGATTTTGGTATCGTTGAGACTTACAGTTTTTTATCGTTAAAGCTCACGATTTCTGTATCATTGAGACTTACGATTTTCGTATCATTGAGCCTTTGCGCTTTCATATTGTTAAGCCTTTCGACATCCATATCATTAAGTCTAAAGGCTTCCGCATCGCTAAGTCTTTCGGTATATATATCATTGAGTCTTGCAGCTACCATATCATTGAACCTCGTGGTTGTATCATTGAGCCTTGCAACTACATCATTGAGTCTCGCGGCTATCATTGAGTGTCAAGGTTGTATCATTGAGCCTTGTGGCTTTTCTTTTCGTATTGTCATTCAGTCGTAAAACAATATTAAGAAAAACACTAGTACTCATAAATTGGTGTGACCTCATTAGGGAAAAAAAAAATGTCGCCTTGTGTAACAAAATAATATAAAACATAGAGTTGATAATACCTTTTAACTAAAATAAAACTTCAAACTTAAGAGTGTCACCCTTTTATCTAAAATAAAACTTCAAACTTGCGGCATTCCATGTTTGAGGTATATTGTCTCCATCCAGCGAAGCTTCTTGCTATTCAAGTGCTCGTGTTGTTCTGCTACCATATCTCTTGGTGGCGCATTTTGCTGTTCTTGTTGGTGTTGTAAATATTTATCCATAAATCCATCTCGAGCCAGTTTTCAATTGCATGGTCAGAGTGAGGCAGTCATTAGTGTCGTGTCCCTTTGCTTGGTGGAAATCGTACCACATTATTATGTGATGTCCAAGTGTCCTGGTGGTGGGCATTGGAAAACTCAATCTAGTGACTATCTGCGGGTCTTTCAAAATTTCTTTCTTTAGTTTAGTGAAGTTGAGATGAAAAGCCTCTATCCTTTCTGCAAATGGTGCATTCTTCTAACCAGATCCTAACGCCGCGTATGGTACATAACAACGTTCATCCTTTCAAAATCTCAGATGGATCGTATCCCTCTCGATATTTCTAGACGAGGTTGGGATTTTGAAAATGTGCACCGTTCTTCAGATCTTTTCTGCTTCATGATTTTTTCCGAATCCATATGTGTGGTAGCCCTTCTATGTACTTCAACCATGGTCTCAGGTTTCTCTCGAAGTAGAGATTCACTAAAGGGATTAGCTCGTAGTCCCTTTATGAAAGATTCAATGAACACTTAAGGTGGATCTATTTTAATCATGACCCCAAAGAACTGGTTGAGGAAGTCTCGAAGCGATTCTCTTTCTTTTTGTCGTATATCAAATAGATCCGCCAATTTTGGGGGCTTAATCTAATTAGCTAAAATTTGTTGGGAAAAAGTTGGGAGAAGGTTTGAAACGAGTTTACTGTACCATATGGGATTCGACTAAATCACTGCAGCGCCATTTCTGTGAGAGTTCCTCCTGAGATCTTGCAGCGGATGGTGTCAGAGCCTCCTGAGATTAACATTTGGGCTGCAAAAGCCTTAAGGTTTGCTTCAGGATCACTAGTTCCCGAGTAGGGAGTTACCTTTGGGACCATAGAGTGTGGTGGAACTTGTTCCTCTATAATTTTCCTTGTGAGCGATTGGGGATCAACGTTCACTCTCGGGATCCGCGTGGGTCTTGAATCATGAACGACGTGTCACCTTCTTAACATATTTTGGAGTTCTTGATTAACCTTTTGTAGCTTTTCAAAGGCTTTCATAGCTTCCTCCATCTGATGACGCGCCTCTTCTGCTTCTTCCCTTAGACACTCTTACTCAATCTAAGTTTTTTTCTCTATGTCTCTTGGTCCTTAGATCTTTTTCTGAATTCTTCATTGCTCCACTGTAGTTCTACCATAGTTTTCAGTTTTTATTGAAGAGTTGGGATTCACTGTTTCCTCCCGTGGGTGTAGGTTGCTTGTTGTTTCTCATTTTTAAAGGTTTCTCACAAAGTGTTTCACTCAAAGTAGGAGTAAGAAAGGTTTACCTATCCAACGATGGGCGCCAATTTGTTATAGTCTTTAATGTTTTCGATCATTCTTGACTAGTCCAAATAGATGATGAATTTTCCATATCCCAATATCTTATATTTATATTTTTCCTATGAGGTATTTTGGTGTTGAATTTAAATGTAATTAATTATTATTAATGATCCAGTATTAAATCTTAACAGAAATATCCATAGTCAAATATAGTTACATAAATAATGATAATTTATATCACCGTCATTTTTTTTTAATAGTTAAATTGGATCTCCTAATTGAGTCTTTTCTAATGGGTAGAATTTTCTTACCTTTCACACCCCATAATTTTATTTAGACTTAAAAATGCACTTCTTGACCTATGACCTATACGCATCAGTACCCAAAACACTAATGGTTGTTCCTAATTAATTTGATTTGTGAAATAAAATAAACAATTTGATTTTGAATTGTGACTTTTTGAAAATGTAACAACCTAGAAAATTTGTCATTTGAGTGAAATGGTAGAAGTGGAATGAGCACTTGATTATTATATTATTAAACTAAAAATGCGTATTTATAGAAAAAGTAAGTAGTCAAGTCTCATTTCAACTCAAGTCATCATCTCTCTAAAAACCCCTAACCTCTTTTCCTCTGACTTCTCTCTAAGTTTTTGTTTCCATACCTCATCAGTTTCTCAAGCGGAGCCCACCGTTGGACTCGTGGCGGAGAATAGAGCAAGTCTATCCGATCAGAACCTCCGTTAGAGTAAGTTCATCTTCTGTCCCTTTTCTTTAGAGCAGATTTAGGTTTTTGTTTTTCCTCTACTTACTGAGCTCGCATGTGGCATCTGAGCCATCAAACGGTGCCTCTGTGAGCTCAGTTTTCTAGTGTGTTAGTCTGATCGTTGATCAGAGATCCTTTGGTGCAGATTCGAGTTCCTGAGGATCTTAAGCTTTTGGGAGTGTTAGAGAGAACTTTCACTGCGATTAAGGTAAGGGAAGCTAACCTTAGTGCTTGTTTGATTTACAAATTTAAGTCTTGAATAGAGAAGTTAATGATTGTAGGAATTGTACAATTTGTATCTGGTAAAGTTTCT
>Ga0209700_101696_pt1 | contig 45646 bp, 28 predicted proteins | sample SiratroredBW_FD_187528 | JGI IMG/M metagenome (GOLD analysis project Ga0209700, IMG submission 187528) | Root nodule microbial communities of legume samples collected from California, USA - Siratro red BW (SPAdes) (version 2) | ecosystem: Host-associated > Plants > Roots > Nodule | place: USA... | reverse complement strand
TATATATATATATATATATATATATTCATTCCCAGATTCAAATAAGATACATCCAAGAATATTAGGAGATGTTGAGGTATCGTCTAGTAAGTATTTGAGTAAAGGATAATTAATAGGTAAGAATGTTTTTTTTGACAGGATTCATTTGACGAAATCTCAGTAGAAGGAAAACTTGGAAAATGCCTAGAGGAATACTTTAACTAGATCAATGATGAGTCATTATTTCCCCTTATTTAACTTGCCTTTATGTATCTATTTTGATTAGTGATTTGCGTTTAACTTCTCATTATTTTCTCAATTTCACTATTTGGGCTTCATTTACCAGAAATTCGTAATTTTAATTAATTCAGATTTTCTGAGCTAATTTTATTAGTATTTTCAGAGAAACTTTGGAATTTTATTGGGCTTGGAAATTAATTATGGAATTGAAGAGGAACTGTCACATCACCACTAGATCCATATCAGATTTTTTTTTTAGTTTTTATTTTCTGTTTTTATTCATTGGGCCAGAATTGAGAAAAAGAGGGGCCCATTAGGTTTAGCATTGAGCACTAACTTAGGTCTATTCGCCTGTGAGAGGGTGGAGGGAACACAGAAGGAGGCATTGCTTTATTCTCAGACTTTAGGGGATTCCAATGGGTTATCTTTGAAAAACTAGTTCTATATTTATTTTCTTTGCAATTGCGTTATGTTTTCATTTTCAATAATTTTGTTCCTGTTTCAATTTTGTTTTGCGTTTAATCTCTATTTTCTTCTTTTAAATTTAATGGAAAGTTAATTTATAAGGTTAACCTTTTGATTCAGATTGCAATGAAGCTTTGAGGTTGTTGTTGTGTTGGTTTTGCTATCCTCGTCTCTTAACTCTTCATCATTTTATTTTCGTGATTAATGCTTTTACTGTTTCATGCTTAATGTTTCAGTTAATATGAAATTCATGTATTTGTTCATGCTTAATGGAGTGAGTCAAGGGTTGTTGGGATAGAATGAATGATGTATGTGAATGTTTAATTTACATAAGGAAAACTTGTGTTAATTCTCGCTTAATTAAATAATCGGGTTGGAATTAGGGTTCAGTAAGTTGAGCATGAATTTGTGTATATTGTGATAAGCGGACTACAATCTATCAAGAGGATAATATAATTCAGTTAAGGAAATATAATTCGGTTGTTGGTTTTTATTTTATTAAATTTGATTATTTCACGAAACACCCCTCCCCTTTGTGTGTTTAATTCTGACAGGAAATTAGGTCATTGGGAGACGACCTAGGAGTCATTTCCTAGTACCGCATTTAACTTTATTTATTTGACCGGATACGGCTTTGATCAATCAATTTTCTACAAGTGACGGATTAAGACATTAATAAACATATATGTGAATCTTTTCTTACACCATCTTCTTAATAATTATATTGTGACCGTGATATTTTTTTTAAAAGGAAAAAAACTATAATAATACTAATAATAATAATAATAATTACAAATAAATTGAATAGAAATTCATATAAAAGTTTATCCCTCTTTGTCTATTTCGGAACATCATTGGTGGCATGTAGAAAGTCATTATAATAGGACCATTCAAGACTACATGAGCGTCCAAATTTGAAACAAATGTAAATGTTAAAGTTGAATATCTCACTCCTCATAAGGTAATATCAAACTCGATGAACTCAACCAAACTAACAAGTCTGCAACCAAGTGAACGAGTAGGTAGAAAAGCCCAAAATGACCAACACATTGGTCGTTTCACTTAGTGCGAGTTAAGAATTATGGTTGTGTTTGATTTAGGGTTCTCGTGTCGTCGTTTGGGTTCGCTATTGTGTTGTTGTGTGCCGCTGTCATGTTCCTGTACATAGCTGTGTGGGTTCGCATTCACGTTTGGGTTCGTATCATCGTCTAGGTTTTCATGTCTCGTCGTCTCGATTTGTCGCGTCGTCTTGGTTCGTCTCTCTTCTCCTTGTCTTGCAATTGCTACTGTAATTGTCTCGTCACCCTCTTTATCGTTGTGTTGTCTCGTAGCCGATGCCACAGTTGTCTTGCCATCGTCTTTGTTGTCGCGTCGTATATGGCATTTTGTTGGGTGGATGTCCTTCTCTATTGTCTTTCTCTATCGCTTTTCTCTAGGTTTAATTTTTTTAAAGGTGATGGCGTTGATGAAGATGGTGAAGATGATTAAGATTATACGAAAGGGATTTATAAACTTTTGGTTATTTAATTATTATCTTATTGTTAATGAACTGTATGAAATTATTTTTTTAATATTTGTAAAATTGGTATCATGGATGAATATGTATTTTTTGTTAAATTTTTACGAGTCAAGTTTATGAGTTGAGTCTATTGACCTTTCACGAGTCTAGATAGACTCTCGAGTTTGATAACCTTGATATCAACCAAACTATGACCTATCAAACTTTCATAATTCATCTCATACATGACATCACAATTATCACTTCTCTACAATAGCTCATGTCATACATACATGGACTTACATACAAAGACATTAAACTCTATTTCTGGAAGACTTGCGCATTGAATAAGATTCAAAGGTCTACACCTGTCATACTACCTCCCAATATGAGTTCGTACAATCACAACACAAATGGTTGATCAATCTCTTATCAATCCTCATTTGACGGGATTAATCCATATAATTTGGTCCTATCAATTCTTTTTCACAATGTGGCACAGTCATATGAACCTTTTTCGACTCTCATTACCTGATAATCTTCATCTATATGATTCCCAGTAAAATCAGGATAATGAACTATTTTTTTTAGACTTAATCTCAAGTTTTCATCTAATGAACTCATTTTCTTTAACTTACACTTTAAAAATAAACACTACATTGTTGCTTACTGGAATAGAAAATTGCTTATAAAGTTTTGAAAATTCACTAAGTTGAAATTTAAAATGATGAGAGATAACTCCCCAATTCTCAAAAAAAAGCTTTTTATCACATTAAAATGAAAAGGATAATTCATGAGAATATTTCTCCTATTAAAATTAAATAACAAATATAATTACTATTATGAAATTTAAAAGAAATAAAAGGAAACATAAAATTAATAAACTTAATCCAAACTAATGAAATTTAGGACTAGCTATTTAGAAATAAAAAAAAAAATCTTAAGAAAAGAAAAAGAAAGGAGAACTTACTTTTTTGCTTTTTTTTCTCAAAAATATATAAAAAAAGGGGGAGGTGAACTTTTATTTATAGACAACTCAAACACCTTAAAGATAAACCTAATTTTACTAAAAAATTAATCCTAATTATTTTAAAATTAAGGGATACCAAAAAAAAAAAAGAGAGAAGAGAAAGAGTTACAAATCAATCTTAAAGTTATTACATTAAAGTTGTTTTTGTCAAATGAAAAAAAAAATCTATTTGTGTTGCATTCTTTAATAGACGGGTTCCTCCTGCACCTGCACCTCCGTAGTCTCTTCGAGCACCTCTGTAATAAATGTGAAATTACAAATTTATCCTTTTAAAAATATATTTTAATCCAATCTTACCTGTCACCCCTTTCACTCACCTTATATTCTAGGCACCTTCTCTGGCGTTCCTGCGCCTCCTTCACCTCCGTCAATTGGTGCACCTCCTACACACGTGCTATACTTTGCATTTGGTTACCACATTAAAGTTATACACCTACTGTCACACAGATAGAAAGGTTACATTGAAAATTTGGAGGAGTCAGAGCCATCTTTACATAGAAGGGAAGAAGGACTTTGCATTCCTAATTAATGTTATTAGGAGCTGTACAATCTACAATTATTAAAATTTTTCTATGAATTGTGGATGTATAATCTGTAATTGAAACTTTTTATATGAATTGCGGAATGTACAGTTCATAATTCTGAAAATCAAAATTTCAATAATTGAGGATTGTACCGTCCGTAATGATGAAAGTTTAGGAAAAAATATTGCAGATTGTACAATATGTAACTTTGGAATATTTGATTTCAGACTTATAAATTATACATTTTATAATTTAATTAAAAAATTCTATTATTACGGATTGTACAATTCGCGATGATGACGATGACTAATCCCTTTCTCCCTGAATCCAAAACCACTTGAACGACCACTCCTACACTAATAACGTCCTTCTACTCGCAACTTTACACCTCCACAAACCTTGCGCTGAACCTCCATTAAACCTGTAACCTATCTCTCTAACACTAAAGATATTATGGTCTTTTTCTCAAATATTCAAAACTGTGAAGGTGCAGAGGATATTATGAGGAAGAATCTGTCTCTTTAATAAAGTGTGGACTAAATCTCTAGAATAATTAGGCTTAGTCCAGATTCCTTTATTTTTGCTATCGTAGAAGGCTCCGCTTCCTGCACTCCCAAATTTCTACATGCAGACCATATATTTTGAAATACCTGTTTTACTCCTTGAAGTTTTATTCTTTTGAAACGGTATTCCCCTTGAAAGAGACTATGTTTTGATGCTGTTTTAAGTTTGGATTTTAATCAATTAAAAATTGTAAATTTACATTTTAGAATATTTTTTTTCAGAATAGTAACTATACATCCTAAAAGAGTATTTCAAGTTACAAATTTACAATTCTGAATTGAGATATATCTTGAGTTTTAGACCATTCCAAAATAAACTGCGCTTTTTGCTTTTTCTTTTTGCAATTAATTTTTTTAAGAATTAATATGCAGAAATTCTACCAAATTTAATAGAAAAATAATTTTTAAAATTTAAATTATAAGAATCGAATTATTTAAAAGATTTGGAGATTAGAAACATAATTAATAAACAAAGGTGGTTTTTTCTGATGAAATTTCCGGCGTGTAGACGCATCCACAAAGCTTCGAAACCGTTGGATTTTAAATCAACGGCAGTTATTCGTCTAAATGACGTGTCCTCTGTAAGAAAAGAAATATACAAATTGTGGGAAGAAGGAAGGAGGGAAGTGAACTAAGAGTGCTGTTTGGCCTTCACAAACCGTTTTCTAAATGGAACGAACACTCTGCCTCTCTCTTCTCCTCCTCTTCACGGCGGCGCTAGCGGCGGCGAATGGCGGCGCCGAACACAACCTCACTTCAGGCGGGCTGTCATGGTCCCCTGCCACGGAGGAGTCTGATCTTCCCCCGGCGGCTGATGACTCCGACTCCGACGGCGGGTTTTCCTCACTCGACGGCATGTTACAGTGGGCTATAAGTACGTGCTTAAAACTAGGTTTAGTTATTTCTTTTTAGTTCATTTATTTATTTTGGTCATATTAAAAAAGGTTAAGTCAAGTTCTTTCATTTGCTGTGGCGAGTAATATAATCTATGGCCACAATTTAATCAAATTAATTATTATATTCCTTAATTAAGTGGAAATCATCAAAATTCCATTTGGAAGAGCACTTTGATTCCATTGAATACGAGTTCAATTTTCAGTCTAGAACTTGTTAACCAATAATAAAACATCAATTTATGTTATGTGACTTTTAAAATGGGTTGTTTATCTTGTTTTCTATTGATTCTTGGCCTGAAAAGTAGTTTTTGTGTAGATAAAAAAAAAAAAATTCAATTCTGCTTTCATAAGAAAAGTTATGTGAAATGCTCCACTGACAAATATTGTTAGGGAGTGTCTATTTTTAAGCAACTACTTTCTAGATACTCTAAGTATACACAATAATTTATGGTTTGATTACAGTTATTAGTTTGTTTTCCTTAAATTCATTGCTATAAATAATCATTTTTAAATATCTTTGCAAAGGTCATTCTGATCACCAAAAGCTAAAGGATTCGGCAGAAGCTCAGCAACGGCTTTCACCAATTGAGCTAGAGAAACGTTCATTGGAAATCAAGGTGAGTGGCACTTGCAGTGGTACTAATTCAACTAATTTTTCTTCCGTGCTTGTGTGTGATACTTTGTATGTATGTTTGTTATTCACTTACATGATGCATTATGGTGGCGATTCAATAGGAAATAATGGAGAAAATAAAGATGCCTTCTGATGCTGAACTGATGAAGATCGCTATAAGGGACTTGAATAATGTGTCTACGTCTGTGGAAGATAGGCACCGTGCTTTACAGGAGCTCCTTGAGCTTGTTGAGTCGATAGATAATGCAAATGGTAGGTGTATATAATTTATTTCAAATACCATACTGCTTACTCATGAATACAAATGGAAGACGCGGCTGAATTAGCTGTGTTTGATGTGGTGAAGCAGTTGTGGAGACCTCCAAGCCATGGTATAACAGCTGCAAATTGCAGTCCAATAAATGTTCATGTCATTTTGTTTGAATTGGAGGCTAGTATGCTGTAGGAGTTTTGTTTCTTATAATTCTGAAGGACTTGATGCATGCAGTAGAACAGTTATTTTCAGTTATCTCCAAATAAAAAATGTCACACTCTTTCCAACACACTCTTTTATTTGGGTGAAATTAATTCATATAATTCATGTGGGTCCCTTCCTCAAACTAAACTAGTGAAACTCAGTTGAACTTCAACTAATAAGACAGACTATTGCAAAGAGTGATAGTGAATAGATAGTGTGTTGCTCGTGTTAGTTATCTCCAAATAGATTCTTTGTAATTTGGAAGCCTCAAAACCTGCCTTTATCACTCAATACGCACTATCCCTGAAATCTTGTTAACATGATTTCCTCTTTGATATTGTTTTGCGTAACTTTGAAAACAAATAGAAAAGAAAATCAGGTCATAAATTTAGAACAGCAAATAGAGCAAGAGTGCAAGATTTTAACTTTATATGTCTTTTTCTATCGACTGGTTGATATGTCAAGATCGAACAGTTGCATGTCTTTTTTGTTTTTGTATATGGTGAAGTTCTTTATATATGCTCAAAAGAGCATTAGTTAAGAGTATTTCTGATAGATGTTCCAATTCTGTCAGATTTAAACAAACTTGGGGGACTTGTTGCGGTTGCAGAAGAACTTAATCATTCTGATCCAGATATAAGGACAGTTGCTGCATGGGTTCTTGGGAAAGCTAGTCAAAATAATCCAATTGTTCAGCAGCAGGTTTTTGCTTATGATTAATGGAATTTCATTAGCTCTTAGGCATTTACAGACCTAACAATATATTTAATGCTGACAAATTTTTGACTGTCCCAGATCATGGAACTTAGAGTCCTCTCAAGGCTGATGAAAATGGTAAACTCTAATTCCCTAGAAGAAGCCAATAAAGCATTATACGCTGTTTCAGCTGTGATTCGGAATAATTTGGCTAGTCAGGAGTTGTTCTTTGCTGAAGCTGGAGGATGGATGCTTCAGGTGGACTACCTAAGGTTTATTATTATGTTAATTTTATTTTGGAACAACTTCTTAGAATTGACAAATAACACTGATGAATTTTTAGGATCTTCTGAACAATGCAAGAGTCGATATCAAACTACGGAGGAAAGCTGTACTTCTATTGACTGATCTAGCAGGGTATCAATTAGAACATGCAGATCAAGATGAACCACCATTTTTCAATGACAAGAATCTGTTGAAATCTGTGGTTGATTTAACTGCATCAACCGACCTTGATATCCAGGAAAAGGTGATTCTTGACACTGAAACTGATACTATACTTAAATCGTGTTCAAAAGACTTGTTTTATTTTGTGACTAACCTTATGTGTGCAATGCCTATGTCATAAAATCTCATTTGAACCACTCTTTTGCAACATTGTTCCATAATAGTATGTCGTACAAAATTGATAATGAGGTTCTTCGGTACCTTTTCTGTCTTCCAATCTATGCTCTCTCAATTCACCCACAATGCTTTGCATTCTGGTGGTGGCGATAGGTTTGAGGAAATAATTAGAAAATAATTGTTCAGATTTATATTTGAAACAAGGTGGTATGTTCAGTGGAATAAGAGTGAGGGATTGATTAAAATGGTTGTGTACAGTTCTTTATTTGAATTAAACACTTACATAGAAGAGGAAAATGAAAGGCAAGATGAGTCATCTTTCTTGATAAATTATAATCTAGTTATGCATCTCAAGTTTTTAGAGAACTTAGATGAAAGCTTGTATGAAAGTTAAAATGCACAAGTTATTGTTAACTTGTGGAGTAATTTAGTTCGTTCTACCTTATTATTTTTCCTTTAAATAAACACTCAGAAAATATATCCAAATAAAATATCGACAAATCTTTTATTGGCAGATTGGCTCTTTTGGTGGTTCATGTTAAGCTTTTGGTTTGACTTTTGGCATTGTTTGTGGGATGTATTAAGCAGGCCCTTGTTGCGATCAAGAGTCTCTTGCAACTTAGAACCACTGATGCAAGGATTTTCAAGGACTTTTGTGCTTTAGGTGATGCACTGAACAAAATGAGGAAGTTGTTGCATGATTTGATGGAGGATGAGTATAAGAGAGACTATGCAATAGATGTTGAGAGCCTTCGTGTTGAAGTGGAACACATTTTCGAGAGAAAGCTGGTATAGCAATGATATCAGTTGATATCATTATTGTTTTGGAGTAGATCTTGTATCTATAGTTTGTAGAGTTTTCTCACAATTTTGATGCTTACGAGTGACTGTTAAACTAAGGAATTAATATTAATTGGTTTAAATATATTTTTAGTCTTTCAAATTGGAGGGACTGTTTCCTTTGGTCATTCAGTTAAAAGTTTTCATTTGTTTAGCCTTTCAATTTTTCCAAAATGCTATTTTTAGCCATTGGAATTAGATGATTGTCACTCAGCATTTCAGCATTTTATTTAATGAAAGGGGAGACTTAGAGTAGACCTTGTTCTGGATAAGATTTGAACGGTGTAATGCCAATCTGATTAGGAGAATTAGACAACTATTTGATTTAACAGTTTTGATCATATAAATATGATTAAGTATTGAATTGATTATTTCTTATAAAGATTTTTTTTCCGATATTGCCATATGCATATTTGTTAACAGAATGTTAATCTGATTGCATGTAATAATTGAAGCTTCTATGCACAAACACGATAACGCATGTATCTCATTAATAAAGAAATTTTGTTACAATGAGATTAACCCGTTTCTGCTTATAAAATCAAGCATCCATGGTAATCATATTACTTTTAGTTTGTCATTCAAACATAATATCCAAAACCTTCTATATAAACTAATAATATTTGAATGAATATTTGCATAAAATATAAAATATATTCAAAGCAAGTAGAGTAGAGAGTTTATATCATGTATATTTGTAACGATTTTATTTGCATAAAACATAAAATATATTCAAAGCAAGTAGAGTGTTTATATCATGTAATGCAATAAAGGAGGAGTGATGATATTATGTTTTGTGCCTATATCATGTAATGCAATAAAGGAGGAGTGATATTATGTTTTGTGCCTTGTTTCTATTTTTATATTAAGCTTAGGTAGAAAAGAAAGACCTTTTATATTCGGACACAAGCCTCTATTTTATATTCAGCTTAGGTAGAAAAGAAACAAGACCTTTTATATATAAGCACAAACATCTAAACTCACGTTAAATCCATTAATATTGTATATGTTGTTTGGAAGAAGTTCCATTTGTTAGACCAAGAGGATATAAATGACTTCAAAGTGTGTAACAAATGTTACTTTTTTAAAAAAATATTTGACCTCTATACTGTATGAGTCAACAAATTTTTTTCTATATGATACGATGGATGAAGTTCCTGTTTGCACTTACAGGAGTGAAAACAACCCATTCAAGTTTTCTAATCATACTTTTGTTTGAGTTGTTCATAATATGTAAAACAAATGTTTAAAAACTAAAAGTTCAAAACTTTTGAAAGGTTTAAAACTTCCAAAAAAACAATTAACCACTTTGGACCATGAAAATAAACTAATCGTATTTTGATGACATGACATTTGGACTTTTAACATTTGAAAATGTTTAACAATCTCTCGCCATTTTCAACATGTTAAATACAAATCAATGATCCAAGAACAACTCAAACATTATATGCATAAGTAATGGTATCTTACGATTTGAACCATTAAATTGTGAAAAGTTCATTACATACATGGTAGAAAGTCTTTAAACCAAAATTCTATTTGATATGTAACATAAACAATTCACACATATAACTTACATAAAAAACTTGCTTTAAAATATCTGACACAATCAACATGGCCCTTGTGTCCTATATCTTTCATGAATGTTTTTTTAAGTCAAGCCCTTTAACTCCATGAAGCGGCCGCACTTCACATTCACATAGGTGGTCTTCATTCTAGCACCTCCGCAATTTCAGTACCTTTAGGAAATCATTAAGAGATTTAACTCAACCTCCTCATTTGACAAGCAGGTACAAAGCACTAAGAACCTTGAGAATACAATTAATTGCAGTGCTTACAATCATTCTGATGACGTACTTTGACTATATTAAACTCAAGACTTAGCGTAATGCCAAGCATTGAGTTGAGTTTCCATCATTGATGATTTTTAGTTAAGGGCTTGAGACTCACCCCCTTTGATGTTTTATTCACCAAGTCTCTTGGTAATCCTTTAGTGAAAGGATCTGCCAAGTTTTGACTATATTTCACATAGTTAATTGCAATAACTCCATTGGTTATTAATTTTATGACACACCTGTGTTTCAATCCAATGTGTCTGGATATACCATTGTAAACGTGGTTATAAGTTCATGCCAATGCTGCTTGTCCAATCTCTGTCGCGAGCACCTTTGAAAATTCCTAAGCATACTACTCTTTTTTCTTTTTTCCTGCATGCAACATTTCTCTTCTACACGAAGATGATTAGCAAGATCATCAAGAGAAATATCCTTTTTCTTATGTTTCAGAGTTTGTTTAAACTCTTTCCAAGAAAGAAAATACAATAATAGTCTCATCTATGTATAAATTATGTTGAGTAAAATGATTAAGGATCCTTTCCAGTTTCCGAAATTATTCCATCACAGGCCTTTCATCAACCATTAATATATATATATATATATATATATATATATATATATATATATATATATATATATATATTGAAATTCGAGACAAAAAATTTCTTACTGGTTACATCCTTTTTTACGTACCTTGTCTCTAATTTTTCAAATGACACCTTAGCATACTTTCACGTTGTAGTAGAGGTCAAACAACAGTAAATCATTCATTGCATTCAAAATATGTTCCTGATCATCTTGTCGAGATAATCCATGAGAATAGTCTCCCAATAAGGTCCCATAGTAGCAGTGCTTTCAACGGCAACGATAAGCTAGAACTTCGCCATTTCCAAAACTCTAGGTTTCAATTTTTTTTCGAGGGGAAAGTTTGGGTCTCGAATTACAATTTATGTGCGAAATTGATCACTCATGCTATAAAATTTATGTGGAAAATTAAATACTCGCGTAACTGAACTGGAAAGGGGCGCACTCAATGTTTCAAAGGATTAAACATACAAGCTTGCAACAACGCATCTACAAGTAGTTAAGATTTGTGTCCTTTTCTAATATTTCAAACATGACACTAACTTTTCGGAGACGTCAACCCTATGTTTGAAGAGGACTGGACAACACACTACGAGCAAATTCAGAAGGGATCGTGGAGATGACATCGAAGGCAAACCATGTTCTGATATATTTGCAGGCAGTGAATAGTGGCCGGTCCTCAAGCATATATGTCTCCTTGTCGAGGTAGGCAACAAAGATGGTGAGAACAATGTCAATGGCAAAAAGAGTGTTCACCACATTGTTCGTGATTGTAAGGAAATCCGTTGGTTCATTAAGAAACCCAAACTCAAAAGGACTAACAAATGCAGTGTAGAAAACTAAGAGCACCAAAAACTTATCCCAAAATCTGTAATAATGGTTGTAGGGCAAGATTATTTTCCTGTGGCTTGGCCCGGTGCTGGAGATTGTGGCGCCTAGAGAAGGAAATGGAACACCACTGAGGATCCATTGTCTTCCATCTTGGGTCCATGGATCAATATGCATGAGTTTATCGTGTTTCCCTGCATATAAGACACGCTTCGCTGTTGATCTATCCATTGATCCTAATTTGTTCTCACACTTTCTCGTCGAGAGAGAAACCTCATTTTTCTTTTGTGTGCGTAACTCGAAACGTTCCTTTGGGGCCGCAAAATTAAGAGTAGAGCACATATAGAGTTACAAGTATCAAGACCGTATTGCTTCTTCTCTACATAATCCATGGATGCAATGGAAAATACTAGAGTCGTTTCTCTATGAAGCCATCAAGCAAAATATTTCTTTAGATTGTTAGACCAAGAGGATATAGATGACTTCAAAGCATGTAACAAATGTCACTTTCCTAAAGAAATATTTGCCATCTACACTGCATGAGTTAGCAAATTTTCTTCATGATACGATGAAGTTCCTGTTTGCATTTGCAGGAGTGGAAACAACCCGTACAAGTTTTCTAATCATACTTTTATTTGAGTTGTTCATATATAATATGTAAACCAACGTTTAAAAACTAAACGTTCAAAACTTTTTGAAAGGTTTAAAACTTCCAAAAAAACAATTAACCACTTTGGAAACCACCAAAATAAATTAACCGTATTTTAATGACATGACACTTGGACTTTTAACATTTGAAAATGTTTAACACCACTAAATTCCACAAGACGTGGTCTTGAAAGGGTTTTATAACATTTAGGAGAAGATCTTAAAAGAATCCAACTTAAGTTAGATAAGGAGATAGTTGTCTTAGTGCAAGCTAACAAGTTTATTGAAGAACAAAACAAAAGGTTGAAGCATGAATGATAACTTGCAACTACTAAAGCCAAGGCTGAAGTTGAGGCCAAAGTCAAGAAAGAAGTTGTTGCAAGTAATCAGGTTAGGTAGCTCCTAACACCATAACTAACTCAAGGACCACCATCTTTTAGGTCACAAGGTTATATTTTTATATCGGTTGTACCTATCATCTTTACACCTTAAATGATGATGCAAAGTTTACAAGGATCATAGGATCTTGATCAACTCAAGAAGTTTTTACAAACTCAAGACCATGAGAGGATACCCATTAATGGCGGAAGCAAGAAGAAGCATGGATTAGGCTAGTGGTTTCACAAGAAAACATAAGAGTAAACAAGAACAAGTTGTAAAATGAAACAAAAAATAGATTAAAGGGTAGGGGGTGGATAGAACACGTCATCTTTGTGATGAATTCCCAAAAGATATCTACAGGAAGATTCATCGCTTGAGAAATTTATGAAGATAAGAACAAAGACAAGAAGAGTAAAGAACCCTTAAGATTTTCAAAGTGAATTCACAAGAAGAATTTCATTCAATCTTCAAAAGTCAATTTACATGTGAGATACGCCTCCTTTTATAGAGGCGAGGTTCAACCTAAGGGGAAGAAAAGAGACAATTGAGAACTCTTAAAATCACCTAATCTAAAGTTAATTATCGTAATCTTTTTAATTAACTCCTAATTTATTTAGTTAACTCCTAACCTAGTTTAGCACATGGTAGGTCCTTGAAATTAGGAAACACATCGACAATTCCTTAAATCAAGGAAGAACCCGTGATTACATATCCTATGTGGCACTAAGTTAGTTTAAGACTCATGTAAAGAAGTTAAAACCAATCATTATACTCATAAAAGTTTGGTTGAAACTCTTCCTGTTTCTTTTATTTTAAAAATTATCAATTTATCTACTTTTATAACTTGGATAATAGAATATTCCAAATGTTTCTTTTATTTAAAAAATTGTCCATCTATCTACTTTTATGACTTGGATAATAGAATATTCCAAGAGAATAAAGAAATATTTTATGATCTAAGAGTTTTACAATTTTGAGAATTTTCTAATTTTTTTTCTTCTAAAGCTTTGAGCTTCTCTATTACAAATCTTCCTTGGAATCTCTTTATGATTTTTTCTTCTATATTCTTCTTTGTCACGCTTCTTGTTTTTATTTCTTTAGGCTCCTCTTCTTTATCTTTAACAAGTTATTCCTCATCTTTATTTAAATCAAACACTAGGAATTATGAATTTTATTTAAACCATAGTGATAGATGTCATCCAAAAGCAATGAGCACAAACTCAAGCACAACTTTTAGAGTTCAAACAAACCTAAACGGTCATATTAACTTTATTGCATCTACCTTTCTACTAAACTTCAATCATCCACAGTAGAGATCTACCACCACCACAAAAATATGGAAAAACCTTTTGTTATTTTTGATAAAAGGAGAAGAAAGATATATTTTGAATCTTTGTATGAGACACTTATCCACATGCATAATATATATTGTTTTATGTGTCATTCATTCTTACTGTGATACATCTTTTTTGTCTCTAATATGTTCTATGTTCACTCTAATATTCATATATAATTTTTATTACTTGTTATATTTGTACTTATCTATAATATAAGCAATTAAAAATATATTGTTTGTCATCTTGGAAAGGGGAAAGACAATCTAAGTTAGTGAGCATAAGTTTATTTCTTAATAGAAATTTTGATGCTAACAAATTTAACTAAGTATTGAATTGATTATCTTATATTACCTTCTATCATCTATGTTTTTATTATGTTGAATAGATAAACAACTTATATGCTTTTGTAGAACATCAAGCTTAAAACAACATATTAAACAGTTTAAATATTTAAATAATAAAAAACCATTATAGAGATGACTTCTATCATCTATGTTTTTACTATGTTGAATAGAGAAACAACTTATATGCTTTTGTAGAACATCAAGCTTAAAACAACATATTAGATAGTTAAATATTTAAATAATAAAAAAATCATAATGCTATGCAAGACGAACTTATCCAATTACAAAGAAATAATATTTGAAAGCTTCTGTAGCTGCCAAAGGACAAGAAAGTAATTGACATAAAATGGGTCTTCAAGAATAACCTAGACAAGTAAGGTAAATGTTATGAGGAGGAACAAGGTTAGATTCGTGACCCAAGGATATTCATAACAACAGACCATAAACTATGCTGATGCATATGCACCAATCACAAAACTTGAGGCAATCCAATTTGCAACTCAATAATATTTATCAATTGAATGTTAAGAACATGTTTTTCAATGACGACATTAGGAAAGAAATTTGTGTGGAACAACCCTCTACAACTCATCCTCATCATGTTTTCAAGTTGAAGAAAGCTTTCTAAGTTTTAAAATAAACTTCCATAGTATGGTCTGAGAAAATTTGTTCATTCCTTTTGGAAAATAGTTTGTTGAGAGGAAAGATTGATACCATTATGTTTTGCAAAGCCTTTAAGTTTGAGTTCCTAATAGTTCAATATATGTTTGATGATATCACTTTTGGTGTTACTGAATGACCTTCATGTGAGGAATTTATTGATACTATGTAAAAATCATTTGAAATAGTATGATGAAGGAGTTAATGTTTTTCTCAGGACTCTAGATCAAGTAGACAAAAAATTGCATTAACATACATAAAACTAAGCACATGAAGGAATTCTTGAAGAATTTCAAATTGAATTATAATAAATGAAGATTCTTATGCATCTAACCACATCTTTAGAAGTAGATTATCAAATAATGGAAAACATAATAATGGACAACTCTAGAAAAATGGAAAACATGATCTATTATCAAATAATCAGTCCACCTTTGTATTTCACTACACCTAGACCATATATAATATATATTATGTGTTCATGTGCACAACTAAACAACACTAGAAAGATTCATTTAATTATCATTAAGAGAATTTTTCATGATCTTATTAAAAACGTCTAATCTTAGTCTTAACTATAAACATTGGTAAATTTTGAGATTAAAAAACTAACATAGACTATATTAGAGATAAGGTATAAAGAAATAATATAAATAGAGGATGATACATTAATATTCACATAAACTCTTTATATGTTTTTATGTTAGCCTAATATTAAAATAATTATTACTATTATTATTACTCACAATTATATTTACAATATTTTTAAAAATATATTAAATATTAATAATTATTAATCATATTTTAAATACTTTTAATAATTTTATCTTAACATGATATTAAAATATTTAGTATTGTTAATTTAGTTTAACTTTTTAAAATTACTCATAAATTAAAAGTATTCTTTTAATACTTTTAAACTTTATACACGTTTTTGTAAATTATAAAACAAAAGACATAAAAACAAGATTTTTTTTTTTTTTTTTTCAATAGATGATCGTTTTGAAATGGGTCTGAGGAACCCATTTCCTTGGAGGAGTTCAAAGTAAAAGAGTGGTATTAGGCAGCGGGAAGAAGAAGCAGAAGAGTGCTGCCATAATCTCCCAGAGATCAAAATGGCTGCAAAGAAAGCATGGAGAATCCTTCCCAGACCCCTCCTCGAAACCATCCTCAACAACCACGCCCAGCACCACCGCCTTCACCAACCCCTCCTCCTTCACGGCCCCCGAGGCGTCGGCAAAACCACCCTCATTCTTCAACGTACCTCTCTCTCTCTCTCTCTCTCTCTCTCTCTCTCTCTAAATTCTCTCTCTATAAATTCTCTCCCTCTAACCACCATTTCACGTTTCTCCCTTCTCCTTCTTAGGTTTACTCCCCGACTGGAATAAAGGCCCTCATCTCACCGGCTACGTCGACTTCGCCCAGCCCATGAAACCCGACCCGGGCCTTTCCCACGGCCCGTGGGCTTCCTGGTCCACCTGCCCTCCGCCCCCACTCTCCGACTGCCGCAAAATCCTCGAGCATTGCCTCGAGTCCATGGTCGAGAAAGGTGTCCGCGCAGGCAACATCGGCTCCCAACAAATATTCGCTACTCTCAACAAATGGTACGGCCTCACCGCCGCCCTCCGCCAGGTGCTGCAGAGCAAGTCGCGGGCTACGGATAGGGCGCTGTGGGACCGGGCCGTGTTGGCCATGTCCGGGCAATGCACCGCCGCGGAGGTTGGTCGGATTTTGGGGTTTGGGGAGAAGGAGAAGCATGGCTTGTCCCTTGAGGAGGCTGCTTACATGAAGGAATCGGTTGCGGCGCTGAAGCTGGCGAAGAAGGTGATCGAGCTTCAGCGAGGGTGGAGGGCCAATGCCATTGCACATATGAATCACACCGGTGTGTTCTCCAGGACTTTGACACATTCTTGTACTGATTGGCCTTGCTTGTTGTTAGAGTTGTTGTCACAAGCTGCTGAAATTGATAATTTTCAGGTACATGAGTGGTTTGTTTTGCTGAAATTGATCATTTAGTCAAGGTTTGAAATTGCACTCTTGAATGCCATTCTCTTCACTTCTGGCAATTGTGGCTGGTTTAGCCTCAATTGCAGTTGCTGAGACCTCCAAAACCATGATGTTGCAGTTGCAGTTGTGGTTTTGGACCATGATTATAAACCTTGAATTAAATTGTTGAATATAATAAAGATGCGTTTCGTGCTAGAAATGACATTTGTTTTGGTAAGTTGTATGCTATTTATCTATGCTATGACGTCTTGTTGGATTGCTTTCTTCATTTTTTTTTTCGTATAGTGTGTTAGTGACATGAGATGTTCAATCTGATGATATATTCAAGTAACTGCAGCCAAAGCTGGTTATTAACAATATTGAAGTTCTAAAGCACGCCACGGTAAATGACAAGTTATCAGTCAGTGGACCCCTATATCATGATAGTCTGATATGGAGAATAATTGCTTTGGGTGCAAACGACCGCTGTCTGCCTGTTATCCTGGTCACATCTGATAGGTGATTTTCTTATGTTAAACTTTGTTTCCTTTGTTCTCATATTTTGTCGCAGTTTACCATACAAAGTTCTTACAATGTCGCTGGATTTTGATTATTTTTTTTAGCTCATTTTGCTTATATTTTCTTACTTCAGAATCTTGTGGTTGTCAAATTTTCACATAATTACTTTTTTTTTTCGAATTGAAGGCACTACAATCTTTTTAATAGATATATCAACTTTTGACTATGGGGAAACTATTTGTATTTGTTGAAAGGATTAGTGACAAAACATGGTAGTTGAATCCGATACAAGTTCTGAGAGCTTATATTTTGAATTGTACCATGAATCGTAATATTCATGAACATAAAAAATGTAACATATGTTTAAATACAAGACTTATAAACATGCAAATATACAATTAGTAACGACCACATAGTCAAAAAGAGTGGTTGTATTGTATCTATATATATTTATGCTGCACAATGTCAGCAACACAACCTCCAAAAAAACTGCCTGCATAAAATTCATATAACAATGCCTATATGCCACTAAACAACTTTTGCATTATAGTCATTAAAAAAATAGTTGTTTTTTTTGCTATTGCATAACTACTCCAAACTATGTGTTGGGTACACACATGGGTATTCTTATTTATAATAAAGAAGAAATACAATAATAAGGAAAAAATCAATCTCTAATGATGGGAAATATTAGGTAAAATATTTCCCTATCAAATAATATCATATCTCCATATTTAATGCAATCAAATCATATATCTAGAGTAATCAACTCATATATGTAACGATATCAAATGATAAAATAGGCCACTACTAGATGCCAACACTAGAATAAGTAAGAACCAATTCTAGTATTTTTTGTATCAATTCATTACTTTTGTAGGAATCATATTTCTGTGACGATTTTAAGTAGTCAATTATGATTGTGTGTTTCTTTAGTAAGTCAAACATTTAACTGTATACTCATGAACTAGATGTTTTTTCATGGTCTTGGCCTAGGTTGACTTTATGTTATACACATTCACGTATTTTGAATTCTTCTTTCTTATGTAATATTTGTGCTCATTTAATTTTTGGTGCTGCCCTTTCTACATTTATTACCTCTGTATTTTTTCTACTAATTCCAATACCTTGTTATTTGCCCTAGTTACTACTCATATGAAGCTTTCTTGGAGTTTGGATATATGGAGATATTTATCTCACGTGAGGTACTTGAATAACTACCGATTTCCTCCTTTGCTCTTTCTTCCTACACACACCAATACACACAAGTCATTATGAGAATTTGTGCATGACACTAAGATACATGAACGAGTATGCTCATTCCTTCTTCGAGTTAATCATGTAATATGAAATTAGGAATAGTCTACAACTGTATTTTATAGTTGTCTACATTCCTTTCCATGGAAAAATGTGTCTGGTAACAAGGTAAGATACACTATGCTACCTTCTGAGGTTAAGTTTCCTTGGAAGGAAAGTTGACAGTAAAACACAATATGTGAATTGATGTTATATACAGTGGCCAAAGTGGCTGCTACTATGGTGGTGAGGCATGAAAAAAAGTTTACGTGTTGCAATTTTGAATTGTGGTTGGAGCATCTGTGACTCGGGTTGTTGTAAGGCATGACTACTCTCTTAAAATTATTTCTAGGAATAGGACTGATGCCCGATGCTTCACTATTTTTTCTTTTCTTGACCATCTTCTGCCATTTCCTCCATATTAAGGCTTGATTTCTTGTTTAAATTTTGTTGCAAACCAACTGCAATTTCCCACATTTCCTTCTTCACTTAATAAGTAACATCCTTGCAAGCTCCAACATCCTTTTGAGTACCAATCAAGTGATGTTTCAACTGATAAACTCCCCCTGTTATTACCTTTTGACAGTATTTGCATTGAAGTTTCCTAGTATCCCTAACAACTCAGATACAATGCTTTGAAGCTATATCACTCCTATTTCTTGGAGCATTTTTGGGAGCCACAGATATAGAGGAGTTTCAAGTTGGATTTGAAGTCATTTTAATCATTGGGACTGCAGATTGGGTGCAGTGTAGTGGAAAAAACAGAGGGAGAAAAATGGATTGGACTGCACTTTGGGTGCAATGCAATTTGGTTTACTCTAAAGGACAAACAGAGTGGAAAAAAGAAGATGGAGAAAGTGTAATTGGACTGCACTTTGGGCGTAGTGCAATTTGGATTATTATAAACTAAAGAACAGAGTGGTGCAGTGCGGTGGAAAAAATCAAAGGGAGAAAGACGCATTGGAATGAGAGTGTGTTAGGACACCAGATCAGAGAACACCACAAAAACACACAAAAGGAAAACAGAGCACAACTTTACTGAAATGTATTTTTATTAGAGTCTGTGAAACAGAGAAAACACAACACTCCCAAAGGAAAACTCTTCCTTTCACATAGGTATAATGCCTGGCAAACTACAACAAAAACATCACATAATCCCAAAACCCCAAGGTTGGTCTTAATATATAGACCAACCTCCAACACTAACAAACAACCCCGCCTAACAACCTTAACTGTCACTACTCAATTTATTTAATTTCATTCTATAATACACCATCCACATCTTTTCCTTAACCTGCTGACCCTGCTGCCCCTTTTGCCTAACAGAGTGAGTGGAGTTTTGAAGCGGAATTAAATAGCTGTAGAAAGAGTGGAAATTTCTTTGTTTTGGAGAGGGGAGAGCGATAGTCATCACATATTTTAACGAAGGGTGAGCGACAGTCGTTCGTGCCATCATGGCGCGCAATTTCTTGATTTTTCTAGGTAGTGCCAGTTGTTCACTTATGGAAGAGAGGGAGTCAAAGTTTTTGCCGTTATGCAATTGGGCTTTTGGGTTACAAATTGGGTCATGCATCCCAACCCAATAAAAACCCTAGAAGCTTACCTAAGAGCTGCCACGAAGAAGTGTCACATGCATGGTCCAATGAGGAGTGTCGGGTGACACCACCACAAGGTATGAGAGGTGCCACCACAAGGTATGAGAGGTAGCGAGGGGTGCCGCTGCGAGTAACATCAGCGCCGCGAGAATGTGAGTAACATTGATGTTGTGTGAAGCATCCTTGCGATGTATGTTGAGTCTACGAAAGGTGTAGTCGCTATGAGGAATGTCACTGTGAGGAACGTCACCGCAAAGTGTCGAGCTTGAGAGAGGCAATGCCGCAAGAGGGACTGCATCGTGATACTCGCAGCTCCCACACGAGTTGCGATTTATGACCTTTATCTGACGCAATTCACCGAAATCACAACTTCTAGGTGACACAAGATTGGAGAAGGAGAAGAATATCATAGATCTTACATTTTGAATTGCATTTTTGACTATCATGATTATATTGCTTCTTCCTACAATTTGGTTATGAAGTCCAGGTGATTTTGAAACATGGTATCCTTATAGTTGTGTGTATAAGTTCTTTTTCATTTGTTATTTTGTAATGTTTAGTACATATTATTCATTGAACAACTTTTTCGTGGCAGACCTTTGGATGGACTCCACAAGAAGCCCAAATGCACATGGTCACAGACTACTTTAGTCTTTCAGAAGTATGAAGATTTCATAACCATTATATATATATATATATATATATATATATATATATATATATATATTTTGATATTGTTTAAATTCTTATTTTTGTTCCAAATAATAATTGCAAGTTTTAATTAATATTTCTTAAATTCAGTGGAAAGTGATTGCTGAGGTACTTGGGCCAAATCCTCGACATCTATTTGAACTTCATGCACTTAAACAAAGCAATTATCATCTGAAGTAAGCGTTTTTTTTTAAATTATTTTGTATACAGTTATAAAAAACTATAATAAGCAATATTACTCTTTTGACCATTATCTGCTGGTGTTTTATATTATCATAGGTTCTGTACCATTGTTACACACCAATTGAACTGTATTTCTTACTAGTTTATGCTTTTGCTTGACTGTAGACGAACAGAAGACAAGGCTAGTACCTTTGAGGACATTGTAGATGCATATATAGCATATTTGCAAGTAAGTTCAAAATTGGGCATGAAATATATCATCTTTCAAAATTGGTTGTTACTGGGAATATGTCTACTTGGATATTTACCCCCTGTATCCATTCACAGAATAAAGCTCTTTTTATTATAACAGCTGAAGATATATCTGTGAAAAATGGAACCACTGCCTTTTGTTTTTAATCTTCCAAACGAATGTCTTTATATGATACATTTTTGGGATTATTCAAGAAAACCTCATAAAATGCATGGTATATTTTGTAAATTGCATTAATTTTGCCGCAATTACAGTAATGCGCATGGGAAATTTCAGTTTCCATCATTTTGACAAAAGTTGACAGGATGGGTGGATATATAAAAGATATTCTTTCCTTTCTGTCACTTTTTTCATGTATGAAAGCAGAATAAAAAGTGAATTTTCATTTTATAGCTTTTTCAAATCAAAAGGGTTTAAGTACTTAAGAGAAGATATAAAATGAACTACTAAAAAGCAATGGGTTTTACAAACAAATAAATAACCCACCCTTTTACCCTGTGCTTGACTCTAGATAGTGGAGGGAAATGGAGAGGAGTGAGATAAGTTGAGAATTTCCAAATTTGACTGTTCTCTTAAGAGGTTTGGAAGGAAATATTTGTTTGAGTTCCACTTCCATTCGAAAAACCTTTACCCTTAAATTTTCCATGAGATGGGAGGGAAATATTGCTGCATTTTTTTGTTTTAATATTTTTTGTGCATTAAATAATTGTTTATAACACAAATAAATAACTATAATGCTAAGAAAGAATAACATAGTAAACATTTAACTTTTGAGTTTAATTTAATTTTTTAGTTCGTATAAAAAACTTATGATGCAATTTATTTTTTATTTCGAGTCTCTCCACATATCGAAACTATAGTGAGATAAATTTCTCCTCTTTCCATTATTTTAATTCTTGTTAATTCAAACACATCAGTCTGTCCTTATTTGTTTTCCTTTTGTTTATTTTGTCTATCTTTCAATTCTAATCCAACGAGCATTAAGGAAGGTAAATAAAGTCAGATAGTCCCACTACCTTGACTGGACTAGGAGAATTACATGTAGTTCTCTTTGATGTTTAAAACATTAAATGTCTACATTAGATTCTAGTAAATTATGAACAAAACCCTTCCGGCACAAATTGATGTTATTATTTTTAATTAATTGAGTATACTTGTACATGTAGATTGCATTGTCAACAGTTGGTCAGTGTTGGTCAGCAGTTGTCATTCTATTATGTAGTTGGGTTAGCCAATTGTCATTCTTTTATGACAACCAAAGTTTGTTGGGTTACGTCTAGCTTATAGTGCAAGCTCTTCCTCTATATAAATAGCTTAGTTCAATTGCTCTAATTGTATTATAAATTCCTTTTATTTTAATGTTAAATAAAACTTCACCTTATATGTTTTGTCATTTACTCTGAATTCTTTATGGTGACTTCAAAGTGTATTATGGCTTCTCAGTGTTTTCTTGGTCCAGCTGTGTCCAAATTCGTTGGCATCATGTCCATTGTCATCTCAAATACCATATTCATCATCTCAAGCAAACTAACTTTTGTTGGCATACCTATGGAATATGAATCTTTGGTCACTAATCAATAGTAAATATGACCTGTTTGATTTTGAAGATATCGAGTTTGTACTATTAGCTCAAGAGCATTACATTTGATAAAAATAGCAAAAACATCACACTCTCTTTGAATCTTACTTAGACCCCTTCAACTTTAGAAACTGTTAAGAGCGAGGAGGACTGAGTTCAAGAGGGGTTAAATTTTGAAGATTTTCGCAATTGAAATGGTAAAACTTTAGGGAACAGAGAAACATTGAGTTGAAATCGTATGGGTGCTTTATTTATATTAAGAGAAAGGAATAAATACAATAAAAAGAGGAGATTTGATATTCACTAATAACAAAGGTATGATATAGAAATACATGAAAACGTTCCTAATAATGCATATATTAGGTATTCCTAATTATAATTACATAGGATCAACTCCTTGTTTCTATAATTATAACACCCCCCCTCATGCTAGAGGATATAGGTTGTATGTGTCCAGCTTGCTGCCAACATAATTGATACTTGATCCTCTTAGAGACTTGGTGAATATGTCAGCCAACTATTCATTAGAGTTGACAAATCTGGTGGTGATGTCTCAAGACTTCGGTTTTTATCTTATGAAATGACAATGCACCTCTTTGGTCCTCTCATGAAAGACATAATTAGAGGCAATGTGTAATGTTGCTTGGTTGTCACACACAAGGTGCATTTGGGAACTTTCTTCAAATTTAGGTTCTTTTCGGAGTTGTTTTAGCCACTTGAGCTCCCAACTAACTAATGTCATTGCCCTGTAATTTGCCTCTGCACTTAACCTTGCCACAACATTTTGTTTTTTAGTTTTCCATGATATTATGTTACATCTAACAAGAACACAGTACCCTGAAATGGAGCATCTATCACTTGGTTACCTTGCCCAATCAGTGTCGGAATACCTAACAATTTGAGTATTTCCTTTTTCTTCTTAACATACTATTGGATCCGTATGACTACATCCCATTGGTCCTAACAAGGAGAGTTTAAAAATTGATTTACCATGCTCAATGCAAAGGCCATGTCAAGACTAGTCATAATGAAGTAATTTAGCTTACCAACTAACCTTTTGTATCTTCTAGGATTATAATAAGGTTCTCCTTAGTTTGTTACAAGTGTGATACTTGGATCTATTGGTGTGTCCAAAGGCTTAACATTTATCATCTCTTTTTCTTCTTGAGACCATATTTTCTTTAAGATATGACCAAACCATCCTTGGGATTATGCCACTTCTATACCAAGGAAATACCACTAGTGTCCAAGATCCTTCTTATCACTACTTGTGATAACTATTTCGTCTACATATACAATGAGATGGATACATCCTTGGAGAGTGTAAAGAAAATGTTATTTGAATGTTGTGTGTGTCAAATGCAGACCAGATGGTATGTATTTATATCAATTTATAGAATCAAATACAATAATTTCTTACCTCATAATTTTGAATCAATGATCCTAATTTTGTAGAATTTGTAACAACTACTTACTAATTACATTTTAACACTCCCCCTCAAGTTGCCTAAGCTAGGTAATGAAGAATACATGTCACAACATCCCAATGGCTATCACAAGGGCCATTTAGAAACTGACATACCACACTAACCATAAGGGTGATTGTAAGATACTTGAGTCTGCCTACTAGGCATTTGCCTAAAGAAGAATGAAAGGAGAAGACAAAATGATCAACATCCCACCTAGTCTTGCCAAACTGTAGCAAAGCATGACTAAAACGACCAAACCATTGCTTCAAACCATAGAGGGATCGATGAAGCTTACCAATAAGACATGAATCACTAGAGGCAGTAAAACTAGGGAGCTGATGCATATAAACTTCTTCCTGCAATTTACCATGTATGAAGACAAAAGGGGACAAAACAATTTTATTATCTTGGGGACCATAAGTATGACTGGTGTTTTCCTAACTGACTAGACTCACATTGAGAAGACAAATTGCGAGAAAAACTTGGAACCATAAGATGCATTTTGCTAATACTAGGACGACCTAAGTGTTGATGCTCAAGAGCTTGAGACTTAGTGGAGATACAAGCAACCTATTGTGATAGACATTAGTCCTTGAGACTCATGTCTTTCTCCAATCTTTTGTCCGGTTTGTTGATCTTGAACAAAAACAAAATTATTAGCTAAAGAGAATAAAGTAATTTTGGGTGTGAGTGAGCCTGCAAATGGAGATTAAATTAAAAGGATACTTAGGAATATAAAGCACAAATTCTAAGGTAAGGTTAGGAGAGTGCTATTTGTCCGCTATTTGATCAATGTCGTGAAATTTTATTTGAAAGCCATCTACCATGGTAATAAAGGGTAAAGAATCCAAATAAGGTAGATGAGAGAAAAGGACTTGTTACCAAATATACAATTAGAGGCATTGAAGTCAAAAATCCAAGGTCTAGGGGAGGAGGACTAAGAAACAAAGACTACAGGATTAACAGACCGAGCAATGGCGGCAAAAGGTTGTGTATGTTGCATGGCTGCCTTGTTTGGGAGATACTCATTGTAGGTATCAACAGAAAATGAAACCTCATCAGATGCTGCTGGAGAAATGACCTGAGCAATATTAATGGTCTTAGGTTCTTGTTGTGCCTTTGTACAATAGTGTACCTTAGTATGGCCATATCATTAAAAGTTGCAATGAGGGCGTTGACCACGATAACCACCACAATTTCCACTTCGTCCACCTTGGGAGGTAGAGTGGGAGTAAAAGGCAAATGGATTTGTCGAAAGTATAGTAGATTGCCCAAACATGTGAGGAATTGAGAGGCGAAGTAATTGTTCACTAGTAGTGTCATAAGATGGAACAACAATGTCGGATAATATTTGATTGAGGACAAACTCAAGAGGAAGTCCAGCAAGTGCATTAACCATAAAGAACTTTCCACATTGTTCAACATGTTTGTCTACATCACTAGCTTTATAGAAATATGGTTGGAGACAAAATTTAAAGGTCATAACGTTATTGGAGTAAACTCTCTCAGGTTTGTTCCATACATCATAATAGGTGGTAAAAAAGCCTTGTATTGGTGCTGCAACTAGACATCAATGGAGAACCAGAGAATGCTATGCAAAGAGACATCAATTTACTTCCCTCGGGCTTGATCAGTGTTGGGAATGTCTTTGGCCTGTTTGGTCAAGTGGTTGTGACAACCTTGACCTTGGAACCACAACTGGACAGTAGCAGCCCAAGAGCTGTAGGTGCTTGTCTGTTACGACACCAGATCAGAGAACATCACAAAAGCACCCAAAGGAAAACTCTTCCTTTCACACAGGTATAAAGCCTGACAAACTACAACAAAAACATCACATAATCCTCAAAACCCCAAGATTGGTCTTAATATATAGACCAACCTCCACACTAACAAACAACCCCCGCCTAACAACATTAACTGTCACTACTCCATTTATTTAATTTCATTCTATAGTACACCATCCACATCTTTTCCTTAACCTGCTGACTGGGCTTCCCCTGTTGCCTAACATTGTCCCGATCTGTTTTTCACATGGAATAGTAGTAAAAGTAACTATAGAAGTGGTATATAGGTGGGAGCTGTCAGAAGCCATGGAAAATGAAGCTAAAAGGGGGTCAGGAAGGAAGTAGAGGGTGTGTTGTCAAGTGTGTTATGTCGGAAAAATGGAAAAACTGCAAGCTGTGACGGGCTTGTGAAACACATGTTAAGAAGAAGTTGTGTGTGAGCGCGTGAAGCGGTGGAACAGAGCAGTGAACAAAGCTTGGTAATCCCCAGGGGAGGGTGGTTGTGGTTGCAATGGTCAACAAAGGAAAAGAACTCTTTGGGATGGAGGAAAAGGGAACTTGGTGGTTGGGGGTAATCACCGGAGAGAAAAAAAAGGAAAAGAAAAAAAGGGGCCTTCTATGGATTGAGAAGCCTAAACTACTGATACCATATAAAGAAAATGTTGACTGAATGTTGTGTCAAATGCAAACCAAACAATATGTATTTATAGCAATTTACAGAATCAAGAATCACTGATCCTAATTTCCTAGAATCTGTAATAGCTAATGACTAACAAATCTATAATAGCTAATGACTAATTACATTCTAACAGATAAAATAGAGAATGATCAGCAACATCACTTTGTATCATTCAAACTGCTGGATGACAGTTTGAAAATGCCCAAGCCATGGACATAGAGGCCATATAGGTACCTATGTAGGCGACGTAGCATGTTAGATGACTTCCCTTAGAAACAAATCCAACAGGTTGTCAAATAGAGAGCACAATAGTTGTCGAAGAGCAAAAATGCTCATTACGAAGTGAGGCAATGCTAGTTGCTGTGGTTGTTGATTGTAAAAGGATCATCAGACAAATGTTAGTGTGAACTGTAATGGCGACAGCAAACAATAACTTTGATGATAAAGAATAGCTGCTATGGTGAACAATACTTTGATATGAAGAACACACTTGTTAATGGTGATGACCACGATGAATAATGCTAGCGGGGATGAATAGTGGAATTGGTTGGAAAAATGATGGTGGAAAAAAAAGAAGAAATCTATAATGTACATGGTTTGTAAAAATAATTTACACTTATGAGTGGACCCACTTGGAAAGCACAAACTAGGGTTCCTTTCTTGTTAGACTCTTGATACCATGTTCAAAGGATTAGTGACAAAATATGTCATGGAAGATGATACTACTTTGGTTCCATGTTGTGAATAGAGAAACCGAGAAGGAATATAATGAATTGTATGCGTTGTGTACACGTAAGTTTTTTTATTTATAATGAAGAAGAGATATAATAATGAGAACAAAATCAATATTTGACAATGAGAAATATTTGGGTGATATTTCCTGATCAAATCATATCATATCTCCTTATGTATGTAATCAATCATATCTCTAAAACTTTTTGTGAGCAAGAATGTTGTCTCTAGTTATGCTCCTTGTAACCTTCCTTGGGATTATTATTGTGTATTCTTGCTCTTTTTCCTCTTCATTTATGTAGTTATCACTATTCATGCTCAAGTCCAAGTTCAGCTATCTGATATGATCACCAAGCTGAACTTTTGTGCACTAAGAGTCAAAACTCAATGCTTGGTTTGTCTCAACTTCACCGTACTCTGAGCTTGAAGGGGAATAATAGAGTATACTTGTACATGAATGACTGAGTCAGCCCTTAGGCAGTGTTAGTTAGCCAGCTGTCATTTTGTTATGACAGCTGGAGTTTGTTTGGTTAGCTAGCTGTCACTATGTAATGATGACCAAATTTCGTTGGCTTAGGTCTAGCCTATTGCACAAGCTATTCCTCTGTATAAATAACTGAGATCAATGGCTCCTCCTCTATGTGTAATCAATTCATTTTTACAATTAATAAAATTTCACATGATCTTTTCACACTTACTCCAAATTATTTACAAATAACAAAAAATTAAATTAGGAAAAATATGATGAATTAAAACAAAAGATGGAATATTTAGTTTTTCCTGTTATTCTGGTGGAGGTTGAATTTGTGGACTGCAATTTTTGTGAAAATCTAAGGTGTGATATGTTATTTTGTGTTTGATTCTAGTTAACTTGAATTACTTTTGTTGGTCTTCTCTCTTCTGTATTCGTGATTAATGACATGTTATTATTCAACTTCATTCAGATTACTGTTGTGAATCCTGCTATGGATAGAGCTTTGGAGTTCTTGCAAAAATTTTCAATTGATGTACACAATGGAAAGATTTCAGAAGACAGATTACGTTTTGGTGCAGCTTGGAGGCATCCCCCACAAATTGATGACCCTAAGTTGCACAAGGAATGGGCAAAACTTCAATTAATGGATTTTGTTCAGTCTTTGGCTAATACAGAATTTGCAGTAAGCTTTCTTTTCTGTCATCAGTTTATATTTGGTTTCTGATGTGACTATAGTTTTTTTGAAAATGAAAGACACTAGAGCAAAGCTATATAAAACATACAAAAAGATGCATACACAAACACAATGCATGGAATACAAAATTATAGGATAATGTCCCTATTTTGAGTTTTTTGTTTGTTAAAGGTGATTTTTAGGCTTTTCTATCCTAGTTGTTATGTGTAATAAATGTGGAAAATGGGTTCATACATACCCAAAAATTATTGTAATTATTGTCATGTTTTATAAGAAGGACGCGATGAGAGGGGTTTATTTTTTTAATATATTGATGTATAACTTGAAGTTGAAAAATAAACAAATTAGAAAAGCCGTTTGCTCTCCCATTTGATGACATTGTGTCAGATGATGAATAGAAAAAACTGAAGGAGATAATGTTGACATTGAACAAACTCAAGTTGAAGGTTGCTTAGCTGGAGCAAGTATAAATGATCCAACTGATTTACCTAATTTTCATAATATAGTTTTTGATGACGATGTTGATGAACAATTTTCTTCTAGAGAAGAACTTGATGGTGATGATTTCATTAGAAGATTAAATGAAGGAGACTTATAAACTTGATAACATTTGTGTGTTTTTAGTTATTTAATTATTATCTTATTTTTGGTGGATTGTATGAACTAATTTATTTTAGTGAAATTGATAGTTGAATTTTTATATGAAATAGACTCGTACGAGTCTACGAGTTCAGTTTGAGTCTAATTTACAGACCTCCCATGAGTCTACATAGACTCTCAAGTATGATAATCTTGCTTTTGTATAGTTAAGAAAAGCAATTAGAATCATGGATTTGATATGTGGGAATCATTAGTTATATAATTTGATTTTGTCCATTTAATATTCGGATTTCTTTCTTTTTATTTTTAGAATAAGCTTTATAGGAAAGAATCTTTGCTAATATTTATGCAGATTCTTATCATCCCGCTAATGACTATATTTGCTATCTTAGTTCTCACATCAATTGCTCCATGTCGATATCTAGGGTTGATACGAATTGTTAAGAGAAATATTAATTAAAGATTAAATAGAGTAATAACAAATTGTTTTTGGGTTGTCTTTCATAATTAATAACCCAAAGTTTGATGCTATATATTAAGGCATTTGGATTAGCTTTTGTTGTACATATCATGGGATGTGCCATTGAAGCGATACCTTGACCGGGTCAATGATCAACTCACTTTTGGTAACATTGATATCATGCTTAGATATTTAGATTACAAAAGGGTATTGTTATTTTATTTATTTATTAACTATGCAAAGATGTGGTTGGAATCTAGTAATGTTGATCATTGTCTTTGAGCAGGTCAATTATCGAATTGATTATAGTGAAGAAATCTTTGATGATCCATCCACTAATGCTTTGTTACAGGTATGTTAATTTTAGAAAAAGCCATTGGCCTTTTAGGATCTTCCTTATAGTTTTTATATTACTAGCTCTTTCTATTCCAAGTTTTGAGATGTAGATGATCAGTAGTAGTTATTTTTGAAAAATGCTTGTATCAGTAATTTTATTTCTTGCTTTTGTGATGGTTGTTTATCATGGTAAAAATTTAACTTAAAATTCAAAAACCATCAAATATAAGCGTAGGTGAATTATTTGAACCTTTTACTACTAAAAATCTGCAATAACAACCTTACCTAAATTGCTTTAAATATATTGTCAAACTATAAGAAAAAGATAGCCATTGAGTTGAAATCGTGTTTGTGTGACAATATGGGTGATTTGTTTATACTGGTAAAAAGAGATCAATACAATAAATAAGATATTTTATATCCTCTAACAAAAAAAGATTTGATCATAGAATAATATAGATATGATCTTTGATATTTCTGGTTATAATGATATGATCCTAATATTGTAATTATAACACTTCCCCTCAAGCTGGATCATATAAGTCATATGTGCCCAACTTGCTTACTGTGCTCACTGCAAAATGTTAGGATGAGTCCTAGTGAGATAGTTCAGCTTACCTACAAATTGTTTGTATCTCAGGATCTGAGTACGACTCTTCTCTTGGGTACAAGTTTGATACTTGGATCCATTGGTGGTCTTCCGATGTAGAATTCATATCCCTCATTCTTCTAAAATATCGAGAGCATATTTCCTTTGTGATATGATCGAACCACCATTGGAGTTAGCAACTTTGATACCTAGGAAGTACTGTAGTTTACCATGGTCTTTTGTTCGGAACTGTTGAGCAAGATATTGTTTTAGAGCTGATGAAGACGAGGCACCTTATCAAACAACTGATGAAGGATTGATGAAAGTGCTAATATTACTTGACACGTCCTTGAGATGTCATATTGCCTATTGTCTACAAGTTTACCTAGAACGACTCTCTATGAAGACTTTGAGGCAAAGTACCATTCATCAATGTGTGAAAGCTTTTTCGGTATGATCAGTGATCTAGAGACATCACAAAGATAAAGAATGTGATCTAACCACCTCATCATACTACAAGTTGAGGATGTCAGTAAAAAGTCGTGATCCTCTAAAAAATCTTTGACATTGATGACTTTGAAACACAAAACCTACAACAGTCCTTTTGGATTCCCATATACGGAACACTTCCATGAAATAAGACCTAAGATTCCTAGATACAACAAGTGATCAATGCATTCATGTGCCAAGTGTCTGAAAGCCTTCAAGTGCCATAGCTATAGTTCTGCTTCTAAATGACGTAGTGATACTGATCTTGTTTGTGAACTCTTCCTTATTAGGAAGTAGTAATCTCTAAAGCACGGAGTGTATATTTTCACATCCACTGGTGTGAACCATGTAACTAAACAACAATTCTTTGTTCTATAGCTTCGGTAGTTTGTGTGTTTTGCTTGGAGAGACCTTAGTATTCGTGCTTTGACTTAGGGTGAGTTAAGTAGATAGTCTGGAGAGACATTAGATGCGCAAGTAGGTGGTCATGGAGATAGATAATAGAGGCCATTGGACTCATCCGATACCACTCATACATGCAAATATTCGATAGTACAAGTTAACAATAGTTTGAAGATAATATCATGGGAGTTGGTCAATCGGTTGATGGAAAGTAAATTAAATGGGCAATTAGGCATATAAAGAACAAAGTCAACAGGAAGGAATGGAAGGTGGGTTGTGTCAATGTTGCAAGCTTGTGATCATGAACTATTGGCAGCAATGCTACAGGCCAATGTTAGTAAGGGAAGAGAAAATAAAATGATGACTAGATATACGACCAAGTTCACCAATGTCCAGAACCCAATGTCCCAAGGAAGGAGATTGAGAGAGGCAAGCAGAGGTGCATGCCACCGCAACAGTGTTATTATTAGTTTGTCATTTTTCACACCATTGGAGAGTTCTCATATGTTGTTGGGGTTATGTGAGGTAACACATGAGCAACAAATGACTCAATAGTAGAGGCCTATTCAATGTTGGTTGAGGTAGGAGGTTTCCCATGCAGGTTCCAACACATAAATGGTATAGCCATTACATTGACAATGTTCACATTTAAAACTTATGTAGAAGTACAGGGTGTTAAAGCCCCCAAAATTAGCGCTCCAGGCAAAAAACTCAAGTGTCCCCAATGGAAGAGGTATTTGTCTTAATATTTATTTTTGGAGGAACAGGAAGGAGTGTAGAAGAGCAGAAATCATAGTTTGTCAAGAGATCTTGGCAAACTGTACAAACGCTGGGTGTCATTAGTATAAATAGTACAAGTCTCACCCCAAATTGATGCACATGTTTCATGAGGATAGAAAAAACAGTTAAACATCAATCTTTATCCATTCTGTGTTCTTCTGCTGGCAGATTCAAAAATGGTAGTGAGATGGGATTTGTGCTCAACCCACTGACCCATAAGCTGATTTTGTAAGCCCAACTGGAATCTCAATACTAAAAGTATGTTTAAAAAAGATGGGAGAATCTATTCTAGTTGCAGAGTTAGAGTTAGAGTTAGAAGCCACCGGTATGTTTGCATAGAGGAAGTTACCTAGGCGATGGACCTCAACTGTCACCGCATGCACTGCCACATGTTGGCAAGCAGAGCATACTTGCATTAATATAATACGCACATGAGGGTATGTGGGTCGGTTTTTTTCTGTCCATTATTTAGACGACTATGTAGATTGGCATGGCTCCATATGAACCTTTGGTTAGAAAAGGAGGTCGTCAGAAACGTCATCCTAAAAGTTATAGGAGTTAGAGACATTTTTTGAACAGTAAGCAAACCTGGAACAAATGGGTTCACAAAAAGAAATCCCCCAAAAAGAGGAAATAGATTCACCTGGCCAACACAACTATGGAGAGGCTTTTAGATACCATGCTAAACTGAGAGAAGAAAAACATTGAGCTAAAATCATGCCTTTGTGATAGTGCGAGTGCTTTATTTATATTGAGAGAAAGAGATCAATACAATAAATGCATGATATTTGATATTCTCTAATAATTAAGATATGAGCTTAGAATAATATAGATATGTTCTTGATATTTTTTATTAAGATATGATCCTAATATTTGTAATTATGACATATATTTGTGTTAAAATATAGTGTAAATACTGCACATTTACTGTATAATAATTATAGATTGATTGGATAATAAGTATAGATTTGTTTGTAAGAAATCTCTAAAATTAAGAGATTGGGATTAGGAGTTTATTTGGTAGATTTGCTTCAGATTTAGAGTATTTATGGAGATTTATTTCCTTTTATTAGGATTTCGTTTTTCCTTTAAATACGAGCGTATTGTTTTTTTTTTTTCTTTTTTTTTGTGATAACTTCATCGTATAAGTAAATTCCACTGCCTTACCCACCTCCCCTCTTTGTGGTTTTTTGAAGGTGGGATTGCTTTATGCTCAACGGGATCCGCCATTCATTCGTCCCATATCTAAGGGAATTCAGAGGTGTCTAGTGAGATGGTAAGTAATTTTTGTAAGTTTCAATGTGCTGATAATAAACTGGAATGAATTGAAATACTTATTTAAGCTGATATTTGATTGCAGGCTTGTGCAGCAGCGGATGCAGCTGAATTCCCACAATTTGATTCATTTTATGTGGCATAGAATAATACGTGGACGTTATTATCGTCATTTGATGGTACAAATCGGCTATAAATAAAGCATGGAAGTAGGTAAAATATTTTATCAATCTCTTGCCAGTTTAATTCTTGTAGAAATAAATGATATTTAGTCATATGATGGAATCGTTGTATGTCACAAGCACAAAAAGGAACATATTATGTATAGAATGTACATTGCGTTACATATAGATGGGTCTAGACCGATATAGTAAAATATATATAACAATTATTGTTCACCATGTAGATCCTTGATAAATGCTGAGATGTTACTTATTATGCAGTTAGTGGAATGGATTTAGTTCATAATTTTGATTAGTGTCATGATATTTTGTGGAGCTTAGGAATTAGAAAGTGAGGAATGTACAGGAAGTTCATTTGGTGGGTTTTGGAAGCAACTATACTATATTTAACAATCTTATTTGCTCTATTGTAAAATTTCCCTTTTCATTTTGTTTCAAATTATTCAATTCAATAAAAATCTTTTCTCTCATATTGCCAAATTCTTTTCTAGTATCATAATTTGATTGTTCAATATATGCTTGAATTTGATTAAGCTTATTCTCAGCTTCATCAACTTTTCTAATGTACATTGTCAAAGACTTATTTGTTCCAAAGCTTAGTTTAGGTTTGATTTCCTCAAGTTTCTGGTTAAGAATGATCATAAGACATCCTGACTAGCTTTTAGACCAACCTTCCATAATAACTTTCATGCAGTTTGGATGTGTCCACATAGAAGAAACTTAAAAGAAGAGAAATAAGAATTGTCTTTATGTAAAAATTTGAAAAGGATGGGATGATGATCTGGTAAGGGCAAAACATGTAACTTCTTACCAAAGATAAAATCATTTTGCATTACAAACAACTGTGTCAAGTCTCTCGTATATTTTGTGTCGACCTATTTTTGTTGTTGGTCAGAGTAAATTTTGCACTAGAAGTAGGTATAGTGGCAAAGTCATACCATCTATCCATTCATTAAATTTAGTTACGATCTATTATATGGACCCATTCCTTTATGATCCAGTAAACTAGTAATGCTTTGTTTTGTGCTAGAGTTTTTATAAATTTATTATAGTTTGCATGATTGGTTGAATACGAACATTCTAGTTGAGTTTAAAATGCAAAGACTTGAATTAATGAACATAAAATGAAAATCATTGTTGATTTACGAATCTTAGTTCATTTTGACCTATTGTCTTCTACAGGGAATATTTGGATATACAGAAATCATGTTCAAACAATTTGTGTCCTTCAAAAACATAAGATCTATATTTTCATGTCTCGAGTTTAACTAATTCACATGGGTTGAAGGGCAAAAGTGGCCAAGAAGTTGATGAAGTCTAGGTGCAATATTTTGATGATACGCTGACACAGTCAGTGTCCAAATTTGAAGAACAAAATTGTCTACAACTTCCATGAAAACACCCAGAAGATTTGTTTAACTGAAGTCCCAAATTAAATGAAGGCATAAATGACAAGTTTTATCTTTTCGGGATTTTAATTTTTGCCTTATCCCACCATTAGGGTTTGTATACGATCTTTTTCCCATCATTAGGATGAATAGTTTATCTTTATATTGGAATTTGCAGTCATTAAGATGTGTTTAGGCTTTAATTATGAGTTCTTTATTACTTGTTCTTCTATGAAGAGGAAGTCATGTATTTGGAAGAACACCATTGAATTGAATAAAAAGTTTATGTTCATTTTTTTTTCTCCATTGCAATTCTCTCGTGCACGCTTCCTTTGTATTTTTGTGTGAAACTTTGATTGAGGGATATACTTGTTTTAAGGATTTTGTTGGGATCTTAATGTTTGATTTTAATTTGTTTTCATTTTGTGGTTTATTTTTTAATATCATTCGCTCTTCTCTTTTTAAACATGTGACTGTGAATTGTCATATGATAATATAATCCAAATTAATCAAATTCTGGATGTTTAAATCATGATTAGAAATTAATCTTTAGAAATCGATTATAAATATAATTAGAAAAAATAACTAGTGGGTAATTGAATATTCGATCTACTTCTTGAACAGACTAACCTATCCCAATTTTTATTCTTTAATCGTTCTTGAATTGTTGGCAACGGTTACATATCTTACATTGATTAGACATTATTTAAAAAAAGTGGAATTTGAACTTAACTTTACATTGGTAAGGTGCTATTTGCATCTATATACTACAGTTTGATTGTAGTTTTAAGATTATTTTTTTTACATTTTCATTTTAATTTATGTTTTTTACTTGTACCAGAGCAGACTATGTGTATGTGTAAATATAAATGAATGATTTTATAACCATATTATTTAAGAAGATTTTAGCTCATTTACAAAGTATCTCTTTTTTAATAGGTTTCAACGCTTAATTGTTTGTAAAAATAAGTAGCTTAGAAATTAATAAATACTTGTAATACAATTTCTTCAACTTTAGAGACTCAATTTATTCAATAAAAACTAAATATAAAAATACAACTGTAATCTTATCCTTTTTATGCTTTTAGGAAGAAAAAAGCTATAAAGGGAACATAAATAACTTTAGATAAAATTGAACATGAAATTACTTAATTTTTTCATACGATATAATGATAATATCAAATAATTAGAGTGGATAATAGTTTAAGAAATAATAGTTTGTAAATATGATAATTGAAAATAACTCATTTTATAAAACTCATCTTAGGAAGTCCTAGAACACGTGAAGTATTGTTGGTACAGTAAGTTGCAAAACCCGAGTAATAACATCCCGGCTCCACCTCCATAATTTTCCCTTTCACTCATGGAGAGTGCAAGAAGATGAAAATGTCCTAGAGAAATATATTAAAGCTAACCTAATTTTCCTTTCCTCCACACGTCCATATTTGGAATCTATTTTGAATTATAAAATGTGACACTTAAAAATATATTTTGAATTTTATAATTTTAAAATGTGTTTCAATTTGTGTAATACAAAAATACATTCCACGTAATTCAGAGATCTATAAATGTATTCTAAATTACGTAGTTAAGAAATGTATTCTGAATTATATAATCTAGAAATATATTCTAAACTACATTATTTGAAATATATATTTGGTTTATACAATTTAAAATACGTTTTTTAATAATGTAATTCATAAATTTATAAAGGTATTAAGATTATGTAATCTAAAATATATTTCTAATAATATGTAATAAGAATTATGAGATCTTTTAGTATCCAAAGTCCTTTTCCATTAGTTCTTGGAGCTTCTTTTCTTTTTCAAAAATGTTTTTTTTTTTTTTATATTTCTTACTTTGGCGATCATACCCTAGGCCAGATTTATCTGATGCATTGGAAGTTGAAAATAAAAATATTTACAGCCTTAGGTTTTTCAGAAAATTTTTCAAAATCATGCTTACAACATGTTATTTTCCTTTTAGGATTTTCGTTTTGTTTGCATGTGATGACACAATTTGTTCCAAGGTAGATTCTTTCTCATCAACTGCAATCTTGTTTAAACTTTTCATTTTCAACAAGCAAAGCTTTAAACTTATGCTTTAGTGTCAAAGATTGCTTAGATATGGAATTGGAGTTATTAAGAAGATCTTCATATAAGGGATCATTCTCATCTTCATCATCAGACGATGAACAAGATGAGTTAGAAGCGGAAAGTAATTAGAGATTGGATTAGATAGAACCTCATCTTTCTGTGTCCTTCATCAGACATAAATCTGTGTGTTCATTTGATCTAGAGTTTGACCTAGAATCTGAATCTTCCTACATAGCCATCAAACTGTTCTTCTTGAATTTTGGCTTCTTTTCAACTTTGGACATTGAATCTCATTTGCCTTGACTTTTTGCATTCGAAGTAGATGTCTTGAGAAGCTTCATCCTTTTTCAGATGGAACAAACCTTCCTTTTTCTAAGGAGGGAACCTTATTTTTCCTTTTTGTCTATGTTTAAGCATATACTTAAACTTTTGGGACATCAAAGATATTTTCTCATCGGTTGAGTCATCAGACTTAACTTCAAATATTGAGCATCCTCTTCTTTTAAAGCTATGAGAGCTTTAGTCTTTTTTCCATCTCACAGGGGCAACCTTGAAATTATTTTGTTTAGTCTAATGAAGTCAAGGCTTCCTCCTGGCTTATGTGTTAGATATACACAACATGCTCTCTCAAGACTCCAAGCAACTCATCCCACATGAGCTTCTTTAGGTTGTGAGCCTTTGTAAAGGTCTTGTTTTAGGTTCCCAAATGTTAGAAATGTTATCCAAAAGATTTAGATTTATCTGAGCCTTTGAGAAGCTCTGTTTGAGACCTTCTAACCTATTTAGAAGAACTTACATTCTTCCAAACATATCATCAACACTTTCACCATCCTTCATGTTGAAAGACTAGTACTAGCGAGTGAGAGTGGCAACCTTCCTAAGTTACAAGTCTTCATTACCCTCGTAGTTGATGATCAAGGGGTCCTAGATGTCTTTAGTGGTCTTCAACCTACAAAATTTTAAATACTGGCTTTTATATAAGGCAAATATAAGAATGTGTCATGCTTTGTTGTTCAACTGCATCTCATTGAACTCTTCCTCTTCCAGTCCTCCTCCGGGGATAAGATCTCTATATCATCACTGGTGATGATTTGTCGTAGCTGATATTGTGTGGAATTTACATTCATCTCCATCCTATCTTTCCAATAAGAAAATTTTAAGAACACAAGAGGTCTAGAGAGGAAGGCTCCTTCAACAATGAGATACGGTTCCATGATTGCCATGTTGGATCTTTTTCTCTAGACGTTGTAAGGTGTTCAACCCTTTAGAGGTTGAGCTCTAATATCAATTGTGAAAAATATATAAAACATAAGAAGCGAGGGTTGAATTGTGTTTTAAAAACCTTTTGTTGTAGTTTTTCACAAGTATCATTTGGATATAAGCAGTTAAACGATACATTTTTATTAGTCAAACAAACTGACAAAGATTTTCACAAACTGAGTTCAGAAACTTCTCCTTCTTAAGTTGTTGCAAGGGTTATAACATGCAATATAACAAGGTAAGAAAAGGAAGAAGTTACTCAATATGTTTTTCTATAGATTCATCTAATTACACATATTATGTCTAGTTTTCAATGAATTGATTGAGTTTCACTATGTAGACTATTAGTACAAGATACAAATGGGTATTCTTTAAGATCAAAGCTATTTTAGGTTAACTCGTATGAGTATAGTTTTGAAATGTAGTTACTCATAGCTAACCCATTTAGTAATATTTAACAATTAGTTACTTTTTGGCTAAAAATGTGAGTATTCTTTAAGTCATGCCTGGCTAAGACAAAAAATTTATAGGTTGTGATCAAAAGATCACGATGTTTTCTTACTAGAGAGGGATTGTGTTTTTTGACGTTTACAAGGTTAAATACTCACTTCTAGTTTGCTAAACAAACACAACAATATTCTTTCAAAAGCTACTTTAGGGTACAAAAATATGTTGACAACTTTTTATTTCTTTTGCAACTTGACCTTATCTACTTTTCTTCTTGATGAAAGACTTTATATAGGTGCCAAAGAAAAAATAATTGATGTAAATCATTTTTTGAACAACTTCAAACTCTTTTGAATGTCTTCCTTATGTATGTATGAACTTGGATATAGAAGATGCATGAAATGCACTTTATGCATGCATCAAATGTTCTTCTCTTTTTTAAGCAACATCCCGATAGCTAGATGTACTTATCTCTCTTTAGATATGATGTCTTTACTTGAAATTTTGTAAAACACCAAGTTGTACGAAGTAGATAAACCTTTCTTAGTTGACAAAACAAACACGTGAGAACTTTAGCTTAGGTTCTAAGATATCATTATTATGATGTAAGCTTTTTTAGATCTTCTTAATCAGATGTAAAAAACAAACATTCTTTATCATATAGATTAAACAAACAAATATAAAAAAATTACTATAATATAATAATATTATATGTCAAAAATTTTATGGTATAAAATAATAATATAATAATTACATTAGCTTGATCTATTATGAACACATCACTAAAATCATTATTGTGAACACATCACTAAAATCATATAACATAAATTCATTATATACATTGCATTACAGTCGATATTAATGCTATTTATACATAGAACATGCGACTTGATATAATATCCTCATATATAAGTCTTCAATAATACTAAATATACTAGATGAAATTAAAAAAAAAAAAACATTTAATTGTACCACCTTCCGAAATGTGAAATATATATTCTAAATTAAACATTATGGATATACATTATTTACTTTCTAAAATGATTAATCTAAAATACATATTTCACGTTTCGAATTAGGAGTTTTGAAAATCAAAAAAATAATGTGTTCCAGAATAAACTTTAGGGAATATATATTTCACACAACTATAATGTACATAAAAAGTTCTGGAATAGGTATTCCAAAATACTGTACATATATATTATAGAAAGCGTCCGAAAGTTTTTTAGAATAAATAATCCAGAACACTTATCTCACATTTTTAAAATGTTCATCCAAAAATCAAAATTTTATTCTGAATTACTCAATTCGAAATGATTAATTTTTTTATAAATATCTTTTTGATTGTTTGCTATGGAAATTTTAATTCAGGATCGGATGATCCAAAAGCCTGTCCAACAACTATTGAAACAAATAAAAACTTCATTAATGTTACCCGTTCATACTTGTTGCACTATTGGAGGTTAAGCTACTTTAAATCATCACCAAAGCTTTTTGGAATACTTAATCTCTTCCAATGGAGTAAAAACACCCACAAGTGAAGAAGGAGAAGACACTATTGAAATAAAGCATAGAAGGTAAAGTGATTATTTTAAAAATTATGGGAGTGCATATGGTAATTATGGGACTGAGGAAGCAAAACCCGAGAAGAGAGTTCACTTATATATCCTTCGGATATCCTTTTTGGAGTCCCAAAAATCTATTACCTAGTGATCATAACACAACACTAATATATAAATACAATATAAAAATATATATATATATATATATATATATATATATATATATATATTTAGTTATCTATCAACCTAACAAAATATATATCCATCTAAAACTACAAAAATAAAAAACGCATACATTGAAAAGTAAATAACATATCTTAATTTTATTATTTCAGCTAATAATAATCATCATTGTCGGAAAGAAAAATAAAGAATTATCATATTGCTGTGGTTTTTTTAAAAAGTTTGCACAATTTTAATTTATTAATCATAGAAAATATTTTAGAGCTTTCATTTAAAATATGAGATTATAAGAAAAAAATATTAATGTGAACTTTTTTAATTGAACGAGTAAAATAAGAACTCAATTCTTATAGCGTACGTAATCAATCAAAATCTTTATAAATATAATTTTAAAATACTCATTATAAAAGTTAATAACCTTATCATATTTTGCAATATGTGATTGTGAACCTGTATACTATGTTGAATGTTCTAATTAATTTTGAAAACAATTTCAATTTCTTAAAATGATAAAATAATAGTATCTTTTACATTAAATGAAGTTCATAATTGATATCTCCACCTACGAAATATACCTTTTGAAGATTTAAACAGGTATATTTACAAAAAGAAAAGTATAAATAGATGGTTAATTGAATAGATTTGATGTTAAATTACTCACTTTCAAAAACATAAAGATGGTTTTTGCTTCGCTACCTTTACTCTCCACCATGAAAATTCAGAAACTAAAAAAAGAACAAGCGGAACGATCATAGTATTCCACGAATACCTCAATCCTATGATTTCCCTTCCAACAAACTTGTCTTAGGAAAAATAAATCATCAACAAGCATCAAATGCTGCCCAGTGATGTTAGATTTCTGACAGGAGAGAGATGCAAAGAAAAAGATGAAATTGTGATTCTCACAGAATTTGATTCACAATGCCAAGCAAGCTTAGGAAGGCAATTGGAGCAGTGAAGGATCAAACAAGCATTAGCCTAGCCAAGGTTACCAATGCAGCAAATCTTGAAGTGATGATCCTGAAAGCCACAACCCATGACAAAAACCCCATTGAAGAACGTTACTTGAATGAAATTTTGAACATAGTCTCCTCCAACAAAGTGTATGCAGCTGCATGTGCTCATTGCATAGGCAAACGCATTGGTAAGACCCGCAATTGGGTTGTTGCCCTCAAATGTCTGGTCATTGTCCTTAGAATCTTCCAAGATGGTGATCCATATTTTCCTAGGGAAGTCTTCCATGCAATGAAAAGGGGTGTCAAAATTCTCAACCTTTCAGGTTTCAGGGATGACTCCAATTCTAGCCCTTGGGATTACACTGCTTTCATTAGAACCTTTGCTTTGTACCTTGATGAACGCTTGGATTGCTTCCTCACCGGAAAGCTCCAACGGCGATTCACCTATGACAACCGTTTTCACCAGATGAACCAAGCCAACAAGGCATCCAATGAGCCAGGGATCAAAGACATGAAACCCACAATGGTGCTTGACAAAATTACTCACTGGCAAAGGTTGTTGGATAGAGCTATTGGCACCAAGCCCACAGGGTCAGCCAGGACCAACCCTTTGGTTCAGATTTCTGTCTATGCTATTGTGCAAGAAAGCTTTGATCTTTATAGGGATATCTCTGATGGGCTTTCTGTTATCTTGGATAACTTCTTCCATTTGCCAGTTTTGGCTTGTGCTGCAACATTCAATGCTTGTGTTAAATCCTACAAGCAGTTTGATGAGTTGTCATCTTTCTATTCTTTTTGTATAAGCGTTGGGATTGGAAGGTCCTATGACTACCCCAAAGTGCAGAAGGTTTCTGATGAGCTTATGGAAACATTGCAAGAGTTCCTCAAAGACCAAGCTTCTTTCCCAACAAATAGTAATTCAAAGCACCTCCTTTTCCTTCCTCCCAATGATGTTAAAGGCTCAAGTTCATCCCATGATGAAGCTAGTGAAAGCTGTGGGACACTTGAAAGTTTTTTTGAAGTAGGATCCGAATTTGGGTCACGATGTACATCGTTGGAAGATCTCATGAGTGCTACCGATGCTGCCCTTAGTCCTAAGAGATCACTCGATGAAGAGATGAATTCAGAGGAATCAGACAAAGATGAGAAAGAATCTGCATGTGATGATTATGTTAGTGCAGATGGTTTTGCTTCTGCCACATCATTTCCAATTCATCACACATCAAGGTCCAGTTTGGATGTCGTAAGTTTTGATGAATTGCCACAGGAACTGCAACAAAATCAAACAAATGAGTGGGAGCAACAAAATACAAAAGCTGTTTCCAATAATATCACCAAAGATTGTTGGGAGTTGGTTTTGGCAAAGACAGTACCTGCACCAGCTGAAACATCACCCAAATTGGCAAATGGAATGATCCCTTTTGCCACCTTATTTGATCAAGCTTTAGTTCCTCAACACAACTACAATCCATTCCTGGATGACACAGCAAATGTTGCTCCACTTGCAAGCACTAGTGATAAATTTGTTGATCTGGCTCCAACATTTAAGGCAGCAACACCAGCCCTTCATGCCCAGGATCCTATTGTACCAACCATCCCAGATCAAAGTTCCAGTTCCATAGCAAAGCCAGATCTATTTTTTGGTGACATGTACCCAAATGAGACAACAAAGGGTCCAACTTTCAGAGCTCAAGGTTCTTCTCTAGAGACCGACTTAACAGTGCCATCAAGTTTCAATACTGAAACATCTGATCACATTATTACCACACCGAGTTTCCAGACTCAATGTTCTTTTATGAACAATTCAATTCCAACATTTCAAGTGCACGAGTCAAATGTTGATGCCATAATGGAAACACCAACTTTTTCTACTATTGAGAATCCTAACCTTAGTATTATTCCCTTACACTTCGAAGAGCAGAACTTTTATGCTTCCACAATGCCACCAACATTTAGTGCAAAGGATTACAATGAGACAACATTGGCAACATCAATAGACAATGATCCTTTTGGACCATGGCCTAGTGCAAATACCAATGAACAAACTTTAAATGTGTCAATGCAAGAGGATGCTTTGTTGCGGCAGCAACAACTATGGTTGGAGCAACAACAGAGTATCATATCAAAGCATTTGAGTGAGTTTTCAAATAAAAATGATTGAGCATTGAAATTTTGTACGAATATACAAGTTAATGACTGACTCTTTCTATCTAGTTCTCTTTCCTTCCTTTCTCTAATTTGTGCTATTTCTTTTCACAATCGGATCTATAGTTTCTATACTAAGGGCTGTGCCAAGAAACCTTTGAAAACGAATTGATTTATGGACAAATAAAACTAGTTCAATATAATTATATTTTAAAACTATTTAATAAACTTGAACCATTTCCTTAAGAACAAGTTAGTTGATGAATGAGTAAAGACTCAAATAGGCTTTTACTTAATAATAGGGCACGTTCATGCTATGCATACTCAATCAAACAACTAAGACAAAATACTAATTAATTTTTATTTCGCAATCAACCTAAATAAGAACTATACTAACTATTACTTCAGCCGTTTTACAAGGCTCAATGATAAAAGATGGTTACGAATGTGACTCACGAAAGTATCTTGGAGTGTTTATCCTTAATTGACGAATGTATAAATAAGTATACTATTAAAGAGAGACCTAACAATTAATGGTACGTCACAGTTTATAATAGACAAAACTCATGAGAAAAAGGGATTGGATTGTAATTATTTTTTTTTTCTTGAAAAATAAAGTGTCTAAAGCGAAAAGACAAATAGTTAAACGCAAGATCGTCTTCAGTCTCCAATAGAGATTAAAATAGGATAATCAGTCTCTAATGGAGATCAAAATAGGATAATCAAGAATGAGTAGTCTTCTTGTATTTTGTAGGAGGGATGAGTTGTAATCTATTTTAATTATTATGAAATTCTTTTAAGTGTTTCTTAAAGAAGATTGGTACAAAGTCTAAATATTGGATGAACTAGTATAAACATTTTGTGTCCAAATAATGATTTATCGTAAAAAAATATGTCCATTTATGCCAAAAAAAGTTTAAATTTTATCATTATCATTATCGATGATTTTATTGATGAATATTGTCCGTCGTTAAATTTATCAACAGATTTATTGACGAATTTACTCTAACTTCGTTAATAATTACCGACGAATTCAGAAATCTGTCGATAATTACTGACGGACTCAGAAATCCGTCAATAAATTTATATACAATCAATTTATCGACGGATTTTAAATATTTTTGATAGATTTGTTCTGTCGGTAATTTTTGTTTTTTTTTATATTGTATATATATAAGATTTTAAAATCCTAGTTTATCATAACATGTTTTTATATTATTTTTCAAATTATGATAATCATGTGTTACATTAAACAAACAATATTTTTAAGAGGAAAATCTCAATAAAAAAAATTAAAGAAAGGAAAAGATTTATTTCTTATTTTACTTAATTTCTTTTTTTTGGAATATTTATATATTATAATTCCTTATAAGAAAAAGAGAATTTATTGTTAAGGAACTATTTATATATATATATATATATATATATATATATATATATATATATATATATATATATATATATATATATTTTTTTT
>Ga0209700_101694_pt1 | contig 45669 bp, 18 predicted proteins | sample SiratroredBW_FD_187528 | JGI IMG/M metagenome (GOLD analysis project Ga0209700, IMG submission 187528) | Root nodule microbial communities of legume samples collected from California, USA - Siratro red BW (SPAdes) (version 2) | ecosystem: Host-associated > Plants > Roots > Nodule | place: USA... | reverse complement strand
GTACCTTATTTTCCAAAACTGTTTTAACTACCTTATTTTCCAAAACTGTTTTTAACTGAAGTTAAAACCTTTTTATGGTTTGATTTAAATCATTTAACCCATGTGCTAATGAATTTCTCCTTAGATAAGCATAGGTTCTCTTTCACGACCAATCATACTCACTCACACTAAGACACAGCCTAGAACACATTTCTACTTGCTTGCTTTGGCTTGCTGGTCATGTCTTGCATGACTTCATCAAATCCTTAAGTATTGTGAGAATACTAACAAGACCTTTATCATAACAGTAGATTGTGCTTCAATCCTTCCACAAATAGCCTATCTTTGATGATCAAAGAGTCTTTATCACCAATATCTCCATTGTTGAGGATTGTGCCTTTATTTTTGTCTTCATATGTCAGAAATCCTCCACACTTCAAGGTTAGATTTATTAATGTTAAAACATATCGAATCGTATGCTTTGAACAACCACTATCTAAGTACCATAGTTGCTTCTTGGTTGTCAAAGTGTCCTGCAAAACAATTAAATTTCAAGTAGTGGTTCCCTAATAAACTTGGGTTCGGTCCAACACTTTAACTGGACCTTTAGGTACCCACCTAACGAAGCCATTTGGTAAGTCAAATTTTCTGACGTTACAGTTTCTCACATAATGGCCTTTTCTCAAACAATATAAGCAAGTTACAAATGGTGAAGTTTGCCTTTTGAGATCCAAGAATGACATTCAAATTTTCAGTCCCCAAAATAAGTCTTGCAATAGTTTTCATCAAATAGTTTGTCTTATCTTGCAACACTTCACAATTTTCACATTTAGTTGGCTTACAAGATACAACCTCGTTACAAGAAGAGGTTTTATAAATCATTTCAAGATGTTCAAAACCATTTTTCAATTCTTCTTCCAATGAGTTGATTTTTTTTCTAACCTGTATCGCTGGGTTGAGGGTGTATTTTAGGCCCAAAATTAAATTATGGGGTGCGAAAGGTAATCCACTTATGACTAAAAAATTGCATAATTACGCACCCATCAAGAAAGAGCCAAATAGGGGGTCCAATTTAAATGTTTAAAACCACCGTTCACATAATTGCCATTCTCTATAACCATATTTGACTATGGATATTTCTGTTAGTTTGTTAAGATTTAGTACTCGATCAATAATAATAATTAAATTACGTTTAAATTCAACACTAAAATACCTCATACAACAAGTATAAATATGAGGTACCAGGTATCGAAATATCATCTTCTATTTTGGGCTAGCTAAGAGCGACCAAAAACCTCAGCGGCTAGAACACAACCAATTGTTTAAATCTTTCAATCTATTGTTTGAAAAAGCCAATGTTTTTGCTTCTTCATGAGTTTCTTTAAAAGTTTGAAGCAAGTTACTATGTTTCTCATGATTTATTGAGATATTAGAACTTACACTAATGACTTTAGATTGATGTCCAACCATCAAACAAAGGTTTGCTTCCTCGTCCTCCTTTGATGAACAATTGGATGATGTTTCATTGTCTTTCTAAGCTATGTAAGCTCTTTTGGCTTTTCCACTCTTGTTATTCTTCTTCTTTAGGCTTTTCTCCTTGTACACCAGATTTGGATACTCCGCCTTGATGTATCTCTACTTTTCACAACTAAAACAAGTGAAATTAGATGAACCAAAATCAAATCTTTTGATGTAACATTTTGCTTGGTGGTTCTTATCAATGAGAGTGAAAAATATAGTGTGTGAGAGAGGAGTGCATATCTTCAAAATTTCTAAGGAAATCAACAAAAGGGATCTTATCAACTTTTTCAGTTTTGGTTTGTTATGGTGCGGCTTGCTAACCTATGGTTGGTGCATGTAGAGAAAGGGGAAGTGCGAAAAGCATTCCTGACATGCTGGCCCATTAGAAACCTACGGGGGTGTGTGTACGTAACAGGATGTAAAAAGTAAAGGTGAAGTGGGTTGCCTTTTTTTTAAGTTTTGACTTTTTTTTTTATCTTTAAGAAGAAAATTTTAAATGGGTTAAGCATTTTTTTTTTGTATTTTTTTTAAGATAAAAACAATAAAAACCCAAAACAATCATTTTAAATTTTATTAAAATGGGAATATTTTTTAAATTTTTTAAGATTTATATAAAAACTTTTTTTATTTGTTCTAAAATTAATTGAATACATATTTTTTTAATTTTTTTTAAAAATAATTTTATTTATCCGGGAAAATCGGATATTAACACAAATTAAAGACCATGATATCTTTACTCTCTCTTCTCATAGTAATGCAGGAAAAGTTAAAACTTTTAAAGATTAAAGATTCAAGATGAAGAATAATAATAATAATAAGATGATTATAAAAATCAAATGTTAATAATATTAGTGTTAAATTTATAAAATAATAATAAAAATAAGATAATTATAAAAATCAAATGTTAATAATATTAATGTTAAAAGTTAAAAATAATAATAAAATCATAAATAATAATTAATATCATAAAATCATAAAATAATAATAATAAAATTATAAAATTATGAAAAAATAATAATAATATTAACAATAATAATTTATTTTTAACGTTTATTTTATGAATTATATCTAATTTAATTTCATCTATTAAAAAATTTATTTTATGAATTATATATATCACACCACTTACAAACTTTTATAAATTTTTTCTTTATTTTTTTATCACCTTTATCTTAATCTAAACACACATATTTTTTACACACACTTTCACTTCAAATTCATCCTTTTCCACACTCCTCAAATCTACTTCCTTAAGCAAACAAAGCATAAATGCAAACATAGTTACCACATTTCTCCCAATCTTGCTTAAATTTATTTAATGACGTAAGATGGATACTAATAACATTTTAACGTAGTTGATTTTCTAAAGCTAAATGCAAGTTTTTTTATGTTGATAACGAAATTTTTAATACTTTTTGATTTATGTATGAAACATTATATTTTTAACATAAATACAAAAAGACAAATTTATATAATTATTTCAAGGACATGAAATTGGGCAAAAGATTTAAAAATATTTTCTCCTGACCAAATGCATTATTATTCCTTATTATATTTTTACATTTCATTTTCGGATCTGGAGCTATGTTTTCATAAATGATAAATTACAGATTGGACTGTGATTGAAATAGACGTTCAAGTAATAAAGAATATAACTAGTTATAATTAATTAAAATTATTATATATACTAAAAGATAAATACATGTTTTTTAGAATAATTACACGGTACAAGATTATTTTAGTTTAAACAGTGATAATAAGTTTGTGTCTGAGTATGTAATTGATTAAATACATCGCAATCCTAAATACGATTGCATTGCTTCGTGTAAAAATTATCTAAAATCAATAATTACAAGTGTCAATGCAATTTGTATATATAGATCAGTCATATTGGCGTGGTAAACATTTATTGCTATAATTTGAGAATAGTGAGTATTTTTAGCCTGTATAACACGAAAATAAATATTTTATAATAAAAAGACTCGATTGAAAATATTTTTTATAAAATTACTTTACATTTTATAAATAAATAGTACATTTTATAAATAAATAGACCGTGTCCACTGTGTCTAGAAAAACTAGAAATTTACCGACATCTTTTCTTTATCTTTAAGGTGACATAAGAAGTTTGAGATCTTTGTGAGAGGTGGACAAGGGAATGTGTCAGCTAAACCCAAAAACACCCTTATTCATTTTACGAGCTTCTATCTATCGAGTCTAATGCAGAGTGGTAATACAGTGTGAAACAAGATATGGGTGGCTATAGTATCGGAGATATGAGATCATAGAAATAAGGTACTTTTTAGAGGTGAGATCGTGGATGCTGAAAAAATATTCAGTTTAGCACAGTTAAAGGATTGGTTATGAATTAAGTTAAACAGTTAATTATGAATTAAGTATAAGATAAAGCGAACTTCATTCTCTTATTCGGACTAACATTTTTTTCTAGTAAAATGTCTTCAATCATTGATCATGTCTTAAAGAACCAAAAAAGGTCATTCTAGAGGAAAATTAGGCAGAAGTGGGTTGGTAAGGATTATCTAGATTGATAAATATAGAAGAAGTTCTTTGTTTTGCAGGCACAAGTAGCCGGAGACGGAGTACTTAACCTAGTTCTTGTGAGCAGCAAAGGATCTTATGGCAATGCAGAAGTTTTGCATGAGTGTACATCACATGATAGTTATTGTGCTTGCTTATTTTTATTGTTGTAACATCGGACATTACATGTATATTGTAATGTATTATTTGGAGGTACTATAATATGTTTTTCTTATAAAATTATTAAGGTACTAATAGTGTGTGAACCCAAACCCACTCGAATTATGTAAGAGTTTGAACACTCTTAAAATATTTTTTTATTTAATTTATTTTTAGTTGTTAAAAAGAAAAGAAAAACTTTATATGAATTTGACTTTCTAAGATTTGAGGGGTGGGAATGATACTTCTTTTGTTTTTCAAGAGAAACGTATATTATTTAAGAAAAAAAATAACTATATTTAAATAGATTGGTCAATGCACATTTAAACAAATTTGACCTCGTGCAAAATCCTTGTGAAAACCAATGGCAAGTTACTTTTCAAATAATAATAAAATTATCATCCACATTGATTTTGTTGCGTTGACCAATAACACAAAACTGAGAATCTCCTAAAAGATAAAATATAGTTTGACCATAATATATATATATATATATATATGGGATATAATCAAATTATTTCGTTATAAATTTTAGTATATCTTATATCATTTAATATTTTAGGATTAAATCATGTTTATCCTAAAATTTCCCTGTTACATGAAAACTAACTGATAAATTAATTGATATCTAATAAATTAGTTTCTAATTGATAAACTAAATAATAACTCATAAACTCCTAAATTAGTTCATGAATTAATTTATTGAATTAAAAGTAACTAGTTGATAAATATAAAAAATATAAATAAATTTATGTTTCTAAATAAAATATATAATGTGATTTTAATTTTGAAAATTTTAAAATAACTAATTGTTTATTAAACTTCTTAATGCCGATATTTAAAAAAAAATATTTACTTTTAAAAGTTGTATATGTTTTTTTTAATAATTCATTTTATTTAGATAAGTTAATCTAATAAGTATTAATTAAATTTAATTTTTATTTATTTATTTATAAATTTAAGTTTTTGTTATTTCTTAATTTAAATTACTGTTATATTGAATTTATTTTTTACTGTGTAATTTTCAGATAACATCATCTAATAAAACATTTGTTACTTCAGTTTGTAGACGCCAAATATTATAAAAATTTTACTATATAAAAAGTTAGAAAATAATTTAACAAATATTCAAAATAGTACAATAATTAATTTTGTCTGTAAAAGATAAAAAGAAAATATATTAAAATGTAAAGAATAATAGTGGAAAAAATTAAATAAGCTACAAATGTAGTTTGAAGCTAGTTGAAGAGATTATAGCTTATAAATTAGAAATTCTTAAAATAAATTACTTTAAAATACTTATTGAATATTTTTATGTTGGTTAAATAGTTTATAAACTCATCAAAGAAGTTAGTAGTTAATTTATTGATCATACGAAACATATTTTATATACAAAAATTTATATCAATATAAATTAATTTGATACTTAATTTATATATATATATATATATATTAAAATATGAATTATTAAATCATATTATTATTGTTCAATTCTAATAAAATTAATGTGGATAATCACGATAATACAAATTAAAATTAAAAAGATAGATTGAAAAAATTCACTTATTAACAGCATAATATATGTATATGTATATGTATAATGCATATGTATATGTATATGTATATGTATATTCATAAAACTATTAGTTTTAAATTAGAGGTTATTAAATGCATTTTTTGTCTTAACATCACTGGTAATTGTTGTTATTAGCTCAAATGATTTTTGTACATTATCAAATCAACACAGGTTTTTCTTCTAAATATATATAGGTAGTTTTAACTATCACCGGGATATGATACGGCAGTGTGTTGAAATCTATCTATATAACTATATATACGGGGAAATTATAACTTTTATCGTGAATAATTTCATATAAAATGATAATTTTTGTCTGTTAATCATATGATTATAATTATTTATGTCAAACTAAAATTTAACAATGATAGCAGAATAATCTAATGATTCATACTTTATGAGATTTTGAAAAATATATATTGTATCAATTTTACTTTATATCAGATATCAAATCATTTTATAAAATTTTGTAAACATTATTTATGTTAAAAGAAATTTACAGTCTAGTGGTGAATTTAAGGAAAAATAATCCGATTAAAAAAATATTGAATGATATAGCAATGTGTAAAAGTTATAATGAAATAATTTAATACCATAAATAATTATTAGGCCTTATTAGTGTAAATATTAAGCTTAATTCAACAAGTACCCATTCTTATGTTTCAGAAATTAGAGAGAAAGAGGCATTGAGTTTAGTCGAAGAAAAGAGTAATTTGCCACAACATATTAAGGTAGGAAGGAGATTTAATATAATAGAAAGGACACGTGGAAGAAAAGCATTGGAGAAGAGAGAGTGCAGGATATTAAAATATGTAAATATTTTATTTTAATACGTAAATATATTGGAAAGAGATTATATGAATATTCTGACAAGAAATAAAGATTTTATGAATAATTAGGGTGAGCGAATAAAATTAGGAATTATATGTAAATCTCCTAAATATATTTGGGACGGAAACCTTTGAAAGATAATTTGACCAAGAAATAATTTCCATATTAGAGATAAAAAGGTTAATTATGATAATTAAAGAGTGATGGGCAGCACAAAATCTGTTATTTTTTGAAAATATTGAATACTAACTTAATTGCTGCATCTGTTTGTGAGAGATTATATCTTTGCGTCTTTCTCTCTCCTGTGTTCTTTCTTCCCCTCTTCTCAGTGAAGGCGAGACTATTTTATCTCATCCCTTATATCTTTGTGAATCTTCGGAATAACCCAACAACCACACTCTAAGTTTCCGTTCTTCTGGATTGGTGGCACAATTTTCTACCTCTCTAGATTCTCCTCAATCACTCTAAAGGTAAAAAAGGTTTCTTTGGTGCATGATTCTTGCAGTTTTCTTTCTTCTTCTTTGATTTTGTTTCGGATTGTTCTTTCTTCTTAACCCTAGCTCATTCTTTGGTTTTTTTTATCTTTCTAAGATGGATCGCAAAGATAAAGGTAAACAGCCAGTTTCTGATGATGGGTTGGAATCTTGCACGAAAGAGAAGATGAAGAGATCCGTTATGGGTTCTTGCAAAGCTGAAGTTGAATCAGTGGCGGATGAGGAAAACCCTTCGCCAAAAGTGAGTACGTGTGATATCTGCTTCAGGAGTTTTAACTGCGGCAAGGCTTTGGGTGGGCACAGAAGATCCCACTTTATGAAGCAGCAAAAGAAGGTAAAGACCCGTTTAACTGATAATAATCACTCGTCAAAACCTACTGGTGATAATAGCATTAGGGTTATCTGTGATTTTGATGCTGATGAGGGCAAACACATTTGCTGTATTTGCAACAAGGAATTTCCTACCAAGAATGCTTTGTTTGGGCACATGAGGTCTCATCCTGAGAGACCATGGAGGGGTGTGTCCCCTCCTACTCAAAAGAACTCATCTTCTCCTTCTTCTTCTTACTACTGTTCGCCTTCTTCTTCCCTCAATTCTGATTCTTCGGAGAAAAACAAAGAGGATCATGATGTTGATGAGGCTTGTGATGGGGCTGAGAGGGTGATCGCATCTGACGAACAACATCCCACAGATTTCATTGATCTTTTAATGCTTATTTCACCCAGCTGGCTTCGTAAAGATACAAGAGGCAGAAATTCTATTGGTGGGTATCAGGCTGCTGAAACTCTTTTTTGCATGAGTTCTTATTCCAAGTACTTTTCTACTGAGCGTAATAGGGTTTTCCCTAACAAGGATCAAGTGCTGCCAAAGAGCGCCCCAGCCCTAATCAAGCAGCGCAAAAGAAACATTTGTGAATCATCGTCAAGTAAGAAAGATAACGGGAAGAGGATTAAATTTTTCATTAAAGGTGAATTGAAGTTTGGGAACACATCTGATGGGGTTGGTGAATCTGATGGTGAGGGTAATGAACTCAACAGGTCCAAGGGTTTATCTGAATCTAAAAAGAAGGGTTTGGCTGAGAGTTTTGATGATTTGAATGCTGAATTGGTTACCCCAACTAAGGTGCAAGATCATGCTGGTCCTTCTGATGTGAAGAAGAATATTGATAAGAAAGGGAAAAGCAGCAAGAAGTCGGTACTGAATTCAAGGACAAAGGACTCGGAATCTGAGAAAGCGAGTCAAGAGAAAGCAGTTTGGTATAAATGTGCTGCATGTGGAAAAAGCTTCAAAACTTTCCAAGGCCTAGGAGGACACAGGTCAATCCACAAAGAGAAGAACATTGCTGTAAGCATTGATGAGCCAAAACCCTTGGAAGAAGCTGTTGCTGAACAAGCCAACTCTAGCAGCTCCAGTAACATAAACAAGATGGAGGAGGAGCCATTATTATTTAATGAAGAAACCTTAGCAGATCAGCCAGGCCAATCTTCAGGTGTCAATAAACTCAATTTCGATCTCAATGAGCTGCCTTGTGCTATGGATGAGGACTAGCCAAGTTTTGCTGCATTTTCATCGTTTTTTCCTATTAATCTTGCAATCTTTAATCTTATTATTCTGATAAGTTTTAGTAGAACTTTTGTATTTAGGAATTCTATGATACAAAATTTAAGAGTTCTGGTACTGTTACTGGTATGTCTAACACTTCTCTTGTTACGGAAAAGTAGTATCAGAACTCTTAAATTTGGTACCCGTGGTAACTGTTCACTACTTTACTGGATTAAACTTCTTAGTCAGTTTATATTTTATATGCTTTTGTCATTTTATGATATTGTGCACTTTTGCCATTTTTTTTCACAGTATTCCATAGATTTTCAATTTCTATCGATTTTTCTTGTGTTTGGAATTACTTGATAAACTACAATTCATTCCTTCTACTTATTTTTCACAGTATTCCGTAGTTTAACTCATCAAATTGAAAACTACTGTCACTTGCTTTTGTCTTTCAAATGGTTTGCAGTGACATAACTGAACTATTTTTTTTTTATCACCAAAGAATCAATATACATATATACATATGAGCTATTCTAATCTAAAACATGATTTACAAAGAGTTTATGCTATGATTAATGCCAAAGGATCTATATTTAGAATTTTTAAATTTGATTTTTAATTAACTTTTAGAATTTGTAACATATATATAATGAAATTTCTTCAAGTTGTAATCGCATGCTTTTATTTTAAAAGATTTAAGTTGCAAATTTTCGGTCTTTAATTTTGTTGCTAATTGAATGGTTCTACTGTATGGAGAAATTAGAAATACTTTGACTACGTCAACGAGAATGATGCTTGTATTGAGACTCCCGAGTCTTTTTATTTTATTTTTTTTATTTCAGTTATCAATATCCTACTTCTACCTTTTTACATTCCCAAAATATTATAATGGAAATGTTATTGTACAGAAAAAATATATGTAAATAAAAACTGTACAGAAAAAATAGGTAAAAAAATTATTAAAAATAAAAGATTCTTTCGAATATTTTCATTTTAACAAACTTAAAATAACCATTCCTATTCTCAAATTTCTTTTAGAAAGGTTCACTAAAACAACAGAATCAGTTTCAAAAATAGTCTAGTGGGACTTTTTACTGAATAAATCTTACAGGAATATTTCCTATATTTCAAATACAATCTAATCTAGTTTGTCAAAATATATACCATTTTATAATTGATATATTTAGAGCAATCAAGGGAAATCAATCATATTATATTGTATTTTTCATTTTTTAATTTATAAAGTATATTTAATTTGGAATAATAAAAGGAAATCATGCTAATTTTGTTTAGTATTGGTTTTGATTTAATCATATTAACATCCGAAGTCATAATTAAATCAAAGAAATTAATTTACCTTAGCTTGTAGATAGTTTGCTCTTTGAACAAGACCAGTTTTTTGGTTTCACAATCACAGAGTAAAAACAACTTCAAATATGCTGTACTGACTTTTTTTTTGTTAATATTAATTTTATAACTGAATTGTATTAATAATTTTAGCTTCGTAGCTTACCTTGTTTCTATTGCTCCTAATCTATGTAGCTATTGAAACTGAACAGTTATAAGTTTCACAGCAAAGGTGAATTTGTTTATATAATGCACCAGCTGTTACTTTTCTTTCTTATGCTGTTGCTGGTCGATAATCATAAGTTTATAACAATATTTTTTGGTACTTATTTGTTCATTATTCTACGGAAATAAATTAAATTGAAATAATTTATTTCACATTTTAAGAATCATTGTTTAATTTTAATTCAATCAAGTTATTTTAGCCGATGTTAATCACATTTATTTTAACTTACACACAGGTGAGATATGTTTTTATCATATTTATTTTTTGTCAACTTTCGAATTAGTTAAAAAAAATTCTTTCTCTTTACTTACATTGACCAAAAAATTATAGTGAAATTTACGGAAGGTTTCTGTAATCAACTTTAGAAAAAAGAATTGACTGAATTTTGATAAAAATAAAATCAACAATGTCAATTTAAAATAACTCTTACATAGATAAAAAAATTTAGACACATAAAAAAATAATTTTACCAATATTGATTGAGAAAATCATAATTATTGTTGATTGAAAAATAAGTTTAATTTAGGTCGATGAAAAAAATTTAATAATGTTAATTTAGAAATAACTCTATTTATATCAACTTAAAAATCTCGATTTAAATCACATTAAATTTAATAAAACAATTGTTAAAGAAAATCTTTGTCAATAATGATAACAAAACCATCACTAATGTTGGTTAAAAAATAATTCTGATGTATACACAATTATCTCTAGTCAATATAAATACATAGATAAAAAATTCTAATTAACATTAATTAAAAACAACACAAGCTAATGTCAACTGAAAAACATCATATTTAACATTGATCAAAACATATGGCTGAAGATGATTAAAAAATTCTAATTAAAATTAATTAAGAAATAACATTAACGTACATTAATTAATTTATTATTGTTTGACTTTAGTCTAAGGAAACCCTGACCAACAGTAATATAAAAATAATTAAAAATATAACATATTTTATTATAACTCGTTTCAATTTTAAAAATGAATTAGCACCTAAATTTTTTATTGAAATACACTATTAGATTGATTAATTGTGCAATGTTATGAAGAATAAGAGAGATTAAGAGTGAGTTTGTAAAGTAAGAAAGACGGGAAGTAAAAGAAAGAAGATATAAAATTAGGAGGAAGTGTGACTAATTAGAGAGGACGAGAAACAAAAGTTCGAAAATCGAAGATCCAAGTAATAGAACTTTTATACAAAACTAAGACGATTGACTTGAAAAAAAAAGGAGAAAAAGAAAACATCAATCATCATGTCGAAATATATAATCCATTATATCACATCTACTTCATCATATTATTATGTTTTTTCTTTTTAACTAAGTCATAATTGATGATGCAATCACATAATTAACTCAAAAATCTATTTTTTAATATAATAAATTAATAAACTAATAATAATAAATATTATAATTAATTTTTTTTATCAGTAATTGTGTAGTCTCTCAACGTGGATGTGAGTGAGTTCATTACAAAATCTTGGAAAGTGCTGTGATGGCTCGTGTGGCAGTATTTCATGGTCAAATACTTGCCATGGATATTTCAACTGCTGTAATGCCCATAGTGGTGTTCGATTATTTTATGTATGTATTCCAAATAAAGATTAATAATTTTATAATTATTTCAATATTAACAATCATACTCTTTTATCCATTTACACAATCAGATCTTACCACCTAATCTAGAAATCTATTTATTTATTTGTTTTTGTAATAAAAACAGAATATAATAGTGTTGAGTTTGTGTAGAACTGATACTAACTTACAAATATCTACTAATATTAGAAGTCGATTAAAATACATGAATTGAAATGAACTGTTATAATTAAGTTTTAAAATAATTTAAAAGAATTAAATTATATAATATTTTAAATAAATTGAATTACGTAAAATTAAATTATATTATAACTTAAATAAACTAAAATAAGTTTAATTTCTTTCAATTATTACTACTTAAAACAATATAATATTTTAAAACTAAATTAATAGAACATTTTAATGAATTTTTTTTATTTTAAACAATTTGATTTTTTTTATGTAATTCAAATTCAGTATAAATTTGATTGATGACATATTTTTTAATAGGAATATGCACTACTTGCATTTGAGGCATGCCCTAACTATAAATTCCCATATTTGTTATGAAGTACATTGCTAAGCTAGACACTGAATCTGAGAGAGTTTTGCCTTCAGCTTATTGTGAATAAAATTATATTATGCCAATATATCTAATATGTTAAGAATTAATGTGATTAACATTAAAAATCACCGTGATCTAATATAATTCTTTTATATTATAATCTAAAATAAGATTTTTGTATAGTTTTTTTTAATCAATTATAAAGAATGATATAAATAGGAATAATAAAAGTTATTTTAACCTCTCTATAAAAGTGTGCAATTTTTTTTTTAAATTTTAATACTCAGAAGCGTACAAAGTGTGCAACGTCTTAACATTGTGTAACCTTTTGTCACGTTGTATTCTCTTTTTTTTCTTTAAAAAAAATTAATAATTTTCATTTTTATATTTATAATATTTGAGGCTATAAAATTGTTATTGTAATTTGTGTTTGCGTATTGTATTATACATTGTCTAGATGTACTCGATCCATATCATACATAGGTTAAGATGTCACTAAGGTATTGAACTGAATATTTATCAGGTGCTTAAAATGAAAATTAAAGATTAATCATGATTAATATTAAATAAATATTCTAGATCAATATGTATTATTAAAACAATTAACTTTAAAAGTCATGACAATCTGAATCAAGCAAGAACAATAACAATGCTTTCGCTTGTTCTTGTAAATAGCGATGACATAATTTAATAAAATGTATATTTTCAAACCAACACTTTAATACTCGAAACGCTGAATATTGAATACTTACTTGAATATTGAAGAACATTTTGCAAATATCCACCACATTCTAATCGAAACCTGAGATGAAGATTGATACATAGGATCTCTAGAAGATACAACAAAATGGAAGACACTTTCTCAGTCCATACAATAATAATTAGCACCCACCGTGGGCCTGAGAAGGGTTAACATTAAAAATTTCATGGTATCTACGAGAAACATGACTTAGGACCAAAGACTAATAAAGGCAGGAGCAACCGACACTAAACACATGACCCTACTTTTGGCCATTCAAAGGGAGATGGTCGAGATGAAACAGAGGAACGCCGAAGAGATCTGTGTCCTCAGATAGGAAAATGAAGAAATGAAGAAATGAAAAGAAGACTAGAAGGAGGTCACCCTTCCCCATCTCTAGAGGATGAACACCAAGGACCTATGACGAAAAATGTCACCACATTGCTGTGACCCCGAGCACCTCCAGTGGCTATGACTCACACTATGGAAGCTGAGTCACAACTCCACACCTCGACAAACACTTCCCTTTTGCTTGGCAGTAGACGCTGACACCTTTTTGTATATAGAATAATGAATGTTGAACTCTTCGCCAACAGGAAGAGACTAAATGTAGACCGATATGATAGGACGATCGATCCTAGTAAACACATGTATATCATTGCAGATGATGCAATATTTTGTAATGATTTACCTACAGATTGGGATCCGTATGTAATTACCTACAAATTTTTCATAAATAAAATCCGTAGGTAAAATCCGCATGTAATGTTAGATTTACCTACGGATTAAAATCCTTACGTAATTACCTACGAATTTGTTCATAGATAAAATCTGTAGGTAAAATCCGTATGTAATAGATCCATAGGTAAAATTCGTAGGTAATGCTAAATTTACCTACAGATAAAAATCTGTAGGTAAATCGGGAATTTATTATATTGAGCAGGACAAGAGAAGCATGAAGTCCACATTACACGTGCTTATTGGAGAGTTTTTGAATTAATTTTTAAATTTGAATTTCAAATTCAAATTTGGCTCCACATTCTGGTCAACCACACATGCTATAATTAAGTGAGTACTTCTTGTATTTTCAGCTCTGAATAAGATAGAATTATTCAGTCAATTTTCAGCCTCTCTTGTTCACTTAGCTTCCTCTAGGTTAACTCTTCTAGCAGTTTAGCTTAGGCACACTACTTGAGAGTTAACCTAACCTCTCTTAACCTCAATTCTTTATCTAGATCGTTTTCATCACTATGAGGATTCACCATATATTTTTCTATCTTCCGTAGCTCCATTCATTTAACTTCAGCCATTCAAAAATCTAAAATCAAGCAAGGAGATGAACTAGTTTCTATCAAACAATACTTAAAAAAGCATTGAGTGACCTTGGTATCTATCCACTCATAACCCTCGACCGAAGAGGGAGGTCATTGTCAACTATTTGACCCACTAAGGTCTCGGACCTACTAGGTGCATCTACCCAATATTCCCTAACACTAGAGATTAAATTGTCCCCTAATGCCTATTGACTCACTGGAAATCCGCCCAAAAACTCTGAAAAGCTAGAAAAGGAAGACATCACTATCCTCAGTTGAAAAAATACTCTTTGTATCCAGTCACTACTCAGATCTTGGACATCGGACCTCAGACACGTTGAAAAACAAAAGTGGTCTAACTTATAAAGATCCACCTTTATTTATAGACCGCGACATCCAACATGTCAATTTATTTTCTAACAGTTATATCTTTTAGTAACAAATAGTCCAAATCAGATTGAACATGAATATGGATAAAAAGACATATCACAATTATATACCTCGTTTAGAATTTCAACGTATAATCTAAAATTATCCTTTTAAATGTTAATGTAATTATCTAATATCGTAGGAAATAATAAATATAAGAAATACAAAAATTTTTCTAGTAAAGTGTTTAGGAATGTGAGGTTATGAGTTGAAATGAATTTAGTTTAATTTTTAACCTAAATTAGTTTTGTTGGATTTTGTCTTTTTATCCAAAAACTCGACTCAAACACAACTAATTTTTGTTGGATTATTAAGTTAAATACTTTTTAAAAAATATTATTGAGCTTTTAAAAGTATTAAAAAACATATTTATCAGCTCATCCTACCATGGGATGAGTCAGACATACGTGAGAAGACTTGGCTACAAGTGCTACCAATCATATTATAAACCAATTGAAAAACATAAATAGGTCCTAATAGTAAAAATATAAACAATCTTTTATAATAAAATATAAGATATTATCTTTCCATAATACAATTAGAAAATTAACATTTTTATTATATTTAACTCAAGTTAGATTCTTTTATTTACTTGTCCATCTCATCCAATAGATTTGTTTCACTGTTGATCTTGTCACTTGGGTGTTAGTAGAAAATTATATATATATATATATATATATATCAGTATTCATAAATATTAGTAAATATTTTTTCATTTTTTAAATTCTTAATAATTATTTCAAATCAAGTTTTTAAAATATAAATTCAGATAAAAATTAATTTTCAAATTAAAATAATAAAATATTAGTACAAATAAATTTAATAGTTCTGAAAAACAAATTTAAATAAACTGATCATAAAATATAAACTTTAAAAATAAATAATTTAATTTCAAACTACATATATAAAATTAAATTTTAAACAATTTTTTACAAGTAACTTTTATTCAGATTATTAAATATTTTTAAAAGTATTTAAATAAAGTTTATTAATAATAATTAACTAATAACAGTTTGATTTGAATATTATAATATGCATATATGTTTTAACTCTTTTACCAAATTAACACCTTTTTATTTTTTATTTTCCTCAATAAGACTCTTTATTTTTTATTTTCCTCAATAACACTCTTTACTTTTTAATTCTTGAAATAACACTCTTTTATTTTTTTAGTCTTTTTATTTTTTAATTAATTAATTATGATTATTATTTATATTTTTATTTCATTTTTTATGATTTTGTGATTTTATTTTATTATAATAATTTACTGGTTGCATTTTTGTATTAAAAATTGATATTGGAAGAAAAATTTATAATAAATTATAAAATTGTTATTTGAATTAAAAATTATATTTTTCATTTGCTAAAAATATATCTAAATAATTAATAGCAAAAATAAAATAAAATTGTTGAAGTATTTTTGTAAATAAATATTAATTAAATGGTTTCAAAATTTTAAATAAAATTTAATTTATTTATGAATTGCTTTTAAATGTTATGTTTATTACTTAAAAATTGTTAATTATTGAAGTGATGTAATACACATTGAGCATAAAAAGAAAAATAAATGACAATCATATATTCACTAAATAGTTTAGTTAATGGTACACCAAATACTTTGTGTGAGATGAAACATAAATTTTATATTTATCAAAACTCAAATTTTATCTTTATCAAAAGAATCAATTACATCTTTATCAAAAATCAATTTTTTTTATTAAAAATCAAATGATATCTTTAATAAAATATCAAATTTTATCTTTATCAAAAACCATATTCTATCTTTATCAAAAATCAAAATTTATCTTTATCAAAAATCAAATTTTATCTTTATCAAAACTTTATTTGATTTTTGCCATTAATTATTTAGATGTTTTTTTTAACAAACTAAAAATACAAATTTTAATTCAAATAACAATTTAATTTATTATAATTGTTTCTTCCAATACCAATTTTAATATAAAATACAATCACAAAATTATTATAATTTATTATGCCAAATTTAATTTTATTATAAAATATAAAATAAAATAATTTATCATTTTTTCCTATTATAATTAATTAGTTAAAAAACCTATAATATATTTCATTTTATTTTCTTTGTATTCTTTTTTTTTTGAAATTTGAATTTAATTATTTTTACATTATTTTTATCTTAATTTTAATAAATTAATAATCACAATTTTTAATAACTATTACAAAGAGTGCTATTATGACTTTTTTTTATCTAATTAGCACTATTTTAGTTTTTATTTATCTGAATAACACTCTTTATTTTTTTATTTTTCTCAATAACATTCTTTATTTTTTAATTTCTGAAATAACACTTTTTTATTCTTGTATTTTTAATTAATATACAGTCAGGGCATTAATTATGATTATTATTATTATTATTTTTATGATTTTGTGATTGTATTTTATTATAATAATTTACTCGTTGTATTTTTATATTAAAAATTGATATTGGAAGAAAAAATTATAATAAATTATAAAATTATTATTTGAATTAAAATTTGTATTTTTCATTTGTTAAAAATATATCTAAATAATTAATAGCAAAAATAAAATAAAATTGTTAAAGTTTGTTTGTAAATAAATATTAATTAAATAATTTTAAAATTTTAAATAATATTTAATTTATTTATGAATTGCTTTTAAATGTTATGTTTATTACATAAAAATGGTTAATTATTGAAATGATATAATACACATTGAACATAAAGAGGAAAATAAATGACAATCATATATTCACTAAATAGTTTAGTTAATAATACACAAAATACTTTGTGTGAAATCAAACATAAATTTTATGTTTATCAAAAATCAAATTTTATCTTTTGAAAAAAATCAATTACATTTTTATCAAAAATCAAATTTTATCTTTTAAAAAATCAAATGATATCTTTAAAAAAATATCAAATTTTATCTTTATCGAAAACCAAATTCTATCTTTATCAAAAATCAAAATTTATCTTTGCCAAAAATCAAATTTTATCTTTATCAAATTTTTATTTGATTTTTGCCATTAATTATTTAGATATTTTTTAAACAAACTAAAAATACAAATTTTAATTAAAATAACAATTTTATAATTTATTATAATTTTTCTTACAATATCAATTTTAGTATAAAAATATAATCACAAAATTATTATAATTTATTATGCCAAATTTAAATTTATTATCCAGTAAATAATTTATCATTTTTTCCTATTATAATTAATTAGTTTAAAAATCTATAAAATATTTAATTTATTTTCTTTGTATTATTATTTTTAATTTGAATTTAATTATTTTTACATTATTTTTTATCTTAATTTTAATAAACTAATAATCATAATTTTTAATAACTATTAAAAAAAGAATACTATTACAGAAAACAAAAAAGTACTATTTGAGAAATAAAAAAATAAAGAGTGCTATTGAGAAAAATAAAAAATAAAAGATATGATTGAGGGAAATAAAAACTAATTAGGTTAAAAAGTCTGCTATTACACTAAAGTGTTATTTCAGATATTAAAAAATAAAAAGTGTTATTGAGAAAAATAAAAAATAAAAAATACTATTAAGAGAAAAAAAAAATAAAAAGATATTAATGGAGTAAAAAAATTTATCTGTTTTATCAACAGGAGATTAATTAAAATATTTGTAACCATTTGGTAAATGTCAAACAAGATATTCATTTAATATAACTAACTAGAAATATATATATATATATAACTGTAATTGTTTTTATGATCCCTAATTTAGTATACTTATAGTTATTTCCATATAATTTTTTCAATATTTATTTTTTATTTCAATTTATTTTTGTATATTTAAAATTATTTTTATATATATATATATATATATATATATATATATATATATATTATGAATATAACTAAATCAGATTTATTTGGATATATAATAAGAAATTACCATGTTTTATCATGTGAATTATGAAAATGAAGGGATAAAATAATAAAAATTCTATTATATTTATGCAAACAACTTTTGTTTGTAAATTAAAAACTTTAAACAACAAACAATTGAACTAATTTCTCTTCAGATGTAAATCCTAGCATTCTTCTTATTGCAACATGTAATCATTTTAGCATATATCATATAAATAAATGCTCAAGTAAAGCAAAAACATTATGCTACATTTGAATTTAAACAATTTGTACAATGAATCTTGACATATTATTATAAAATATCTTCCCTTTTAAAATTTCTAGACTTAAATATCTTTTTCCAAAATATAATGTTTTGAGTTTGGTTTTTATCATAATGTTTTTTTTTATATCTTTTTACATAATTTAATTTAGTTATTATGTTCTTATAAATTGAAATTTTTATATTATTTTTTATTTATTGAATATTGAATATTTTATATTTTTAAGTTTTTATTAATTAGATAACGTTACTATTATATTACTTCGTCTTTTAACTTACTTTTAACGTTACTGTTAATTAAAATTTTAATTATCATTAATGTAAAATGACAACTAACTTATTATTTTTATTAAAAGTATATTAATAATTATGTAGTTAATAAAGAATTAAACAAAAACTTAATTAAAAATATAAAATTTTAAATATTTAATAAAAAAATAATAAAAACTTAATTAAAAATATATAAAGTGATAATTTGATAACGTATGGGAGAATTGAAAGTATGATGTCATCTTTTTCACATGTGATAAAATGTTAACTCATTGGTCATTATAGATGCCACGTGGGATATGGGCACGCAGGTTCTCTCGACGGCATCCAAGTATATATAAATTTTCTATAAACTACATTTATTTGTGTATAAATTAAAATTAAAAATATAAGTTATTTAAGAAATATTTTGAAAATTAACTATTATATAAATTAACTCAACTTAAAAACATTATTTTAACTATTTTATTTTTCTTTTTTAAAATTTTTTAGTAAAAGATTCGTAATAATCTTTCTAATCTCATTTTAAAAACAAGGAAAATTTATTTTTTATTATTTATTTTACATTGTTTCTATTTTAATTTGTGTTATTTCACTATTTAAGTTTACTTTAATTTTTAACTTATAGTTCTTACTAAGTAAGAACTATTTATTTTAGATAAATTTGAGGGAGGGTCGTGTATTTATTTATATATATATATATATATATATATATATATATATATATATATATATATATATATATATATATATATGTATATTAGTAAAAAATGAGAATATGAACCTGCCCAACTTATATGAGAAGATCAAAATGCTTTCACTTTTATATTATTTGTAGTTTATACAGTTGTCAATACATGATAGTATAAAAAATATATTTACACATATAGAGTATCTAATTGATTGAGAGAACAGACATAATCAATTATTCTCCGAAAAAATCATATAATCGATTATGTGTCTCTTCCATAATCATTTAAAATATGTGTTATTTTTTGTGTGTGTGTCTCCCATAATCATTTAAAATATGTGTTATTTTTTTTATTGGTTAAATTATGTGTTGTTCTAAATATATATCTAAATTACATATAATACATCTTATGTATTCATTTTACATTTTTTTTTAACATCTGAGGTGGTTGTTGTATAGTGTTTCTAATAACTATTGTAATGTTTTGCCAATAGTGTTAACGAAAAAAAATGTTTAAAACTAAAAATAGTAATAAAATCTTAAAATAATAATAAATTAAATAATTTTATAAAATAGTAATATACAAAAATAATAATACATACACTACTTAATTATATTTTTATTTGTTTAATTTTATTATATTGTATTACATTATTTCAGTTATATATATATATATATATATAATAATAATAATACAATTAATAATTTATTATGTTATAACATGATTTTTTTATTACGTTATATATTATTATTTGGTATTTTTTATTTTATGTGTACTTTTTAATTTTTTTTCGTTAACACTATTGGCAAAACATTACAATAGTTATTAGAAACACTATACAACAACCACCTCAGATGTTAAAAAAAATGTAACATGAATACATAAGATGTATTATATATAATTTAGATATATATTTAGAACAACACATAATTTAACCAATAAAAAAAATAACACATATTTTAAATGATTATGGGAATATATTAAAAATATTAATAAAAATCATGTAATTATTAATATATAATACATTTATACAATAATAATAATATTAATGTTTAAAACTAAAAATAGTAATAAAATCTTAAAATAATAATAAATTAAAATAATTTTATAAATAGTAATATACAAAAATAATAATTTAATCATAAATAATAAATATAATAAAATTATAAAATAATAATAATAAATTTACAAAAAAATAATAATCAAAATAAATTTGTAAACTAATAATAATAACGATAACAATGATAAATTTATTGTATGAAATTTTTTATATATGATTGATAATAGGAGATAATTTCTAGTCTTTTTAGTCGAGTTTACATGTCTTTATCAAAATAATACTTTAACAAAATATAGGATAGTATATATAAATAATTTATCATTATTCATTCTATGTTTAATATTTATTAGATGTTGAATTTTTATACTAATTTTTCTTTATTTTATTATGTTTTAAAAAATACAATTTTGAATAAATAATGTTATCACATCATATTTATTTTATCATTCTGAAGAATCATATTAATTAATGATAGAAATCAAAACTATATATATATATATATATATATATATATTAATATCAATTATAATATTAATTTCTTTATGAGATATTACTTATTATTATGACATTTCATTTATCAAGAATCATGTGCTCATAAAGATAAGTACATAAAATTGAAAGAAAACACAATACAAATCAATATGAGAATCAAATCAAAATCCATGTAATAGAAAATAAAACATATATTCAAGTAAATTAAACCTTTTATGAAAAAAAATCATGACTAAACTAAAATAATTTTTTTTCCACCAAAGAAAATATTGATACTTTCTTCACACACATATATATATTTAAAATTTAAGCATTTATTCATAGTTTTTCTATCTCTCAAACTTTAAAGTACAATATTAAATTATTAAAAGAATTTACCAACAACATTGAATCACTTTTCAACTATAAATAAGAGTAGTCTCATCAATTCAAATGTTAATATTATTATTGTAGTCCTCAACTTCAAGACATGTCAATTTCCATATGAAAATAAAAAGTTTTCATATATTAACATAGATTCTTTCTAGAAGTGAAATGATACTTTAACACTACTATTCACATAACTCCCATTTGACATTCCTACCGTCTCACACATGGATCGTACCAGCAAAAGAGAGAGAATCTTTGAAAATCCATAACCCAATCATAATTCAACTTTCAAATACTAACATAAAATTATCTCAAAATGTTCGAATTCAAGTCTGAGTAATAATAATATATAAGTAAGAATAAGATGAAGTATAAATTAACATTATGGTTAATAGATGTATTTTTTGATAGAACGTGATTTTGATAGAATGTGATAGGGAATATAATTGAAATGTATAAACTATAGGAGGTTTTTCATATATCCATTTGCTTTCATAGTTAAAATTCTAACATTTAATTTTTCGTTTTTATAAAAGAATCTTTACTTTGTATATTTTAATATTCTACTTTTAATTTTATAATTTTTATAAAAAAACCTTTATTTATAATTTTAATAAATTATTTAGTTAATTTTTAGTTAATATGATATTTTTAAACAAAATAAGAAAGAAACTTTACTTTATTAAAATGTAAGAAAGTGAGTTTCTTTTAATAAAAGCATAAAAAAGATTTAAAAATTTGACAAGAAGTTTCATTTTATGAATTTATTTTAAAAATAAAAGGTGTGAATAGTTTATTATAACACCAAGATGAATACTAATAAAAGATTAATAATAGGTAAAAATATAATAATAAGTAATATTCTTCAGTTTTAATCATATATAGTAAGTAAAATGAGTAAAAATTATTTCGGTTTTCAAAACAAAAAATTATTACTTAACGACATTAATTCGTAATACGATATATAATTATATCTTCAAAAGGTTTAACTAAAAAAAATAAGATAATAAAATATTTATCATTATTTGTTATTTTTTGCAAATAATAGTATATGTTATATATATATATATATAATTGTTTCATAATATTAGTGTTCTCTTTTTGTGAATATCCTGATTTTTATGAAATATTAATTAATTGTTTTCAGTGAATTCATTATAAAAATTGAAATTTATTTAAATTTATTCCAACAGTTTGACTTTATTAAATGACTACTTGATGAGTGCTTTAAAATATTTTTTTAAATTTAAAAATATATATTTAATTATTTGCTAAAATTTTTAGTTGATTAAATATATTCTCGCATAAAATGTTTTATACAAGATTTGTCTATAATTAATTATTATTATTATTGTCTGAATTAAAAGAACTAGAAACCGTAACTAAAATTGAGCCATTATGACTTTTAAGACCTTTATTTATGATCATTATTGTATTATTAATAACTTCTAATAGTATTTATTATTGAAGTAACTAATTTAATTTTTTCATTAAAAGCAAACCTGAAGTCTCCACTCACATATCATCTGATTTGTATTTTTCAGCCTCTTTTTTTTTTTTTTTGTTTTGTTTTTTTTCATATCTAGTTTGTAAATCAAGTGGTATCATTACCAGTGAAATGCACGGAACTATGGGAAAGAAAATATATTTATTAATAATTAATAAATAACTTAAAATAATTAATGTGATAACAAAATCAAATGGTAAATATAAGTATTTTAAATAAAATTCTAATATATTTAACAAAATCAAATGGTAAATAAATAAATAATGCATTAATATACCTAGTCATGCTATTTCATGAAAAACATAAATAAAATAATCTTTATCCATTTATCAAAGTTCTTAAAAATAAATCATAAAATTATAATTTTTGCCATTTATAAAAAAATAATTTCATCGTCATCAATCAATTTTTCGCTCCTTTAAATATGGTAATTCCTAATAAATACTCAAAGCGAACAAAATTGGATCAATAAGATTTTGTATTATAAATTTTAACATTATGCATACTTAAATAATACAATAAAAACGTAAAAATTAAATTAAATTATATTGTATTTATAATAGATATTTTAAAACAATAGTTATTACAAATATAATATTATGTTGCACAAAACATTTTCTGTAAAAGAAAAAATATTATTAATACACAGTTTGTAAGAAACTTATTATTTCAAGAAAATATTAAAAGAAGTTGTATTTTTTAAAGGGTTTGAATATAATTTAAAAAATATTTTCAAAAAGTATTTGGATAGAAATGTTCATAAAAAAATGAGTGATAAAGTGTTTTGATGAATGATTTTTTGTTGGTGAACTTTCTTAATAGAAAAGTTGTTGAAAGTGTTTAAAGTAGACTGTCAGAAAAGATATAGATAAGTCACTGTGGATATGTGGACATGCTTAAGTTCTAGGTCTTTCATAGTTAAAGTTCTTTCCAAATTACTTTGACAAAATCTAAGTAAAAATTTTAAAAAGATTTTTATGTGTTTGTGAAAGGAATTTCTAAAGACTAAAGGAATGTCAAGTATTAGTTTTAAGAAGATTAAGTTCTAAATATTGTCATGAAGACCTAACAAAGGAAATAACAAAGTAAAATTAAATGAAAACAATTAAAACTAAACGAAAACTTAAGCAAAAGTGTAAGTAATATTTGGAGTCCTATAACACATTTTCATTAGTCTAAATACTTACTGTTACACTGTTCAACTATGAGATTGTACTAAAGTTATTTTATCAAATCACCAAAGCAAGAAAATTACAAACAAAGAAGAAAAACTATACACAAAATTTCGTGATAACAATTTAATTTACAAATGTGTTTTGGTTTTATTCTTGAATTTTGAACTCTTCCTCGAAGTGTTTATCATTTTCATCAAGACATTTTACTTGTTTGCTGTATCAAGACGAGTCATCCTTATCATGCTTTTCTTCTCCAAAATGCTACTTAGCAAGTTAGATAACACTTTTTCCAAAGATCACAAACCAAGAAATAATTCATCTCAAGAGGTTAATAAACTCAAAATAAAGAAAAGGCTCAAAATTAGAAATGCTAAACTCAAAATAGTATGTAACAAATTGCATGAGTTTCTACACTTAAAAGAGTTGTTTAGAAACTAGTCCACAAGGTGTTTGTGAAAATGTTTGTAGTATGTCTATTATGTTTTAATAAAATGACTTGTGTAATATGAACTTGTGTGCTTAATAAATTTGATTTCTTTAATAAGTTTGATAAAATTTGATCGATTACTAGATCATTGTTAAGTTTCTTAGAGTTAGGTTTCCATTATGTCTAGTAGTATTGTTCAATTTTGTTGGCCTCCTTTGAAATGAAAGAAGGAAATTCAAAGAAAGGACTTTTGTCCAACAATGGAAAGGATTGAAAGAAAGAAGCAAAATTCTTCAATTGAAATTTGTGGGATTAGAAGCAACATAGCATAAAATCAATCAATTAAATTTTGAATAATCAATTAAAATAACTTCCAGAACATCACAATAGAAAAATAATCAATTCAATTCCAAGAACAATCAATTAAATTTTCTTGTTAGAAATCCACCAAGACACAATAATGAATAAAAATCAAACAACAACGAATTTATAATCTTAGAATTCTTGTTTTTAAAAAAAATTAATCAATTAATTTTCTTAAGTCAAACAATCAATCAAAGAATGCAATCAATTAAACTTGCAAAACAGTAGATTGAAATTTTCTCAAAGTCTTGCAAGAAGATCACAATCATTTAGTACAACGAAACATTCAATTACTGATTTCCATCAAATCAGTAATACACAGAAAACAACTGATTGAATATAAAAATAAACAATTGAAAATTATGCAGTAGCAGAAAATTAATTAGAATTGATTCACGATTCAATATTAGAGTAAACAAAGAGCAATATACCAATATTTATACTTATTCACTCTTCCTGGAGAGCTACATCCATTCTCTTTGTCAACAAGTAAAGAAATTCCACTAAAGATCACAAGTATTCACACAAAACAACAAAGACACAACCTTACACACTACGAGATCAAACAACTACAATGTAGAATCCTACTACAACCCTTTGAAATCAACCTAAACTAGTGCAAAGCCCTACTGCACCCCTACAAGAGTAAACCCTATACACTTGTAGACCTAAAACACCTTTAATTAATTGAAAAATTGAATACAAAACACAGTACGACAATTAAAACTCAAAATAAGTAGAGAAGAATGAATTATAGTAACTTTCCTAAATGCTTAAAATGTACAAACCAATGTAGAATAATTAAGGATGAACTCCAAGAATCTCTTTCTTGGTTCTTCTTGAATTACAAACCACTTTTGAAATGACACTATTGTTTCACGCTTTCTATTCTCAAGGTTTTCTGATTTGTTCATATTTTTTTCTTTTTTTTTTGAAAACCCTTTGTATAAGATTTCAAAACAGTTTTAAGAATTTGTTACAGTGTTATAAAAATAATCGATTGAAAAAAAATTTAAATAGATTAATTTCCCATTTACTTAATTTTTCAGTTTGTTGTTTATTTAAAAAAAAATCTGTTAAAAACATTATTAAAGTATTTTGACTTAAAAACTTTAGTCCACATTCAGTTTTATATTTTGAAAAAACTAGGGATTTTTGGAGCTCCTACCAAAGATATATAATGCATACATATGATTTAGAAAACATACACACACGCACTAAACCTAAAACATCTTCAAGTCTTCTTTGTCTTGACTTGAGTTGACTTCACCAAATACAAAGACATTAACAATATTAACACCCTTTAGGTTTTTAATTTCTTGGAATTGTTACTATAGTAACACTAAATTCAAAAAATTGTAAAAAAAATAATTACACCAAATTTTGAAGCGAAATTTTATATGTGAACACTTTAAAATGTCAAAAATATTTCATTAAAAAGTCACATTCAAATTCTTAATAAAAAAAATGATAAATCACCAAATCTTGAATGCTAAGTGCTTAAAAATTAAAGTCTTTCGTCCGTGTGAGCTCTCGGATTTAGATTTTTTAAAAATTTTCCTAGTGATATTTTCTATCAAATTTTGTTACAACTTGCTCTAATATTGTGTTGTGGACTTGAGATAAAAATTTTAAGGTCAAATTCTTTGAAAAAATAATCATAAATCAAATAGTTACAACTACCAAATTACACTAGTTGTTGTTTTGTATTTTGTAATCCATTCTAGAACCATTCCTAGGTTTCCTTACGATGTGCTAATTTTTTTGCTAGATTAAGTTTCTTGTTTTGTGTCTTTTAAAATCCTTCTTCCAATTTTGTTAAATAAAGAAAATCTCTTGACTTTAGCATTCTTAATTCAGCTTTTCTCTTGATTTGTATTTTATTGGCCTCTCGAGTTGAAAATTCACCTTAGCTTGTGATCTTGGTGGAAAGGTTTGAGAATTGTTGGATAAAGTGCTTACCACTAGGCCAAAAGCTATAGTCATTAGTCAGGATGCAACTCTTTCTACTTAAGAGTGTAACAACCCAAGCGCCACGATTCGATTGTGACTTGTCCACCTGACCTCCGTCACGGGACAATTGATGCCTACCTACAACACTAACATTTATAGGTTGCATCTTGAAAGAATATGGAGAGCTTGCTAAGGATGACTCCTTTTTAGAGGCTTCAATAAGAGAAAGGTTCAATGCAAGAGTGACCATGCTTTAAAGGAAAACAAAATACAAAGCCAAGAAAAATCCAAACAACACTTGTTTCAAAAACTTGACACGAAATTTTGTGATTGTATTAGTTTAATTGTGATTTTTCTATTTTTTTTTTGTGTTGGGAAAATGCTTCAAGAGCAATCCCACATATGAACATTGTAATTGTTTAAGCGTTTAGAAAGTGAAAGTGTGTTGAGAGACTCTAAGTGTACACTTGCACTTTCACCTTGAACACGTCTAATTTTTCTTGTTTTCCATGCTTGTCTTACTTTCTTGCAATTGATTTTACTTTGTTATTGACAATTAGGATCAAAAGTTTAAAGTTCTTAATGTTAGCAGACCTTTCTTTAACCTCTAGGATTTATGTGAGCACACACATAGCTAGGAATGTGTGTAATAGTCCTTGTTATAATAATTCTTATCAACCATCCCCTGTACATCATCATGCAAGTCATTTTCATTATATAGAGCTTGAAATAGAAGTCCCTTCTTTCTATGGACATAAAAATGTTGAGGAATATTAAGAATGGGAAATGCAGCTTGAGAAAATTTTTGAATGCCGCCAAGTAGATGAATATAAAAGATTTGCATTGGCTATTTTAAGTTATCTAGAATATGCCATGTCTTGGTGGAAACAAAGACAATATGATGTTAGAACTAGAAGAAATAAAAAAAATAATTGACTTAAGTTAAAGGTGTGTATGAGAAGAAAATTTGTTCCGCCTTCATATGAGAAAAGCAAAAGATTCGAGAAGAATTGAAAGATCTTACCATAAAACGAAGAAAATTCATAAATAGAGAAAAAGAATTTGTGAGAAGAGAAAAAGAATTTAGAGAAAAGGTATAAGATCTTATCAGAGAGAAAGAGGAGAATGAAAAAATAGAAAGAGAGAAAGAAAATAGGAAAAGAGAACAGGAATAAGACAAAGAGAAAGAAAAAGAGAGAGAATATAAAAAGAAAGAACAGAAAAATCTTATCTGGATTTGAACCGGAGATTGAAAAAAGTATTATCTCCTTTGGAAAACCCTTGTGAGGATTTACTATAAGAAAAATTTGTGTCTAAAGATGAACCAAACATTGATATAAACTTTTTCTCTATAGAGAATCCATGTGAAAGGTTGTTCAAAAAGGAGAAGAAAGAAGAAGAAACCAGAAAAGAAGAAAAATCTTTTATGCCTCTTTCAAATATAATGGATAAGGAATATTCAAAGAGAGACTGTCATATATTGAATTCTTCTTTTCATTCATATTCTGATGCTAATTCTTCTTTCTAGAAATATAAAAAGTACCACTTTGTTTTGTTATTATCTACCCCAGAGCAATGACAAGAATAAAGTAAAGAAAAATATGTTTTTAAAATAATGACCCTTAGTTTTCTGCAAAACTTTTTAAAAAATGAAGGGGATTGTCTTGTTAAATTTTCTTATAAAAAAATAAAAAAATACTCCTTATATCAACTGTCTCTATCTGTCAACAAGTAAGGAATACATTTACATTGGCATAAAGGTCCTTCTTTATATTGTAAAAATAAAAGTACTCCTTATGTCATTTGTTTTACTGTTTGATTGTTTCTACAAGATGATATTTGATCTTGACAAAAAATAATAACATGAACAAATGGAGTCTGTAGTCACTGAACATCATGCAAGATCTAAGGACAAATCTTTTTGAAGAGGAGGGTATGATGCAAACTTGTCTTCAATACTGTAGACAAGAATAAGAAGTCACTAAGCTAGAACCTTTATCAAAAGCTTATAAGGAGTTTGGACCTAATTGGGCTTGTTTGAGCCTATAAACAAACTTTTGGACCCAAGTTCAAGATTAGAGGAGATCACTCTAGACATTTTGAAGTTTCAAGATTACAAGACCTCTATTTGTAAAAATTGTATCGAGTAGTGAATAATTAATTATGGGCCTTGTATTTTGGGTCAATTAGAATATGACTTTGGGCCTTGTATTTTAGGCCAAGTAGTGTAGGATTTTGAGCCTTGAAGCCTATAAGAATAAGTGGACAGTCAACATTGAAAGAAGCCTCCAAGAAGGCACCGCCTAGGAAGAATGAGTCCAAGAAGGAACCCCATGGCACTCCAAGCAGGCGCCATAAGGCAATTTCTTCTCCTAGCTTCTTTTATCACTTGTACACCTCTCATTGGAGAGTATTTGAAGGTTGAGATGCAATCTACCTTTGCCACATTACACTCTCCCAATAGAGAGGATCCTCTTCACTCGTGGCTTGCCACTTGTCAAGCTCCAATTGAAGATTTTCTGAGAAACTTGCAAGACAAGTTAGTGTTAGTCATAATCTTTCCTATAAATAGGTGACTCTTGGACTTGAAAATTCAGTTTATGAATGAGTATAGGATTGCTGCCAAAATTTCTTGGTCTTCTACTTGTTCAAGAACTCTCTAGAGTAGTCTCCTCAAAACTTTTCTCTAGTCTTTCTTCTAGTATGTTGGCCTAACCTCACCTAGGTTCTTTTTGAATTTCCACCTCCAAACACTTCCAAATTTCACTTCAAATCATAACTTTCGCTACCAAAATTCATGCAACATAAAAAATTACAACAAATCTTGGAACCAAGCACATGAATGCATGCAATGAAGATAGGAATTGCATCACAAACAAAAACAAAACTAGAATTATTTGTTTCTATAACTTGCTTGATTTATGTAAATTTTTTAATGACAAATTCGGCTTTGAATTTTTTATCCAATATTGATATCTCATGCATGAAACGGCGTAATAAAATTTTATCCAAAATCTACTAAACTTTTTTTGAGACAATTCTGAACAGTGAGCGAATGCAAAGTTCGTCATGCTTAGCTACAACAATTCACGCTCATCGTGATGATCTAGACATCATGACTTTTGCAATTTATAATTTTTTTTATCTTTTCAAGTTTGGATGTAGCTTTTTAACACTTTGTTTTACCCAAATCCAGCTCTGCGTTCAAAATTCTTTAATATTTTGTTTGCAATAAATTTTTCTAGCTTGGAGCCCAAGCTTACTATATGGACTACACACTCTAATCTATGTATGGTCCAAATATACAAAGCCCAAAATCAATTCCTAAACTACACTATACAATTTTTACAGATAAAAGTCTTGTGTTCCTGATGCTTTATGTTCTCTAGAGTGATCTCTTTAATGTTTAAAATTGGGCCTAAAAATTCTTATTGGAGGCCCAGACAAATTCAAATAGACCCAAACTCTTGGTAAGCTTCTAATCAAGTCTCTAGCTTTGTGACCTTTTTATTTTGTTATTAAGGTGGCTATATGGTCCTCCATCAATTAACTTAGAAAAATCCTCACAAAGAGGTTCATTACTAACACATAATATGATATCATCTACATATATTTGAATAATGAAGAAGTACGAGGTCAATTTTTTGCAAAACAACATAATATCTCCCTTTCCTTAGGAATTTTTTTTTTTTATAAAAGATGAAATTAGTCTTCATACAAATATCTAAGAGCATGCTTTAGACTATACAAGGCCATGTTAAGTTTAAAAACTTACTGAGGATGAGTAGTGTTCTCAAACCCAAGGGGTTGTTCAACATGGACTTCTTCTTTTGTGACATTATTAGGGAATGCACTCTTAACATCCATTTAATACAACAACATACTATCTCAAGTCTTACAACTGGAGCATAAATTTATGTGTAGCTTATACCTTCGTGTTGTGTGAAACATTTGGCCACTAATCTAGCACTGTTTCTCACTACTTTGCCATATTGTTCAAGCTTGTTCTTGAGAACCCACTTCTCTCTAACTATCGTATTGTCCTTTGGTACTTGTACTAGCTTCAAAATGTTATTCTTTTTGAATTGGTCAAGCTCATCTTGCATAGTTTGTATCCAATATTCATCTCTTAATGCATCACAGATGGTCTTTGATTTCTTCTATGAGATGAAGGTTATGTTTCCCTAAACGAATGATCTCGTTATTACACTTTTAGTTAGATTTTCAGTGAAGACTTCAGATAGATGATTTCACATCATTTGAGCATTTCTATTTGTTTGCTCTTGTCTTTCAAATAGATTATATGATGTTGATAAATGCTTTTACTTCAACGTTTAGTGCTTGTGATAAGATTCCAAATAAAATTGAAACAAAATTTTGGAATTTAAGGGTTAGAGATTAGATTCAATTAAAAACATAATAAACAAACCTAGATAAAGGAGGGCTTAACACAAGGTTTGATAAACCTAAAGATGTTTTCCACAGGTTAATTGTTGATAAGATTATAAGATGCATGAAAGAACTTGACACAAAGATATTCTCATTGTTTTATTAATCATTTGTATCTTATTTTCTAAATTCCAGAATGTTTGCATACAATTTAAGTTTTAGAATTTTCCCTTGTTTCTTTGTAAATAGAGGAACTTAAAACCCCTATATCACAAGCAAAACTAATTTGTCTAAGTGATTAATTGAACACATTCTAAACTTGTTCTTCTCCTATTCTCCCCTTCTAGGTCATTCCCTCTTCATTTAGTTCTTCTTGTTCTTCTCCTACCCTCCCCTTCTAGGTCATCCCCTCTTCATTTAGTTCTTCTAGTAACAATGAATATGAAATATCTTGTGAGGGTGATTTGTTAATAGTTTGGCATATGCTTGGATAGGTCTATAGAGGTTTTGATGAGATAGAAAAAATATATTTTATAAATGAGGCCTAATTAATAACAGGTTATGCTCACTCTATTAATCGAGAAAGTTGTACTAATGTAGTTATCAGAGCAATTGATAACCTTGGTTTAACTCCTATTCAACATAACAAGTCATATAAGTTACAAGTGAAGTAAAGATGAAGACATTTCCATAAATACAACTGTCCTCATCAACTTTTTTTTTATTATAAAATATAAAGATAAGATTTTATGTGATGTTTTCATAATGACAATTTGATAGAAGATTCTTAGAAGATGACCTAATGAAATTTTTTCTTTAGTACAAAAGGCACTATGTTATATTAAAACCTTCATATCCAAAGGAGTCAATGAGATCCAAGATAAAATAAAAATTAAAAGAGAGCAAGAAAAAAGAGAAAAGAAGTAAGCACCACTAGTGCAACATAAAGTTTTTACAATGAGATACTATATTGGCTATGAAGGAACCATTGAGAAAAAGAAAAAAACACACAGAGTTTTGATTTAGTAATATTAATAACACCTTAGTATCTTTATACATCGGTTGTAACACCGTATTAAATGCCATAACTTATTCCACCTTCTTCTCTTTTTTTGGTAAATATTTTAAGGATTATGAAATAATTAAAGTTTATCCAATAATTAAAGATAATTTTTGGACGGTGGTCTTAAAAAATATTAAAATATATGTAAATTTAACATGGCACTAAAAAAAGTATTTTATACATTGAATCACATCAGATACAAATATTTCATTTGGTCAACCGACAAAGGCTTATGTTGTTATAATTTTATTTGACCGATTGCATTTTGTTTTATTGAATATACACAAACTTATAGTTTCGTTTGGCCTAACAGTTTTACATTGCTATCCAATCACATTTCACTGTTATATACATTAACTTTTAATAAAATTATTATAAAAGTTTATATAAAAAGTATACATAGTGATTTTTTTATTAGATAGAAATATAAAAGTGTAGTACACTTTTACTATAAGGTCTTTTTTTTATGTATAAATTATGTACATAATATTGATACATGAAAAAACTGCATAATCTAAGTTTTATGCAAAGAAAGAAATCCTTGCACTTAACAAGTTATATGTCATGCTACCTTTCTTCAGAAAAACGTTTGTGTATGATTATTATCTCAATGTTTTTATATGTGTTATTTCATACATTGTTGCAAAAGAAATGTGCAAATGATGCATATAATGTTGAAAGAAATATTCAAATTAAATCACAAAAGCCGAAAAATTCTTCACATGCTGTGTACTCTTTGAACCCTTCGAGATAAAATTCTTTAGCTCCGCCATAAGATAAGCACCCTTCCCAAAATACCTTGCTGCTTAAGCTATCTTTTTCTTTTGTTTCCTTACTATTTTCACAAGTTGGGTTGCTGTCACACCCTTGACATATTTCTGTTTCATTGCCTCCACTACAACTTATGTTGTCCTCTCTTTCTTCACCATTCTCCATGTCTAAATCTTCTTCATTTAGTGGTTCCTCCTCCACTTTTGAGTGTGTTACTTCTGAACCATTCGAGTTTTCTGTTGAAAAGTCTTCCTTTAGACATATGTCACTGCAATCCACTATAGATGGCAGTGCAGAGACAATCTGCAATTTATCAAGTCAATTATATGAATCAAATGAAGTATAATCAACATACTACGAATAAAATCATTCTCACACCTATGAGGTGTGAGAAGGGTGTGCCAAAGAGGGAAAAAATGGAAATAAGGAAGAAAGGGAAAATAGCAATGTAATGAAAAAAAAAAAAAATAGAGAAGTGAAAGGTTATTACTGACTTCACATTCTTGTCACAGTGAAAGGTTATTACGGACTTCACTTTCTTCACATAGTTTAGAAGTAACTTTTTTCATTGTCCTGGGACTCTAGCATGACTTGTTATGAAGATTTGATCTACTATTATAAACTACTGATCTTCCTTCCTTCAAGTTGAACACAAACAAACTCATTTTTTGTTGTTTTTGTGATTAATTAACCTATCACCAATCTCATTGAATTAAGAGAAATGTTAAAAACACATTCTTTTTTAACACACTATCTCTCATAAATTGAAATTTTTTGGATGTGACAGAGTCAAACCCTAATCTACATCTTATTTGGTGACTCTCTACCCTGATTTTATAGTTTTCTACAAATTTTAACCCATAAACGAAGATTGTTATAAAAAGTGTATTAGAAAGTATGTTTTGTGACACTCGAACATAAAATAACTTGTAAAACTTACAAATTTAACTCTTCAACTGGCATATTCCCTTTGTGTAAATCTTACCATTTTCATTGTGAATCTTTCTGTTGGATTCTTTCTCAGACAATTTTCTATCACGTGGATCAATGAAACTAGTTCTTGTTCATCATAGGAGCTTCTGACTTTGGGATCTACCAACTGTAGAAACTTTCGTCCTTCAAGAAGTGACCTTATCTGAGAATTTTGTGCAATGCACATAAGGAATGAAATCAATACACTATAACAGTCCAGTTATATAAATGGAAAAAAAAAGTGTAAGAAAAATCCTCAGTTTCCTATCATAGTACATGTGGTTTCAATTTATAGAAATTGTTGAAGCCTAATAATGCACAGTTCAGTAGTAAGATAAAATAGGTTGTGGAATAAGTTTACAAGTAGGTTCTAAAGGTTATAAGAAAACTCCTAAAGCAAGAAATGACTAAGAGGACCAGAAGATTCAGAAAACAATATATACATGCTCCTCCAACCATTCTACTATCAAGTTTCAACACCTGCATTTCATATTGGCAGAAAATGTGATGAATGTGAATACGTTTCAGTTACTAGACGTATAAAGGCTCACTGCTACAGGATATATATGTCTTTCAAAAATGACTTTAGCTCTATAAACTGAAGTACATAATGAATGGGCATTTTCAGAATTCTCTGGAATATTTATTCCCAGATAGATGAAATGTGGACAATAAGAACAGTAACACCAAAATTGTTCTCATATATGGTTGAACTATATTAAAGAAATGTGAAACATATTTATTGCTTTCTTATGATCCTAATCAAGTGCAGTAGCATATAGTTTATAGAAATAAAATCATGTGGCTCTTACACATTCAGTAGGACATCTCTGTCCTGATATTTTTTCTGTAATCATACGTCCAGTGATCAACTCCACAAGAACTATACCAAAAGAGTATACATCTGCCTTAGTCGATAGTTTTCCACTCTCCTGACACTCTGGTGCAGTGCGTCCACAATTCCTCGTACTTTTAAGTCTGCTGAGATTTTTCAATTCACATCTTTCTTTTCCAAACACAAAGTCTCCTACCTAATTCAGCAAATGGTTAGTTTGTTAAGATTGCAGGTTAGCTTACTCAAATTGAAACTTGGCTTACTGAAAAAAACAATATATGTTGCTCCACAGCATTAAGGTTCTCAAGTAAGTACCAGTGGTTTCAACTCATGATTTAGAAGAATGTTGCTTGGTTTTATTCCTCCATGTGCTATATTATTCTCATGTAGATAGTTTAGACCTTTGGCAACACCTATTGCAACATTCAACCTTTCTCCCCATGTCAGTGTTCTACCACTTTCTCCTGCATGATTCAGAATGTTCCTCTGGTATGAACATACTTTAACCGAGTCCGTGTACATAGTACTCAAACCTCATTCAAAATAAATATTTACAAATTTAACATTCACATTTTTATCCTTACTTGATAAGTACTGGTCAAGTGAACCGTTGCATGCCTTCTCATATACAATTAGCAGTTGACTTAATCGTATGCATGAACCCAACAGCAAGATCACGTTTTCATGTCTGGCATTTATAAGCAATTCGACTTCTGACATGAACACATTCTGCTCCTGTAAGCTTGTGAATGCATGTTGCTTAATAACTATTTCCTGGTTATTCTCTAGCTGGCCTCTGAAAGCAGGTCCATATTCACCTTCACGTAGAGAGTACTTAACTGAAAATCCTTCTGTAGAAGCTTGAAGCTCTTGGTAAGTATATTTCCTTTGCAATCCACTGTTTGGTCGCCTACTTTTGCAGATTGAGCAAGCAGAAGACTCTAAATTTTCCAAAATGATTTTGCCTTCATTCCCATTCAATAAACTATCATCACAGCTTCCCTGTTTTTGTTTTTTATCCTTGCTCACCTTTTGTCGCTTATCTACTTCTTTACCCATTTCTTCAATGTCAAAGCTTCCCTTATTGTGCAGTGTTTCCTGGAATTCTTGGTCAGGGTTTAACTGATCAATCATGTCATTGCTGGTAGCACTTACCCCAAACATCTTGTCATAGGGACTCGTCTGCACATTTTCTCCACCCTCTATCATCTGATCTTCATTTCTATGACATTTCATGTGATTGGTTTTCACTGTCACTATTGGACTGCTTTCCTGATTGTATTGGTTTCTGTCAATCAATTCTTGTTCCTGTTTCTTCACTTGATCAGCCTTCATTTGACCTATCATTTGGTAATTGTTAAATAATTGAGACTCCTTGAGTGAAAAAGTTAAACAAAGATAGCACAAACCTAACTAGTATTCTATTTAGTGATTGTATGTCTACATTTTGTCTGTAAGAATTGTTTGGCGTATTTTTAAATAAAATAGTATTCAACAAATATGACTGGAGGTTAACTGGATTGAAAATATGATTTTTTTTATCCCTGTTACTTTTGGGATAATTGTGGCAAGCTGAAAAGTTCCACTTCACCAGGGGAACCTGTTACCTTCTCGGCTCAGTCTACATGGATGTTAAATTTTTCATTTGTGGGGTTGTTATTTTAATTCTTAAATGTTTAATCATGTAAAATCAATCAATTTTCTATTACTTTTACCCTATGTATTGATTTCTACTTTCTCTATATATCTTAGCCCTCTTGTTATAGTTTTCCTAAATTACCTTGTGTACTACTCATGGCAAGACCATTTAAGTATGACTTTTCTAGAGAAGAATCTTCAATTACACAACACTCAGCTGATTCTGCTATGCCTTGCAAGGAAGATAGAACCTGAAATAGCCAAAGAAAACTTACGTAAGTTTCAAATGATAAGCTGTTGACAATTTATTTTATAAATTGTTCATAACACTATTCTTCCTTTTCTATATTTAATTACATTGTGAACATGTCATGACTATTCTTTCTTTTCCTTAATTGTCATGTGAACTGTATACATATTCTTTACTGTAAATAAATAAAAAGTGAATACTTTTTCACGTTGTTATCTTGGTTTTAAATTTTAATGCCATAATTATCCTTGAAATTCTGTGTATGATTCCTTCTAGCTCTGGTGTATCAAAGAACTTCATATTTAAGGGTTGTATGCTGCTGTGAAACAACTCCTCCCATACATTATTTGTGGTGTTCTTTTATCTTGGCTTTGTCCTTGTGTTGAACCTCAGTTTCCTTGTTGAACTGCTATAAAACTTTTGGTCTCTAGCATTTCAGTTTAAACTTTTAGATATATAGTTAGATCCAGCTACCATACATTATATAATTAAAATTTCAGTATATGATAATTTACAATCTATCAAGCTGCATGTGCTTTCATTGAGAGAGAGCATGTCATAATTAGTGTTAAACAATTAAAATCATTCCTAAATAAACAGCCTAAACTTCTGAGAGTTGGCAATCCGTGTAGTGTCAAAACTTTCATGTGTAAGTTGTGCTTGTGCTTTGTGCATGGTTCAAGTTGAAAACCCTTCATGGTAATCAGGATATAAATTTTTTTGGAGATCTCATCTAAAAGATTAAGCCATTAGGATGACTAGTTTAGTTTTCTTGACATTGAGAAAATCCATCTTCTGATATTTGCTTTACATATCCTGCAATGTTTTACTCTGTAGATTGTTATTTACCTAGTAACTATCATAAGCTTCATGGACTTATTCTATACTGTACCATGAATTAGAATGGTTTTTTTCCTTCTGTTTACGCACTTTCACGTTGACATATTCCACATCAGTTAGACTTACCATATTCATTGAAAATCTATCCTTAGGATTCTTTCTGAGACATTGTTCTATAACTTGGACCAACCACACAAGTTTTTCTTCTTCATAGGAGTTACTGATTTTCGCATCTAACAACGGTGGGTACTTCTTTCCTGTCAGTAGGGGCCTGGCCTGAAAGGGAACACAAATACAAAGAAAGACTTTGGTATGACATAAGCAACAAAATTAGAATTCCAATGTTAAACTCCCAAACCAAATAATGAGTTTTGTAGGCAATTTTTACTCCAACAACATTTAGTCCCTGAAGTCTTCATGAAAAATTTGTTCACAAGACCCTAAATTGTATATTGATACATCCACTTATTAACATGATTCCCTTACCCAGTTAACAAGGCTTTTTCCATCTGGTAATTTGTCTGCAGCCCTCCGGCCACTGATCAGCTCCAAAAGAACCACTCCAAAGGAGTAGACATCTGTCTTATTTGATAGTTTTCCATTCTCCAGATACTCAGGTGCCGCATATCCAGAATTTCTTACACTTTTATCTTTGCTAGATTTCTTTGCTCCAACTTTCTCTTGTCCGAACCGGAAATCTCCAATCTAAATATATATACACATAAATATAGAAATTTGTTTGAAGATAACATGATTATACTTGACTATAACTTTAAGACAAAGAAAAGCTTCATATACACCAAGGTTCAAGTAAATACCAGTGGTTCAAACTCATGTGTCAGAAGAATATTACTTGGTTTTATATTTCCATGGATTATGTCTTTCCCATGGAGGTACTTTAAACCTCTCGCAGTACCCATTATTACTTTCAGCCTTTGCTTCCAAGTCAGTGACTGGAAACTTCCCCCTGCATAATATTTAAAATTTTTCCCATATATCTTCAAGTCAATAGCAAATTCAGTTCTCTATTCACCAAAAATTAAAAAGTAAATTCAATTCTCTAGTGCAATTCCAAGCACCAAATGCTTAAACTTCATTTTAAGATAGGTAAAAACTCATCTTAGTCCTTACTTGTTAGGTACTGCTCAAGTGAACCGTTGCATACTTTCTCAAACACAACCATCAGTTGGCTTTTATTTGTACATAAACCCAAAAGCATGACCACATTTTTATGTCTAGCACTGGTGAGCAGCTTTGCTTCTGATTTTATTATCTTCTGTTCTTGGGAGGTATTAATTTGATATTTCTTGACAACTACTTTTACCCGACACTCTAGCAGGCCTTGGAAAGTAGGTCCATCATCATTTTCAGATAAAGAGTTCTCAGTGGAAAATCCTTCTGTAGCTTCTAGAAGTTCATCATAAGTAAAGTCTTTTGAGGATGTATTGTTGGGTCGTCTACTTCTGCAAATAGAGCATGCAGAGGACTTCGAATTCTCCAAAATTATTTCACCTTGACATCCATCTTTTAAGTTCTCAACACTAATTTTTTGGGTTGTGATGCTCTCCATATGGTGTGGACTTGGAATATGTTCTTCAAATTCATTCAGCTGATCAACTTCTGTCTCTTCCATTCTGTGGTCATCGGTTATCATCTTTCTTGAGCTCCTCTCCTCCCCTCGGGACCTGATTTGCTTCTGTTCTTCATTATGTCTCAGTTTATCAGAGTTCTTCTGGTTTGCTGTGTAAAAGAGATTATTCTCAACTGTTAGTCTTAACTTATTTTGCTCCTCACAGAGTATGCTCTCACTTTGCTCGACTTCCTGATTTGGCTGATCAGCATTAATTATTGTTGGACCTACACCTGTTTATTGTTAAAACCTACTGTCACCTCCAGAAAATGAAATAAAGAACAGAGAATTATCTTAACCGCAAAGTAAATCGTATCTCCACAAGTATATCTAACGGGGTTCAGTTTGAATATAAAATATACAAGCTAGACATGTCTTAAAATACTTGTGATTTACTAGTTCAAAATGTGCTGATTTTATTTGCTACCTTGAGAACCATTTATTTCTGGCACACTTCTGGAATCTGATATAGCTGGTGTAATATCTTGGCTCATGTGGTAGAGTTCACTGTCTGATATGCCTTGTAATGCAGAAACAACCTGAAATTGCACAAGTGAATGCGATTTATGTTGACATGGTATACTTGAGGCAATAATAAAATAGACAATTGAACGTTTTTGTCTACTGCAATAAATCCAAATTTGAGTACCTGTTCGTACTAGGTTTTATTCTCTAATAAGTCAAGAAAATTTGAGTATCAAGAAATGGCAATCCTGGTCTAGATACACATATTCTAGGTTCAGACCAGAAATGATCTCGTTATCAATTAAGTGTTAGTGCATATATTGTTATTTGCATGTTCATCATGCATACCTCTACCTCATTATCCTTCCATTGATTCTTAATTACTGTTTTTTTTTTCTTTACTTGGAAAATCTCTTTAAGCTACATCTTGAATCTACCTTGAGAATTTATTTATTATTCATAAGGTATTCTTAGGATGATTTTTGGCCTTAAAGGGTAAAAAAATTATTTGGCATCGTATTATTAAATCATTATTATTGACAGTCCAGAGTTAATCATTATTGCTCTCTAATATTGTATGCTCAAAATTTCAATTCAAAGTAATGCTCTGTTGTCTATGACCCTAAGTACTTTGTAAGCCACAATGAGCTTTGTCTCATTCACATGGAACCAGAAGACCCTTTATAAAAGGTAGGCGTAAGCTTCTTATTATGCTCATTCTTGGTGCTTTTTGAGATCATACTTAAAGGAGAACCAAACTCCATGCCACTAAGACCAGCATTGGCAATGTAATGTTTATTTTGTTTACACTAAGTGGTGCTCCTGCCGGAGTTATAAATGCATTCTACGTTTTTCTTTATATACTGGATTATAGAATATTCAGAGCTTGGTTTTGTAGTGCGGATAGTGTAATTGACACAAGCAAATTGTGGGAACTTACCATATTCATTGATAACCTTTTCTTAGGATTCTTTTCCAAACATTCTGTTATTACTTGGACCATCCAACGAAGGTGATCCTCTTCGTAGGAGTTTCTGATTATGGGATCCACCAATTCTGAGTAATTCTTCTTTTTAAGTATAGGCTTTGCCTGAAAGGAAAAAGGAAAATATCAACTATGGATGATATCATAAGCAAGAAGTTAGTTTATGGAGAATTAGCTTTTGCATGAGTTAAAAGATAAGAATTTAGATAAATGAGATGAATGAGACCTTTTCTTCAGATATTTTCAACCTCATGCATAAACTTGTAAACAGAAACTCACTACTGATGTGTATTTTGATAATTTGCTAGCTATATGTGGAAATTATGTTGTGTCTTACCCATTCAACAAGGCTTTTATCTTCTGACGTGAAATCCGTAGTCCTTCGCCCAGAGATCAACTCTAAAATAACCACACCAAATGAGTATACATCTATCTTTGATGACAATTTCCCTTTCTCCTGGTATTCTGGTGCTACGTATTCATAATTCTCTTTGTTTTTAGTTTTGTAGGACTTCGATTCGTGTTCTTTCCCAAAGTTGTAATCTCCAATCTAGTTATGTGTTCATGACAAAATATTAAAACTAACTGACATCTCCAACAAATATAATTCAAATTACTCAGGTAGGAGAAATGCACTGGCACAAGGTTGTCAAGTTTCAGGTATGTACCAGTGAATTGAAGTCATGTGTTAGAAGAATATTGCTTGGTTTTATATTGCAATGAACAATGTTATTGTCATGTAAGTACTTGAGGCCTCTGGCAAGGCCCATTATCACTCTTTCCCTTTCTTTCCAGGTCAATGGTCTGGAGCTTTCTTCTGCATAATTTAACAAGTTCCTTTAGTATGAATTTTTTCATGTCTTTTTTCATATATATCAAATTCTAGTATCTATTATTCATATATCAAATTATGCATATACCACATGTCTTACTTGATAGATACTTGTCAAGTGAACCATTGCAAGCATACTCATATACAGTAAACAGGAAAGATTCTGCTGTAGATGAGCCCAATAACATAATCACATTCTTATGTCTAGCTTTGAGGATGGTTTGAATTTCTGACTTCATTTTCTCCCTTACTTGAGTGTTAGTTACATCATGCTGCTTAACCACTACTTTCATTCCACCCTCCAGCTGGCCTCTGAAAGTGAATAGAGCTCCGCTTTGGGAGAGACAGTTCTTCAATGAAAATGCATCTGTGGCTGCTCGGAGTTCTTCATAAGCAAATTCCTTTTGGCACCCAATATTAGGTCGTCTAGTTTTGCACACAGAGCAGAAATTGTACATTGAATTTTCTAAAACACTTTTCTCTTGCTCTCCACCATCCAATATAGCACCACTGAAAATGCCCAGTGTCTGTCCATGATTCTGACTCAGCGGATCATCCATTGGTTGATCAATCATTTCTTCACTCTTTGTTGGATTGCTCAAGTCCCAATTCTCACCATGGAAGAAGTTGTTTGTCTTTTCTTCATGTTTTCTTGGTTGATAAACTATTTCCTGAACATTTGCTTGATCAGTTTTGATCATATTTGTTGTGTTCCCCTCCATCTCAAGGAGCATGCCTTGCTCAGATCTTTCTATTTTATCTATCATTTGAATACTATTTATTGCTGTTCCATCCATGCTCAGGGGATTAGGACTTGTCGGATATATTTTTTCATTGATATTGCTTTGGTCATTCGAGCAACCCTCTTCCTCACAGGGCCTGTTTTGCATCTGGTTCTGTTCACCATCTTCAAGTTTTCCTATCATTAGATTGTTCTTAGTAGCAATAAGGTGTTCAAGAAGATTGATTATACTGAAACATGAATAAAACAAGGCCTGAAGATCCTAATTGAACATTTAAATCATTAAAAATTGAAAGTAGAAACAGCTGGAAGTAGTTATGATTACTATGTGGGCTAAAATCAAATAATGTTCCAGAACTCACTCTTGGGGAAAGCATCAATGTCGAAAAGATGTTTATATTGAACACTTGGTAAACTTTCATCATATGTCTCATGGCTGTTACATGGTATTTCATCTGGAAGATTTAAAGGCCCTCTTAGTCGAAGAATCCGATCATTACTCTTCAATATAGATATACCACAAGAAAGCCTCTGCAGGAAAAAGTCCTCATCTTTCTTCATTTTCCTGTGAAACAAGAATATTTTTTAAACTAATATGAGGTTCTGTTCAGATTATTGATGCAATCAAAGATGTTTTTATTTGATATTTGTACAACTAAGTAGCGTATAAATTTACTTCGCATTTTGAAAATTTTCATTTCAAGTTATACAGATTTTACATTTATTTCAACCTCCTGAATCCTGATTTAAGAATGCTGAGCCAAAAAATGGATTCGGGATTCAGAAGCTAATATTATGCAATCAATTGAAGTACCAAATTTGTTTGAATTTTTGCTGTATGCTACACACAGCATACTTGAAGCTGTAAAAGGAAGCTGAATAATTTAAGAAGCCCAATATAAGAGTTCCATTCTGTAGAAAGATAAGATTTGTATATACTTTATGCTACATGAGTATAAGTGACATCTATGCGTTGGAAATCCTCCCTCAGAATAAAGATACAGCATAACATGCCATATTGAAGTAAAAAATGTCACAAGAAGCTAAAGCAGATATAATTTTTTTTTTCTTGTGTTACTACATAAATTCCACTTCACGTGCTCTTGCTTTAAAAATATAAAACATCTTAATGAATTCAGATTTTCAGTTAGAGTTGGCCAGACCTGTCAAGTATCACCCAAGTTGCCTGTAGGTCTATGGCTACTTCTAAAGCTACATCTTTTAGTGAAGATGCTGTAAACAGCTTTATCTTAAATCCAACCTGCTGATACCATGCATAATTTAATAAATTGCAAAAATAGTAAAGCATGACTGGAATATTATATCATTTTCTGTTAATTATCTCCTGCTACGAACGAAATAAATGAATGGCTTCATCTTAGTTAAATAACTGAATAAACAGTTTACATCATTGGTTGATTTTTATCCATATTTGCTATCAATTATAATATGGAAATTGAGGTTGATGCACAGTCAATTATGCAATATATATTTGAGTAAGTATATATCCCTTAATAAAATTGAAGACAGTGGCAGAATGGTCCACACTTTAGCTATTCATGTCTGAAAAATTTACTTTATTAATGTAAAAAATATAACAAAACCAGTTTATAAGGTGATTGATTATCCTTATTTATCTCTATGGCATCCTTATTCATGTTTAAAATTGACTTTGACACCATAATAAGAACTCATTAAAGTAGTTATAAGGTGAGAATTTCGTCTTTTATATACTTTAAATTCTTCTTATCTCGAGATCTTCAACTTTTCCACTCTCCCCACTTATGTGCCTACCGGAACAGGCTAGTCTAAACGAGTAAGTGACTTCAATACGATGTCAAATTTCCCTTAGTTTTACACCCTTCCTATTATCACATAGAATATAACGATGTCAAACCTCCTATTATCAAATTTCCCATAATTTAACACTAAAGAGCTATTTTGCATTAAATTTCTTAGAGTAATTCCCACCCACTACACAAAAAAGTCACCAGACTAAGGCATAACTTTGATATTTCCTATTGGTAGTTATCAACTTGCAATAAACCATGGATCTTCTTTTTCATCAATATAAACAGTACTGATATTACCTTATTTGATTCATATTGTTTTGCAATCTGAGCCAGTTCCTCGTTGTTCAGGTACTCTTCTTTCTTCTTTGCAAGTTCTTTGTCGATGATTCTCTGGCTTACCCCGACCAACCGGTTATCCACCGTGATTCTGTACCCCACTACAAAAGGAATTGGAGGATAGAAATGATTGATTAGTAAAATTTGCTCAAAAGGGTTGCAATGTTCTTCACCCTGAGCTACTCAAACACTACTTTAAATCCATGGATTTTATTTTTTTCACTTTCTTTAAATTCCAGATTGTCCATTCTTTTTTAATGGTATGCATAACTAGAACTTCTGAAATGACAAGTAATTTCTTAAAAACATCAAATCTTTGAAATAATACGTACTGGGAGTATAAACCTCATGCAGGATTGCAACCAAGGTCACCATATCTTCAGGCTCAAGTGATAAGGCATTTATAATCCAATAAAAAACTCTTAAATTAAGTATTTTAGATGCATCCTGGATCACCACCACATTCTTTGCTGTTGTGGCCATGAATTATGTTTGCTTGATCTCTTTACAACTCAACTTTAGGTGGTAAAAAGGTGTTCAAGTGAATACAAACACAAAAAGAGCCACAAACTTGACATAGCTAGCTACCAATGGCAGTGAAAAATAATGTTGAACAGAACAACTCCCTTAAGAGTTACAGATACAAGTAGAGCTTAGCATATCTTTGATTGAAGATGAATCCATCCATGGTTATAAGGGACATGATGGAGACAAAATGTAAAAACAAAATGAGAAGTAGCATTTCATGTTAACATCTCTCCAGGTAACATTTCTTGCCAATATCGGGTATCGTAAGTAAATGTCCCTCTTTAATGT
>Ga0209700_101692_pt1 | contig 45712 bp, 19 predicted proteins | sample SiratroredBW_FD_187528 | JGI IMG/M metagenome (GOLD analysis project Ga0209700, IMG submission 187528) | Root nodule microbial communities of legume samples collected from California, USA - Siratro red BW (SPAdes) (version 2) | ecosystem: Host-associated > Plants > Roots > Nodule | place: USA... | reverse complement strand
ACATTTTACTGATAGATAAGATTCGATTGGTAATCTTCCATCAGTAAATCACATTTATAGTGTACATGTTACATAAATGTGGTTTTTCAACAATTGATATTAGGCTATATAAATTGAAAAAAAAAAACACTCAGAAAAAATATTTAAATTTTTTTATAATTCTTAATATCAAATTTAAATGTTTATAAAAAAAAATTTTAGTGCAATTGTAACAATTATAAAACAATCTTAAAAGTCAACTATCTTCTATTTACTATAAGTAAATAAGAAAATAAAAAATATATTAAAATAAATTGTAAAATAAAATCTTAAGTTATATTTTTAGTTACATAATATTAATAAAATAATCAATAAAAATATTTAATCATGTTAAACATATAATCAATGTTATATAACAATAAAAGATTAAATAAATTAATACCAACCTCGTCCACGATGACATTTCCATGAAAACAGCTTAACCAACAAGTCTCTTAAAAGAATCTCCAAAAGTATGTTCATGAATCACTAGTGGAATCCTTGATTTCAAAGCATGAAGAATCCAACTTTGTTTGTGATGATTGAAGTCTAAGCTATTCAAAGAATGACGTGAAACTTTAGTGGTGCAATTCCTTCCTTCAAATCATACTAAAACTGCAAATTGATGTCATCATTTAGCTTCCCTCCACATCAATTATACTTTCCTTCTCAACTATCTTTAATTATTTGAGGTTATATTTCATTTGTTTGAGGTTATATTTCAACACAAAAAAGTTGGACCAGGTTGTCTGGATTGAATACGAATACATCTAGCTTTTCTTTTGTCTCAATTATTTCAAAGGTTTAAGTTCATTTTGTTATTGAAATTAATTAGAAATAATAAAGTTTGATGTGATGCTTCCAATGATTGTTATATCATTTGTTAATGGAACTCCATATATCACTTATTGTCAGATCTTTATAGAGTTCAAACTTTGTACTGTATTGCATATCCTTTGAATTAAACAATCTTGTGCGTAGAATATATGTTGTTTTATTTGCAGGGAAAGTTTGATTTGAGTTTTTTTTTAGCTTATTTATATTATGTTTTATAGTATTCAGGAAGCAATGTATTATATTTAGTAATGGCTGATTATTCTTTCTTGATGATAGTCTTTATTAGCTTGAATAAACTTTTAAACTTTTCCCAATTGCTCAATGAAAACTATAGTTGGTTCGTGCATGATGTATGATCGTCCATGAGTTTTCTACTTATGCACACTTTTTCATCTGTTGAGACCATTCTAAAGAGTATAGCATCATTTCCATAACATGTTTGCTATTGCAATTATTATTTTCTCTTTCTTCTTTTCTTTCCTGTCGTTGCCTCTAAAGGTAGGCGTGAGTGTATACGTGCACACAAGAAAGAATTTCTGTAGTACAAGAAATTGGGTGACATTGTATGTATTTGTTTGTTTGCAGTGAAATGTCGATTTGAACAAACAAGATGAAAGCAATAGGTGTGGTGCTGAAGCAATTGATGACAACAAGGAGCAGATTCCATGAAAGGGGAGGAGATGATGAATCGTTTGATGGGAAGTTGGAGAAGTTGAGGTTGAATCTGAACAAGATAAAGGATGTGTTTGTGAGAGTGAAGAAGAATGAAGAAGAACTGCTTGACACATTAGCAGAGGTGTATGGACATCTTAGAGGAAGAGATGGATGGGATTTGCAAGAGAATAAGAGAATGTGCAGAGAAGTTGATCCCAATGGATGGTTTTGATGAGTCATCTAAGGAGGAGGATAACAAGCCTGCCCAAATATTTCAGCCATCACAACACTTCCACCAACCCTATCAAGAGAGTTGGACTCCAAAAGACTTCTACCGGCTATGCCGTTCAACAAGAGATTGTTTGTTGCCTCTCCTAATTTTCCCTGAAAACGCTGTGATAAGTAAAAGAAATGCAATTAATTTGTGGATTGGAGAGGGTTTGGTTGAAGATAGTCAGGACAAAACAGCAGAGGAATTGTGTGAGGGCGTGATTGATGATCTTTTGGAATCAAGAGCGATTGTACGCTATGGTAACGGAAAGTCTCCCATTCTCAATAAATTTCAAATTCTTCCTAGCATCTGTCATACGTTGAAATCGTATGTATTAAATGAAAATGCAGAGCATCATGGAAATATTTTAAGACAATTCTTTGATCGGGACTCTGTAAAAAATCTGTTACAACTTGAGGAAAAAAACGTTACACTAGGTGTTTGGTATTTTGGTGACCATATTATAAGAACTATTTTTAATATTGGTGCAAGTTATCTCAATTTTAGAATAAAATGGGTCACTGAATTAAAGAATGTAGAGGTGCTTCAACTTGGGCGTTGGCAAGATTCACCCTTTCATCACATTGAAGTTGGGAGTCAAGAATTCTTGAAAGAATTGGAAAATCTAACGCAGTTGAGATATCTTAGTCTTCGTGGCATATCTAGAATATTCGAGCTTCCATCTTCCATTGTTCAACTTGAGAGACTACTAATTCTTGATTTGAAAGCTTGCCATAATTTGGAAACACTACCTAATGATATTTCATCAATGAAAAGGCTCACACATCTGATTTTGTCGCAGTGTTACCTTATGGAGGGAATGCCAAAGGGGATAGATAAGCTCACTAGACTTGAAGTACTGAAGGGATTTGTAATAAGTACTCCTGAAAAGACTCCTTGCAGAATATCAGATCTTGAAAAGTTGGTACGACTAAGGCGATTGAGCATATATATAAGAAGGGAGGCCGTGATAAGGGATAGGGAGTTTGAAGGTTTGAAAGATTTTGTAGCACTTGATTATTTGAAAATATCTTGGAGGGGGTCTGACCCAAGCTATGCTAATAATCATTTGCCACCACGTTTGAGAAAGTTGCATCTTGAATGTTTTCCTAGAAAGAGTTTTGAAGAATTGTTTATGCCTCTAAAGATGGAAGATGTGTTGAGAGTGAGGGAGCTAAATATAAGTGGAGGAAAACTGGAAAGATTGGATGTAGATAGGAAATGGGGGAATGTGGACACACTGCGTTTGAAGTACCTTAAGCAATTGAATCTTGATATAAACAAGTTGAAAATATCACTTCCTGGGCTGAGATATGTAGAAATTAAACAAATCGCAAACCATTATTCATACATGGAGCCTTTATTGTATTAATATACTATTCCCAAATGTCTCTATAATTACAGTGTACTTATAAGAGTGAGCAAATGTTGAAGAATAAGGAAAATATAAATATGATCTGTTGTTATCTCCCGATTAAGTGTTATGAATAATACAACACACTCTTTTGAACCACTATCTACTCAATTTATTCTTATTTCATGATATATGTTTATCAGACCAACTTGTTTGTAATGCTATTTCATATAATAAGAAGTGCAGGTTTGATATCCTCATCCCTATCTCCGTGTCTAATTTAAAAAAGTAATAATAGATTGATAAATCTTTAATCGATTCAAGAAAATATCACAAAAATTTAAAATTTTGTAACAAGTATAGATATATGAAATAGAAGACTAAACACTAAAAAAATAGATGAAAAATAACAAAAAAAATAAAAAAAGTAACAGTAAACGATGGAATTTTGGAATTTTCAGAAGCTTAATCCCCTTTGTTATCTCATTTCGAACAACTTTCATTTTTCATTTTTGGAGTGTCTCAATCCGAGCTCTCTATCAAAAGTTATGACCTTTTGAAGTTTTTTTATCCTAAATTTTGAAAACTTAAAATCTATCATAAATTTATGTAATTTAAGGACTCTACTGACAAATATATACTAAAAGAAGTTACCACAAAAGAATTTGGATAAAATATAATTGGATCAAAAATAATTTCTAACTATTTTTAATGAATTTTACAACCTTGCTAACCTTTTGCAAATAGAAGCGGAACTAGCGTCGTACCAAGCATTCACAACGATAGAGAAAGGCTTAAGCATAAATTGTTTAGCATCCTTACAAACCTGTAATGTAAAAAAGTTAGCAAATTACCTATGTCGAAAATGCTAAAAAAAGTAGATAAAAAGCCAACAAAGGAACCAACCAAATGAACATGAGTGACAATGAATACAAAGAGAACTACGGAGCTTACGCACGCCAAACGAACGTGAAAGAACCCGAAAATGGAGCCAAATGAATCCTAGCAAAACCAGTGAACACAAAGAAGCAAATGAAAACAGTGAGAAGAAAAAAACGACACCAGACGAAATGCAAATGAAAATCAATGAAAACAAAAAGCGGCACCATGCGAACCCCACAACGCGAAACAGGTGAAGGCAGCGACGAGAAACAAGTGAAGGTAGCGACGCAAAACAGGTGAAGGTAGTGATGCGAAACAAGTGAAGCCAACAATGCGAAACACGTGGAGGCAGCGACGCGAAACAGGTGAAGGAGAAGGAACTCTAAGAAAGAAATGTTGTCCAAGAGTTAAAATCCTTAATTTTAACTCGAGGTTCATACTACGTCGGTTGGCAGCTCCCAACCAACGTAGTATGTCCCAATTTTCCCAAAATTTACTCGTGCGCCACGATGAGGATACTATATTGGTTGAAAAGTCCAAACCAACGTAATATAGGCTACATACTACATCGGTTGAGTCTTTCCAACCGATGTAGTATCTTTGGCGTCATTTTCAAATTTTGAATTCTTTTTTTCAGTCTTTTTTATGTTGATTATGAGTGGCAATCGACATAGAATATGATATATTACATTGGATTTGAGTTAATCAACGTAGTATCTCTTCAAATATTTACAAAAATGTCATGGTGTTTTTGTTTATATCGATTTCGTATTAATGTACATATTTATAAAATTTAATTTTTATACTATGGGCGTCGGACAATTTCCCTTGTAATCTTCATTTATCTTTAACCATAAGCCAACACTTTTCTCTTTTTGAGCCGCAGTAAACCTTGAAAGGTTTTCTTTATGTCATCAATTAAAAATCGTAAACTAAGAAACATTTGTCTTAATTCCAAAAAACTTTGTTCCCACGTGTTTGACAAAGAAAAGTATTTATCTTTACAAGTTAGCTATTTTAAAGCTAGCAAAATCTTCATAAATTATTTAAAATGAAATGAATATTTTAGAAATGGAAAAATCCCCATTTCGAACCCAGAGTTTATATTAGCGTGTAGAATCATTCTAATAATTTTCTTTTTCTTCAAATTCTTTTAACATTAATAGTTACAGGTTACATAAATGTGGTTTCAACAATTTCTGTTAGGCTGCATAAATTGAAAAAAAAAAAACTCAGAAAAAATTAAATTTTTTTATAATTCTTAATATCAAATTTAAATGTTTTATTAAAAAAGAGTTTTAGTGTGATTATAACAATTATAAAACAATCTTAAAAATCAATTATCTACTATTTACTATAAGTAAATAAGAAAATAAAGAATATATTAAAATAAATCGTAAAATAGAATCTAAATTTATATTTTTAATTACATAATATTAATAAAATACTAAATAAAAATATTTAATTAAATTAAACATATAAAGAATAACACCTATATATATATATATATATATATATATATATATTATTTTTATTAATATATAATATTTTATTAATAAAAATTAGTGTTATGGTGTGAACTAAAATAAAGTTTTCCATAAATTAATGCGAACCTTGTGCAGGTTGACAGTATAACCAACAAATCTCTGAAAAGAATCTCCAAATCATAAATAATTGCCCGATTATGTTCATGAGTCATTAATGGAATCCTTGATTTCAAAGCATAGCATATATTATAGATTCTCTCTTTCAAGGAAACAAACTAAGTATGAAGAATCCAACTTTGTTTGGGATTATTGAAGTCATCGAATCTATTCAAAGAATGACGTGAAACTTTTGTGGTGCAATTCCTTCCTTCAAATCATACTAAAACTGCAAATTGATGTCATCATTTAACTTACCTCCATATCAACTATATCTTTCATTATTTCAGGTTATATTTCATTTGTTTGAGATTACATTTCAACACAAAAAAGTTGGACGAGGTTATCTGGAGTTAGTAGATTCCTACATATAGATTTTATTTTTCCCCAGTTTATTCAAAGGTTCAATTTCATTTTGTTATAGTAATTGATTAGAAATAATAAAGCTTTATGTGATGTTTCTAAAGATAGTTGAATCATTTGTTGATGGAACTCCATATATCACTTATTGTAAAGTCCTTATAGAGTTCAAACTTTCTACTGTATTGCATGCCCTTTGAATTCAATAATCTTGTGCGTAGAATTTATGTTGTTTTATTTGCAGAGAAAGTTTGATTTGAGTTTTTGTTAGCTTGTTTATTAGTTTTATAATATTAACCAAACAAAATGACTGATTATTCATTTTTGATGTTAGTCCTTATTAGCTTCATCTTATATGACTTACTAAATAAGTAAAGTTTTGGTAATTGCTGAATGAAAAGTATAGTTTGATTGCAGTGAAATGTCGATTCGAACGAACAAGATGAAAGCAGTAGGTGTGGTGCTGAAGCAATTGATGACAACAAGGAGCAGATTCGACAAAAGGGGAAGAGATGAAGCAATTGATGGGAAGTTGGAGAAGTTGAGGTTGAATCTGAACAAGATAAAGGATGTGTTTGTGAGAGTGAAGAAGAACCGCTTGACAGATTAGCAGAGGTGTATGGACATCTTCGGAAGTTGGAGCGGAGGAAGCTAGATGAAGAGATGGATGGGATTTGCAAGAGAATAAGAGATAGTGCTGAGAAGTTGGTCCCAATGGATGGTTTTGATGAGTCATCTAAGGAGGAGGATCACAAGCCTGCCCAAATATTTCTGCCATCACAACACTTGCATCAACCCCATCAGGAGAGTTGGACAATGGAAGATTTTTCCCGCTAGACAGGATAACAAGAGATTGCTTGATGTCTCTGGTAATGTTTCCTGAGAATGCTGTCATAAGGAAAAGAAATGCAATTAATTTGTGGATTGGAGAGGGTTTAGTTCAAGATACAGAGAACGAAACAGCAGAGGAATTGTGTGAGCGTGTGATTAGTGATCTTTTCGAATCTAATATGATTGTACTCTATGGTAATGGAAAGTCTCCCATTGTCAATAAATTTCGAATTCTTCATGCCGTCCATCGTATGTTGAAATCACATGTAACAAACCAGAAAGCATGTCTTTCGATGGGATCCCTAGTTTTTAGAGCTGAAAAATATCGGTTAGTGTTTGAGCAAAAAAGAGTTACAGTAGGTGATACGTATTTTGGTGGCTATACTGTTTTTAATATTGGTGCAAGTTATGTGAATTTTAGACCAAAATGGATCACTGAATTAAAGAATGTAGAGGTTCTTCAACTTGGTCGTTGACAAGATTCACCCTTTCATCACATTGAAGTTGGGAGTGAAGAATTCTTGAAAGAGTTGGAAAATCTAACGCAGTTGAAATATCTTAGTCTCCGTGACATATCAAGAATATTCCAACTTCCATCCTCCATTGCTCAACTTTGGAGACTACAAATTCTTGATCTGAAAGCTTGCCATAATTTGGAAACACTTCCTAATGATATTTCATCAATGAAAAGCCTCACACATCTGATTTTGTCCGAGTGTTACCTTCTGTTGGGAATGCCAAAGGGGATCGAGAAGCTCAACAATCTCCAAGTTCTGAAGGGATTTGTAATAAGTACTCCTGAAAAGACTCCATGCAGAATATCAGATCTTGTAAATTTGGAAAAACTAAGGCGACTGAGCATATATATAGGAAGGGAGGCCGTGAAGAGAGATAGGGAGTTTGAAGGTTTGGAAGATTTCGTAGCACTTAAGCATCTGAAAATATCTTGGAGGGGGTCTGACCCAAGCTATGGTAATATTCATTTGCCACGACGTTTGAGAAAGTTACATCTTGAATGTTTTCCTAGAAAGAGTTTTGAAGAATTGTTTATGCCTCCAAAGATGCAAGATGAGTTCACATTGAGGATGCAAGATGTGTTGAGAGTGAGGGAGCTAAAGATAAGTGGAGGAAAACTGGAAAGTATGGATGTTGATGAGAAATGGTTGAATGTGGAGACACTGCGTTTGAAGTACCTTAAGCAATTGAATGTTGACGTAAACAATTTGAAAGCATTATTTCCTAGACTGAGATATGTAGAAATTAAACAAATCGGAAACTATGATTCATATATGGAGCCTGCATTGGATTAATATGTTATTACCAAATATCTATATTTATCTAGAGTGTGCATGTAAGGGTGACCAAAAATGAAAAATAAGGACAATGTAAATGTAAATATGATTTGTTATTATCTGTCCATTATACTATGAATAATATAAAGGCATACTCTTATTCCAATATATATATATATATATATTTGTCAAACCAACTTGACATTGTAAGAAGTGCAAGTTTGATAACTTCATTTCCGTCTTCACATCTAATGTATATTTATTTTATGTGTCGTTGATACTATTTTAAATATTAATTAAATAACTTTTTATAAAATATAAAAATCATATAAAACATATGATATTATATAATATTCAACATTAAAAGGATATATGATTTCTCTTTCTAAAAAAAAAATATTAAAAATATCAAAAAAATACCAGATAACAATTTATTATAAAAGAAATTTAAAAATGTTTTAATAATTTAAAACTGATAAATATAGGAGGATTAAAATAAATATTGGAATAAGATAGGAAATGAAACAGATATGTACATGGATATTTCTGTCTTCATACTTAATTTAATAAATTAAGTATTATCCATCTAGGAATAAGTTTAGATAATATTCACACATCTCCAATTTTCATATTTAGACTTTAATAATTTTATTATAATAGTTTATGTTACTAATTAGTTACAATTTATTTTAAAGATGGCTTTTCGAGTAGTATAATAAGAATTAAAAAAATTATATACGATAATTTATAAATAAAATTAATTAAAATAATAAAATTCAATAATATTTAAATATCACAATTACCTTAAATTTCAATAGAACGCAATAAAGAAGAAAACAAACTCTTTTTTTTGTAGTTTCTTTACCTTGCTTAATCGGTGTGTTTTTTTGTTCCTAAGCTGGTGGTGACTCTTGGATTAAAGACCCGAAAGCGGAGGAAACAGAAAAAGAAAACAAAATTGAGATTCTTTAATTAAGGAGAAACAAAACAGAATGAATAAACAGTTTAATAATAATTTAGTTGACAATTATTTTTTATAAATTAGTATATTTGAAATATAACTTAAAATAAAATTAAAATATTATTGGAAAATAAAAAAAAATATTTTAACAATAAATTAAAATAAATTATTCATAAAATACTAAAATTATTTTTTTTGTTTTTGTAACATTTTAGGAAATTGTCATCTGAGTATAATTGGTAAGAGTGAAATAAACACCTGATTATTTTATTATTAAATTGAAAACAAGTATTTATAAAAAAAAGTTCACTGTCAAGTCTCATTATTTTTACTTGAGTCACCATCTCTCTAAACCTCTCCCCCTTCTTTTCCTCTGACTTCTCCCTAAGCCTCCGCGTTCGTCTTTCATCAGTTTCTCAAGTAGAGCCCAATGTTGAACTTGTGACGAAGAACAGACTAAGTCTATCTGATCAGAATTTCCAGTAGAGTAAGTTCGTTCTCTACTCTCGTTCCTCAGAGTCAGTTTTAGGTTTTCATCCTTACTCTGTTTTCTAAGCTTGCATGTGGCCTCTGAGCCATCAGACAGTGCCTTTGTGAGCTTGGTTCCCTAGTGTATTGGTCTAATCGTTGATCAGAAGTCCTTTGGTGCAGATTCGAGTTTCTAAGGATCTTAGGTTGTAGGAGCTGTGAGAGGTGAACTTCCATTGCGATTTAGGTAAGGGAAGCAGGCCTACATTTCGTCTGATTTAGGTGTGATTATAGGTTAGGTTTGATAGGCTAGAACCTGTGAAATGTATCTGTGAAAGTTCTCTGCAAATTTGAAATTGAAATTTTAAATTTTGATGTTGATTTGATTCTTGCATGTATGATGTGACTTTGTGAAATTGGATGTTATGTTGTTCGATTGAGTATATAGTTTGCTCTAGGGTAGATTAATCATCGAGTATGCTAGTTGAGTTTTCCTAAATTTGGCCATCTAAGACATGCATGTTAGCTTTGAGGCAGTAGAAGTTGTTGTTCTCTGCATAAGTCGCCCAGGCGATAGCATCTCACCCAGGCGAGAATAATTTCGAGGAGCAAGTGTGCTCTCTGGGTTGTTTTTTACCCAAGCGAGAAGACCCCTATAGTTGAGGTGCTTTCTGGACCCATCTCGCTCTGGCGAGAAATCCTTCGCCCAAGCGAGGAGGTAGTCTCACCCGAGCAAGAGTAGTTTCATCTAGGCGAAAATGGCCCTAGAGCATAAGTGCTTTCTGGACTATTTTCGCTCATGCCAGAAAGTTATCGCTCGGGCAAGGGGGATTTTCGCTTAGGCGAAAAAAAATTCTTTTGAACTTGCAGTTTTGATTGTTTTATTCTCTTGCAATGATTATCATAACCGGGATCACGACGGGGCGATCACAAATTTATTTTTAAAAATATTTAAATGGATAATTGAGTCGCCACTATAGCTTATTATGAGAAAACTATAGAAAAACCAAAAAAATAAAAATGCTTACGAACCAGATTGAAGATTCGGGAGTCGGTTACGTGTGGAGAAGGTATTAGCACCCCACAACGCCCGTCTTAAGACGGTACCTTTAATTAAATAAATAGAAATAAGTGTGGCTTTACATGTTATTTTTTCCTAAAAATAGTAATTACAGCAAATAAGAATAAATATATATTTACAAAAAAAAATTGAAGACAAAGAATGAACAATAAACAAATAAAATAATAACAAAGACAAATTTTAATTTTTTAATTTTTTGAACCCGACAAGGATTAACCTTGGTCATACGTATTTACAAAGGAAAATCAGGGATCGCGTAGTTCTAATTTAAGAAATTTGTTTGATTATGTTTAATATGCATCTTTGAAATTTTTATATAAAATTTTTTAGTTTTTATGAGCTATTTTATATTTTTTAAAGATGTTTTGTTAAACTGTTTTTTATTTATTTTTTTTTAGAAAATGTCTTATTTTATTATTTTTAGAAATCTTTATATTTTTTTTTGAATTGGGAATTCATGGTGGATTGGATTTTCTAGGAATAATATCTGGATTGGTATTTGGTGGGAAATATCTGGATTTGGATTTCGATTTCTGGTTCCAGTGTGGTTCGGGGTGATTGTGTTGCAGTTAATCTTGGGTTTTGACTCTGTGTTGGTTTCTAATTCGAATGATTTGAGATTTGTTGGTTATATTTTTTTTATGTATGAATTTCTATTTTTTTTTCATTAAGAGTTTCGAGGTATTCGAAATGTTGGTTTGGCATTACTAAGGTATTTTCCTAATACTGAATCCAGGGATTGATCAAATTCGGTTTTGATTTTGGTTTCTAAAAGGGTTATTTCGTTGATGAGGATGAAACCGTGTCAACAGAGCGATTTTTCCATGAGTATAAAGATGTGCTTACAACAGCACCCATTAGCATGATGAATTTAATGGAAACCGTGACATTGCAGCGACTTTCTAGATAATTTTTTAATCATAATTTTTAATTCTACTTTTAACAATAAGGTAAATACAAGAAACTAACGCATGATATATGTAGTGCAAAGCCAAACAAAATATATAATCATGGAACAAACACATGCATAACAACAACAAGGATTACACAACCACTCAAAGAATACTGTAAAACATACCTGTTGAAGATCTAACGTTTTGTTTTCCTTCTGTAATGTGGTAACAAAAACTTTCTTTCAGCAATTTGAACTCTTAATTGTTGTGTAGGATCTTTTTCAGTTTTCTTAATTTATGTGTTCTTTCTGTATAATGCTACTCTTTAGTAAAACCTGTGTGTAGTATCCTTCCCCTATATTGTGTCGTTATCCTTTTTTATATATTTGTTTGATAATCCATTCATCTTCTACAGTAAAACTCAGCATCATTGTTTCTTAAGTAAGAATCAATTACTCCAACCCCTATATTAACTCCTTCTTTAAGACTATATGGTTATATTTTATTATGAAAAAAAAAATGAACAGTTAGGGAATCTATGAGGGCTGAATGTGATAAGGATGAGGGCTTAATGCAATTAGCATGAGAGAAGGAAAAAGAGCTGAAAAGGGTACGTTTACAACCCTTAATCAAGAGAGATAAAATTTGTCAAACACTAACTAAAAGAATTGAAAGGACATTAAAGCTATAGAAACGGCAGTGAAATGGACAGTGAAGAGCTGAAGAGTTGGGAACATTATTGCTTATGTGGCAAACACAATTAATAGAGAAGTGAGGTATAAATAGTAATTTTTTTATTCCTAACAACCTCTTAGTAAATTGGGCTTCAAAAAACCTTTTTTTTTATTATTTTTATCAAACTATATCAAAACTATTTTTATAAATGAACCTCCCTGTTAAATTGGGTTCACTTAATTTTTCTATTCAATTTATTTTAAGACAGACCCAACACCTTCCTTTGTTGTTTTATCATTTTTTTTTTACAAATTTCATTTTATCTTATTTTTTATTATTATTTAATCAAACCTTATTTATAAAGTCAAAGTTCTTTTTATTATTTATCCTAAATGGCAAAGAAACTAAATAAAACATGTTAAAAAGTTTTATTTTCTTATTTTTACTTTTTTATTTTATCTTTTTTTATTTTTTATTTGCAAAAATAATTTTTATTTGCCCGGACGAAATTAGATGTTGACAATGATAGTCATGAATTTAAAATGATAGACTGATTGATAATTTAAAGTGTATGAATATTGACTGTGTAATAAATTATGCATTTTGAGATTTGGAAGAAAAATGAATGATTACATGAGAAGAGATTTATATTATGTTATGAAATTGATAAAGTGTTTATGAGTTGGTCAAGATCTAGTCATAGTATTTTATTTTTGAAATAATTTTATTTGTCCGGACGAAATTGGGTGTTGACAACCTCCATCAAAGCTAAGTCAGATTGCTAGAGCATTAGAGATGATGGCTAATGCCATCCAGCAGCAGAATGTGGCCATGGCTCAAAATCAGCCGACAATGATACATCAATGGGATGCCATGAGGACAAATGTCACCTCTTCTTCTAGTCAGCCCTAGGGGCAAATGGGATTAGCTGATTTTCTAAAGCACGATCCTCCCAAGTTCAGTGGGAGCACCATCCTTGACTAGGCATATCAGTGGATCAGGGATATTGAGAAGATCTTTAGAGTCACCTATTGCTCTAAAGGTCGAAAGTTGAATTTTGTCACCTACCTTCTGTTTGGAGAAGCTGAATTCTGGTGGGCGGGTACCCAGAAGATGATGGATACTAGAGTTGAGCCCATCACTTAGGGAAACTTTAAGGAAAGATTCTTGGAGAAGTATTTCCCTAATAGTGCACGATTTGCAAAGGAAGTTGAATTCTTCAGGTTAGAGCAAGGAGGAATGTCTATGACTGCTTATGCTGCCAGGTTTGAATACTTGGCCAGGTTCTACACTCAAGCCATATCTGAGGATTGGAAATGTAGAAAGTTTGAAGAGGGACTGAGGCATGGGCTGAAGAAGGTGATTGCTCCTCTATGCATAAGGGAGTTCCCTACATTGATTGAGAAAACCAAGATGATAGAGACTTTGGAGAAGGATGACAGCAGAGTCATGAGAAGCCATGGAGGAGGGTCTATTAGTGGGAAGACTAGGGCATAGCTGCAGAAGTCCTATAATAGGCCTCCACAGCCCAAAGTGGCCCATTCCACAACAACAACAACAGTTTAGGCCTCAACAACATTAGTTCTAGAGGCTCAGATGTTATGCTTGTCAGAAGGAAGGGCATCTTTCTAGGGACTGTCCGAACAGAAGGGTGAGTACTCCTACTAGTGGTTCTCAACAATAGAAAGAATTACATCTTGGCTATTGGCTCTTGAAGAACTTTAACAAAAAAATAACATTTGTAACACCCTAGAAAATTGCTTTTTTAGAGTATAATGGTAAAAGTGAAAAGGGGTACTTGAATTATATGAAAAACATGTATTTATATAAAAATTTTATATTCAAGTTTCATTTTAACAAAACCACTATCTTTCTAGAAATAGGTTCTATTTAGTTTCTCTGCCTTCTTTCTAAACTTTTAGTCCCTTCATTAGATCAATGATCGAAGTCCACCATTAGACTCGTAGTGGCAATTTGAGCAACACTAACCGATAAAAAACTTCATCAAATTAAGTTTATTTTCTACTCATTTTATTTAAGTAAGTTTTTTAGTATTCTTAGCTACTCCAGTCATCTAACATGCATGTGATATCTAGCACATCAGGATAAGTCTTTGTTAGTCCATGATCATAGTGGTATAGTCTAATCTTTTATCAGAGCTATGTGGTGCAGGTTATGAGATCCTTTGTGAGCTATAGGCTTGTGAGCTTTTTTGAAGAGTGTTATGCTTAAGCCATGTAAGAGAAGCTAACTATTGTAGTTGCATGCTTATGATGTTGTGAAATTTTAGAATTTGAAATTTAGGGGTCAGAGATGTAACTTGAGTTATACTTGAACCATCTGTGTTGAAGTCTCTTGTAGATCTGAAATTGGTTGATTTAATTGATTTTGAGTGCAATTTGGTATTTGATAGGGTAGTGTTGGAATTGTATACTTGATTGATTGTTCAATATTCTGTGCATGTCTAAATTGATGTTAATTTTGAAATGAGATGAACGACTTGAGTTAGTTGTGATAGCTCGATTGTGATGATGTGTTAGAAATGTTATGTTATGAGTCTTTGTAAATTTGTATGCATGCAATTAGGAACTAATAGGTACATATGTATGATTTGTAGGATGTTTTAATAGTTATAACTTACAAGAATGCACGAATTATTGTGATTAGTTTAGTCATAGAAAGTGTTATAATGGGAATGACCATGAGTTAAAATTGATTTAGAAAGCATGTGAACAAGATAGGTTCTTAAGTTGGGTTTTCATGACTTGTTTTCGAGAGGATGAAATTCTTGAAAAAAAATGCATTACTAGTTGATAAAAATGATGAGTTAAAATTGTATTTGGATGTGAAATAAGTTAAATGAAAGTGATTTTGGATGGTGAGAGTATGGTGCAATAGTTAACTCTTATGTAAAATTATTTTCTGTATATTTCGCTCAAGTGAGAAGATTCTCGCTCAAGTAAATCTAGTAAAAATTTGGACCTGCTCTCGGATCTACTTTTTCAAAAGTAAGAGAATTTTCACTCAAGTAACAAAATTCTAGCTTAAGCAAAATAGTATTGGAACTAGACTTGCTCACGGAACCATTTTTGCTCAAACGAGGGAGATTCTCACTTAAGCTAAATTTTTATTCTTCTTTTCCATTTTGATTGTTTGATTATTTTATAATGAAATTTTTGGATTTAATAGAATATATCGATTCATAATTGAGATTGAATATTATTATAATTGAGATTGAATATTATTGATGATTATGTAATTCTTGAGTTATTTGAGATAGAAGTTGAAAAAAATAATAAATGCATGAGTAGAAAGCATATGTACATGATATGATATGTTGAAAGGTTGATGCATGTGGTTATGATCAAGGACATAGTATTTTCAGGAAAGGAAATATCCATGTCTAAATCAATTATGATGTTCATTGTCTAAGGATCTAGTTAGTAAGGAGGTAATCCAAATTCTACTAGTATATTAAAATAATATAAATAATGATTATTAGGTGGTGAGAGTCGATAGAGGTCCAGATTGGGTGACTACGATTTAGAATATAATCGGTCAAAGAAGACCATATGGATTAACCCTGTTATATAATAGATCAATGAATTTATATGATTGAGAGGTGGTGTTTGAATTCATAGTTGTGGAGTTCCATGATTGGTGAGTGGTGTGGAACTTATAATAGAAGTTGTATGAACAAGTAGAGTACAATTCAATGTACAAGATGTTAATGAGATTTACCTGCTAAATGATTTTGGATGCCTCTTTGTGTTAACTAGGATATAGATGTGAATATCTAAGAAAGTTTTAAAAATATTAACTTGCCCTATTTTGTTTGTGTTGTGTTTTGTTGTTTTTCATATATGATGATAATGTGTTACAGGACAACAAATAACTTTGTAAAACAATTTGTGAAAAATGCTCTTGCTTACACAATTTTATCAGTGTTAGAGTTATTTTAAAAACTATTACATATTGTTTTGTAATTAAGTTTTAAATTTCTAGTTTAAAATATATGTGATATATAATAGATATAAATGACTATGACGGTAAGATATGTCTAAACATGTTATTTAATTAGTTATGAAAATAGATATATAGTTGTGGGGGTGTTACAACATATTCAAAATCTACAACAACATATTATTAATAACATATTATTAATATTGATATTTTTAAATTTCTAACAATTATTTGATATTTAAGTAGTCTTTTAAATTTAATGCTAATTACCATAATTTATTAAAACAAATAAATATTTCATAAAACTTTAATCACAAAAATTATTTTGAGTTACGCCTACTATAACACTACCTCTACTTTAAACTGTATACTAAAATTTCTTATATTAATATCATATCTCTTAAGAATTTTACCCTAGTAATGCAAAACTCATCACCCTTAAAAAAATCACTTGACAACTCATTTTAATAATGTAATAATATATATTAAATTTTAAATTAAAAAAATATAATTAAAATATTACTATTGAGTAGTCAAATTGATTTTTTTTTGTTTGGATATCACAATCTTACCACCTTTTATATGTTTTCCCCATTGATATTTAGGTTTGAATTTCATATACTCTAACTTTTGTAATACAATCAAAATAAATTATCTGTTTACCTAAATTTTAACATAATCTTTTGTGGAAAATTGATTTTAATATTAATATTAATTTTTAACTAAAACTAAATTCAAATAAACTTTTCTATAATGCTTTCTAAATTCAACTTTATTTTTTTTTTAAAAAAAGGTTTAAATATTAAAAACTGGTTTTAAATTAGAAATAGGTTTAAAATCTATTTTAAAAGTTATTAATTTTTATTTAATACAAATTATGATTTATTTATTGCTCATTACTATCAAATTTAATTATTTAGTAAAACAAACTTTACCTTTTAATATTTATATTTAAAAACTATCCATTTTATCTTTTATAAATTATTTTGTATTCTTAAACTAAACTAAATAAATAATATATATAGACTACAAATTGATATATATATATATATATATATATATATATATATATATATATATATATATATATATATATATATATATAATTGATAAAGTAAAATAAAAATTTAGCAAAATGTTAGTATCACAGCATAAATGTGATATAACCACTTGGTTTGAAAAAAATAAATAGAAAATAAAAAATAAACAATAAACCACCCCTTAATAGCAAACCAAAATCATGCATTGCATGTGTAAACCCACTCACACTAATTTTATTTTCCATCCACTTAAAGTTGGCACGCATCAATCGTGTCAAATTTGCAAACACGCGGTTACGCACACGCACACACGACACGAGCGAAAACCCAACCTCGTGAGAAGCTTCTCGATCCTCGCATGCTTCACTCGCTCGCACGCTCGCTCATCCCTAGCCGCCCGGACCTCTTCCCTTTCCTGCTGCCGGACACTTCCCGTCACCGCACTTACCTCGCCTGAACTCTTTCCTGCCGGATTCCTCCCCTTATCCGTCGATCTCGCCGGACCTCCGTGCCGGTCGCCGGGAATTGCGGTGCCAGACGGAGTTCTGAAGATTTCGGTGAGGAGAAGACGGATCCACCGGATAATTTGTTTTGATTTCAATTTGGAAGGTAACTGTATGATAAAGTGTTGGATTAACTGCATGTTTCTTTCTCCTCTGTTATAGCTCTGGATGAGAAAATATGTTCTGTTAAGATATTAAATGTCGCGAGTTCTATCTAGCCAAAAGAGCTGGTTTTTCATGATGAACCAAACTTCGAATCTTTGTCGCGAGTGGTTTTACATTTAGTGTCTGATATGTGTGGGAACAAAAAAATAAAAGTAGTTTAAAATGCTTTAGGGGAAGAGAAAATTTTAGTAATTTTAGTTTTAAATTATTAGGAAAATGACATGATTATTTCTTGTTTTGTGCAGTTTGTGGAATTCCTGATGAGATGGGTTTTTGGTTTGAAATGGAATCTGTTCATAATTTTTTATGGAGCTATAAATCAACAGAATCAGTATGATAGTTTTTGATTAAATTGAACAGTTGAGGGTTCAGACTTGGGATTATGGCAACTGATATGCAGAGGCTTGTGGGAACGAGTGAGGATGATGAAGAAATGGGAATGGATGTGAAAGATGAGGATGATGAAGATGATGATTACGAGGAAAATGGAGGCGAGCAGGGAAATGCTTCAGGGATGGTGGGAATTGATGGTGGGAATGAGATAGGAACTGCCACTGGTGACAACAGGTTTCCGCACCAGCAGTTTCATGAACAAGTGGGCACCCCCGGTGGAGGTACTCGAAGATCTAGGCCGGTAGAAGAGAAAGAGAGAACAAAGCTAAGAGAGAGGCGCCGGAGGGCCATCACTGCAAGGATCTTGGCTGGGCTTCGCAGGCATGGAAACTACAATCTAAGAGTTAGGGCTGACATAAATGATGTCATTGCTGCTCTAGCAAGGGAGGCTGGATGGGTGGTTCTTCCAGATGGTACTACTTTTCCATCAAGATCTCAGGTAAATTATCTTGCAAGACGTAGGTTAAACTTTTCTGTTTCTGAAACTAAATCTTTAGTTGAATTTTGTGACTTTTGGTCTGCATCTGCAGGCATCATATGTGGTTTCCCCATGAGTGGGAGGACTATGGCTTGATCATTATGTTTTTTTGTTAACCCTGTTGTTTCACTTTGAAAATCTCCTATCAACAACATTTGTTTTGGAGGGCTCTATTGGTGAAAAAATATATTGTTTGTCTGCACTGTATACATGGTACATGTGTAGTTTAATTCTTGGCTTAGTCAAGTGAAAATATTGTATATTTAAATATCTTATTATTGTTGTGCATCTGCAAATTTCAGTTCTGACAAATCTCAGAAAAAACTCCCACATTGGAACCTTTTCTTCTCAACCTTACAGGGTCAAAAGCCAGCTGGTGGTAATTCTACCATTGTAACTTCGTCATCTTCCCATGTGGCTTCACAACAAACTCCATCCCCTTCTCTTAGGAGAGTTGCTTCTGGCTATAGGAGCCCTTTAGAGTATAGTGCATGTCAAGCGAAAGGTGTTTTTATGCCAACTCCATCTCCTTATAATCTATCATCAACTTCCCGATCTCAAACATCTATTGCGGGGGATGGAGAAGCACAAAGAGATAACCGTCCTCTGATTGGTGGTTCAATGGATAATGCTGATGAGAAGCAGGTATTTAATGAAGGCATTTGACCGACATAGTAATTTTTTCTAGAGTAAAGTTTCTTACTATTGATGTGGTGATGGATGATAGGCACATAGCATGAACTGGTGTCTATTTGATTATTCATTGCTATATTAGTACGCAGTTCACTGTTCCTGCATGTATAGAAGCACAACATGTTACAAGTAAAGGGATGAGAAATAAAATAATAGAGACGTGAGTAGACAAACACAAGCAAGGGGTACAAGTCTGGAGCATAATTGTTTCCTGAGCAGGCTAGGAATAGTGAATGGTGGGAACTCAGTTTACAGGAATCAGAATATGCAAGGGAAGGGTAGATAGTGCAAGGTAGGCATGAATTAAGAGGAAAGGGTTTAAGCTAGAGTTACAGTGCATACGCAGAACTCTTGACTTGTCTACTATTTTCTACATTTTCTGTTCTTAAAAGAGCTAACTGTATTATTTTTGTCAGTGAAAGTCAGTATCATGAAAACTTGAAAAGAACACCGAGTCAAATAATTATCAAAAAGGGCATATTCATTCTTTTTATTTTCCACGTAATTGTTTCAGTATGGTGTCTTCGGAAGGTAAATATCTTGGCATGGTTTTATACCTTCTTCTTGTTTGCAGACTGCTGACTTGCCCCCCAGATTACCCGAGCGTGATTTGGCTGGTACCCCATATGTTCCAGTTTATGTGATGCTGCCGGTAAGATATTAAATTACTCTTGTTTTCACTAGTTTATTGAAGCTCTGTTCCTATTATATGTTTATAGTGAGTAGTACTTCATAATATATGGGTGTTATTGGTGTATGAAAAAAAAAACTGTAATTTTCTTGAGGAAATCATCTTTAAGTATGAATTTAACATTATATTGGAACATTCTGTCTATATTTTTGACAGTTAGGGGTGATCAATATAAAATGTGAGCTTGTTGATTCTGATGGTATGCTAAAGCAGCTGAGGGTGTTGAAATCAGCACATGTTGATGGTGTTATGGTAGATTGTTGGTGGGGAATAGTGGAGGCCCATGCTCCACAAGAGTATATTTGGAATGGTTACAAGAGACTATTTCAAATGGTGCGAGAAGTGAAGCTTAAGCTGCAGGTGAGTTTTGTTAGTTTAATCATTAAGTGCTCTCTTGCTGATTTGATCTGCCTTGGGTGGTGATATGTCCTTTTGACACTTGGCCAGGTTGTTATGTCATTTCATGAATGTGGAGGGAATTTTGGTGATGATGTTTGTATTCCATTGCCCCATTGGGTTGCTGAGATTGGTAGGAGCAATCCTGACATTTTTTTCACTGATAGAGAGGGAAGACACAACCCTGAATGTCTTTCTTGGGGAATAGATAAGGAACGAGTTTTAAGAGGTCGTACTGCTGTGGAGGTAATGATGACATTATGCAATGACAATAATACTGGTGTTAGACTGTTAATTCTTAGTTTCAAATCATTTTCCTTCCAAACAAATCGATTTGAATTATATATCAGATGCTTTTTGGGGCTAGGATTGGAGGCCTAGTTTCCATTTTATGTATGCTGATAAAATTAAGTATGTTATACTTTCTAGGTTTACTTTGATTTCATGAGAAGTTTCCGGGTAGAGTTTGATGAGTATTTTGAGGATGGCTTAATCTCCATGATTGAAGTTGGACTGGGTCCATGTGGAGAGCTAAGATACCCATCTTGTCCTGTAAAGCATGGTTGGAGATATCCCGGTATTGGTGAATTCCAGGTAATCAAGTGTAGTATAGTTATCTATGTCTAAGATTCTGTTTTCCCTCGCAAATGCTTCCTTGGCTCAAATGTTTTTTTTTTTTTTTCTTGGATCTTTTTTTAACCACTTTGCTCATCACCCTCCCATCCTGTGTACAGTGTTATGATCAATATATGTTGAAAAGTCTTAGGAAAGCAGCAGAAGCAAGAGGTCACGCTATTTGGGCTAGAGGACCAGATAATGCTGGTACCTATAATTCTCAGCCACATGAAACAGGTTTCTTTTGTGATGGGGGTGATTATGATGGCTTCTATGGCAGGTTTTTTCTTAGCTGGTACTCTCAGGTTTTAGTTGATCATGGAAACCGGGTACTTTCTCTGGCAAAATTAGCTTTTGAGGGATCTTGTGTTACTGCAAAGGTAAGTTAATAAAGAAATTTAATTTGAAGAAAAATTTGTACTCTAAATCTTGAAAAAAGCTTCTTTGATTCTTTCTGTGTTCGAGACTAATGATTTTGTCTTAGTACATAAGGAATTGAATAATTGATCAGCCCTTATCTTATATACGTGGTGTTAATCTTCAATGATTTTATGTGTCACTTTTGTGAAAACTTGTTTTCGGTGAAATATTGCTTTCTTGAAAAAACTTTTCTCAGAACCAACACTATCTTAAATTTATTTAGTGTGTCGGATGGGTTCTTCAATATGCAATGTTTTAGCACAGAGGAAGGAATCATCTTTGGTAGACTATCAATGATATTGCTAAGTAATAAATTTTCATCCACAAAAAAGAGCAACGACCTTGTCTGCACCTCTCTTAACAAATTATAAGGTAAAAGAATCATTTTTATAAAATTAATGCTACATGTGTTGTGGCCTAATCCATTTCCAGAAAAATATTCTGGAAAAAAAAAAACTTAGTAAAAAAAAATAGTCCCTAATCCTCATGATGTGGATTTGGTCGTGAAAATTACTTTCCCTTAATGTAAAAAAATTGACTTAGAGTTCTTCAGATTAACTTGTCCACTACTGATCAAGGGAGTGTTCTTTTTTGACTGATACCCATTAGTAATACACTTTTATCCACAACAAAAGAAAATAGTATTTACGGCACCAAGCCCCAAAAAATAAGAGAAGAAAACTTTTCCAACATGCTGCTTTAAAGCTTATCCTATTTGACTAGGAGTTATACGTTTGTTGGTATATGTTTTTAGTTATTGTGGCTGCGTATGTCTTTTGCTCATATATAGTCTGATATATTTTAAGTTCTATACAGTTGTCAGGTATTTACTGGTGGTACAAGACTGCAAGTCATGCTGCTGAATTAACTGCTGGGTACTATAACCCATGTAATCGTGATGGCTATGCTGCAATTATGTCAATGTTAAAGATAAATGGAGTTAGCTTAAACATTCCTTGCGTTGAGTTGCACACATTAAACCAGCATGAGGGCTTTCCAGAGACATTTGCAGATCCTGAGGGATTAGTCTGGCAAGTACGTGTCTAATCCTTGCCAAACTTTATATTGTTATCTGGTTCGTGTCCTGTATAAGCAATTTCATTGGGAAGAATTTGTTGGAATAATTTATGCCAGTTGGTCTAACATAGAATGATTTTCACTAAATATTGTTTTGAAATTAAAGCCAGTGAATGTAAAGGGCACCCCTGATTGGCTGATGGTGTATTGCAGGTGTTGAATGCCGGTTGGGATGTTGACCTACCAGTTACCAGTCAGAATGGATTTCCTTGCCTAAACAGAGTTAGCTATAACAAGGTTTTGGATCATGCCAAGCCCATGAATGATCCAGATGGAAGGCACTTTTCATCCTTTACTTACCTGAGGCTTAGTCCACTTCTTATGGAACGGCAAAACTTCGTAGAGTTTGAACGATTTGTCAAAAGGATGCATGGTAAGTTGATGAAAATTTCAAATGTATCTTTAGCCTCTTCTTGATTTATGGAAATATATATTGAGGAAAGAAAGTTGTCCCTTTATTAATTTTGTATTGAACTCTGGATGTCATTATTTGCTCCCACTGACAGTGTTATTTGATCCACGTAGCATGAGCCCACTATCTGATTGGAATCGTTTAATAATGCCCACTATCTGATTGGAATCGTTTAACAAGTAATTTTATGAAAGAAGTGTTGATATCAGTTCTCAGAACACCAGAACTTTTAGTCTCTGCTAAAGTTGTTATTATCTTTTGGGACATTGATTATATTAGGTTGATGACTGCATCATTTCTCATTGCAGGGGAAGCTGTTCTTGATCTTCAGGTATAACCCATGAAAAATAGGATTTGTATTTATAATTTCCCCGACAAAATGGTTTGGGGTATTCTGCTACAGAATAGGACAAATAGGATTGTTATTTGCTGCGGCGCTTTGTTAGTCATGTAATTTGATTAGAATGAGCTTTTGTTTTTTCCCCCTCATTTGGGATCAAACAACTCGCATAAGAGATGTATAATATATCCACAACACTCGTGACCTTATTAGCAAATGTACAAGTATCTGTACAACTATTGAACTTGTAACTTTATAGCATACTCATATAAATGATGACATGATGAATTTTTAAGACAGTTTCATGCAGCTTTTTACTTTTACAGTTGGGTAAATAATTTGTGTAACTGCAGATTGCCACTGAACTATGTCATGTGAGGAGCTGTAAGTGATTTGTTTGACATTTTTGTTGGTTACGAGAATAAGTTTATATATTATAATTACATCAATTTCATATAATTTAAATTATGTCTAGTATAAATTTATTCATTAAATTTATCTTGAACAAGTGATATTACATCTCAGAAAATGTGATAAGGTTGATTGTACTTTTGAAATATAATTGTATAAAACATCTAATAACTTTTATTAAAAATCATCAGCATAGTAGGTACATTGCTTAGTTTTAACTTTGTCATTTATTCTCAAAATTTGTCATCATACATGTGGAGAATATATTGCTTAAGCTAGTGTAAATAAGAAGAATAAAGTAAAGATTGTGTGACAACCTTAAAAATGTATCCACCCATTAGAGATGTAGAAATGAAGAGAGAAAAAAAAAATAATGAATATGATAAGTGATGCAGTAGAAAAGTAAAAGAGATGTGATGAGTGACAAAAAATAGGATTCCGAAAATGATCAAATTTAGAATAAAAATGACTTGCAACAAACTCTGCCAAAAAAATGCAGAGAAAAAAAGACATTTCCAATTAGTGACAATTTTAGATTTCATAATACAATTTTTTTTATAACCAAACAGAAACGTGTTTTATTACAAATCTTATGAAGTATATTCTCAAAAACGGGAACATATTTCATTTTGAAAACAATTGATGTGATAAACATATTATAAAAAATAGTTTGAAATGCAACTCCATCTGTAAAAAAAAAAATGAAACCATACTCCATATGTAAAATAAAATAAAATAAATGAAAACAATACTCCTAGTTACATATTACATATTATGCAAATATACATGTAATGTTGTTCATATGCGAATCAAGGCATTCTTTTTATCGAATTGGATAATACGGTGAAATAATTTTGCACTTCAAATATACTTAACCACCACATTTGTTTCTTTAGTTTAAAAATTAGAGGTGTCCATTTGACCGATTGAGAGAATTTGTCTGGATAGGGGACATCTGATTCATACGAAGTTCGTCTTCTCCGACACAGATTCACCGTCAACGGCAATCCAATAATCAAATTAACTACTTTAATCATCAATACCACTCACAACTTGCTAATAAACATAAAAAAATTCTTACCTTTTCACTTGTTTGAAACTTTAATTCATATTGAAGCAAATACGCAGCTTCTCTTCCCATATCTGCGATGCGGACGTTGCAGACTCTCATCAACACGCACAAATCGCTTTTGTTGACGGTGAAGGTGAAAAAACAGATACAATGACTGAACCAGATGCTACAATAAAACAATGAATTAGATGCAAGCAAAGGAAAAATAAAGCGAATGAAGCACAGATAAAGAGGTGAATAGGGATGGAGAGTATTTTGGTCTTTTATTATTTAGCATTTAAGGACATATTTGTATTTTTCTGGTGGACTATGAAGGTGCAGGACAAGAGTATTGGGATAGAGGAAGAATTCATCTCAAGATGGGTCAAATTAGTCAAGGTTAGGCTAGTCTAGTCAGCTAAGGCGAATAATAAAATTAATAATCACAAAACTAACATAGTGTATAAACATATTCGTGGAAGGATATTCAAATTTAAACTAACCTTTCAAACGAGAGCTTTCTACTGGTGTAAGAATTTTCTAATCCACGCTTTTAATATGTAGTGCTAGACACTAGGACTCGTTTCTTTCTCTCTTAATGAGATAAATTTTTATGACTATTTTATACTACCTATTATGTTATAAACTCTTAAGAAGATATGTACAAACTTATAATAATTTATAAATATAAATTTAAAAATACATAATATATATAAATAAATATAAATATCAACAAAAGAAGAGTAAAAAAATAAAAATCTTCATTCTTTACAAATTTTATTCATGCACATGTATCTATATATCAGTTTATATACATACTACAATAATTACAATTTACAATACAAACAAGATAGGTAAACTATTGAAATAAACTTTCAACATAAGTAAATTAATAAATAAATTACAACCATTCAATCTTCTTCAAATACCACTGTATGAGAAAAACATAGATCACACATGGATCCATACATTAAAGATATTCAACAAGTGAAATATCTTATGCCTTTCGAAAGATTAAGATTTATAAGTGAACATAAGAGAATAAGTCATGTAAATTCATTACAACTTAAGTCGTGTATCTACGTATGATTATAGTATGTAAGAATTACCTTCTCAATTTCTCAACACTTGATATATTAGTCTATGTAAATTAGATCATCAATGAAGTAAGGTGATCTTGATTACAACATAGGAATTAATATTTAATACACAAATCAAAAAATATTTCACATATCACCTGGTATATGTGATAACAAGTTCATACAATTCTTATCAGTCACAACAACCATTTTCATATAATGTACATCATTCAAACAAAAACACAAAATCAATTAAATATACGACTTAACATTCATTTCACATTTAAAATAAACATTCTTATACAATTTAAATTTCAGTCCATTGAAGAGACAACAAGAAAAATAAAAGAAATTTTTTTTATCATTTTAATATTGAGCGGGCATTGAGAAAATTTTAGCTTGAGTGAGAATGAATTAGCTTTAGAGAAAATATTTTTGCTTGAGCAAAAATTTGTCATAAAGGATTAATCTTCAGTGTTATTTTCACTTGAGCGAAAATTTTTTTCAATGAGCAAAAACAAGGCTGAAAACAAGGTTGAATTACAAGGGTATTTTTGCTTAATAGAGAATTGTCTTAATTGAGCAAAAATATTATAAAATCAACCTCAGCGTCACAATCAAATTTGTTTTCAAAGATCTTTTCAAAAACATTATCATAATACAATTTTTAAACAATTCGAAAGAGATCAATCCAAATCATGTTTGTTCAAACATCATCTTCACTCGGTTCAATTCAATCTTTATACATAATCTAAACAAGGTTTAATAAACAAAGTTTAATAAACTTTATACTGTAACATATATAATCTAGTTACTTGATTAACTTCTCATAGAGATCATCTATCCTGACATTCTATAAAAAAAAGAAAAAGAAAACTACTCAAAATCTAAAAACCTAAAAACAAAGGATCCAAATATTATCAAATTTCTATATGAGTTTAACTAAGTTGAGAACTAGTCCATTAAGACCGATAAAAAAATCATAAGAAAATAAAAAGAATACAAAATCTTTAAAATAAACAAGAATTTACTCTTATTTGAAAATCTGATCAAATAAAAATGATCATTAACCCATCATATTAGATTTAGATTGTGGAAGAGATGAGCTATGAAAGAAAAATATTAGAAAGAAAATAAAGAAAAAGGAGTGAGGTATTAGAGTAATAACTATCAAAATAGGTGTCAATGTTGACTCAATTTTTATCCCACTATTTTATTTAATTAAGTTAAAATGTAATTATTATTATTATTATACTTTTTATTATTTTACATATTAATATGTGTATTAATTTAATATTATTAATATATATTTGCATACTTTATTTATTTTTATGTAACTTTCTTGAAATTTGAAATATTATTTAAGAGATTTAAATTTAAGATCAAAGAGATAAAAAAAATTGTAAAGAGTGAAAAAAAATCAATTTTGGCTGAAAAAATAAACAAATAAATTTGTGCTACCTAGAGTAAAGGTTACAAATAGAAGTAAAATTTGTACAACAAAATGAAAGGAGTCCTTTTTATGAAGAGAAGATAATATATATATATATATATATATATATATATATATATATATATATATATATAATATTAGAATAAACATCGAATCATTAACATTTGTGTGTCTGATTTTTTATTATATATGTTATCTCATTTAAAATTTAAAATTTGTATTGATTTTAGTTTTGTATATTTATTTAAATAATATCAAAAATAAAATTTTAAGTTTATAAAGTGAGGTTTGTATTTATTTATAAACTATTAAAATGTTTCATCTCTAGTTAATGTAGCATCTTTAACACACATTTATCATATCAAGATTTCTTAACTTATATATAAGAGTGGTCACGGGTGGTCCTTTAGGCCTAACAACCTTACAAGGATAGGCTGTGATACTATATCAAAAAGTGAACTTTAAGTCTAACTCAATCTTACAAAATCGGCTTATAAAGTAAAGTTCCAGTTATAAACTATTAAAAGATCTTATCTTTAGTTGCGTAGGATCTCTAACATAATATATATGTATTTTATTTTTTTATACTTGACCTGTAATTATAGATTAACATGAAAGAAGAAAAATAAAAAAGAAATATAATTACATTGTAGAATAGCATAATATAAATTAGTACTTTGTACAGTCATTTATTTATTAGATGAGTAATTTATTTTTACTATTTTTTACCTTTATTATTGCATACTTAAAAGAATAGTTATGAACTTCAAAATGATTTCAAAATTGTGTAATTTTTAAAATATATATATATATATATATATATATATATATATAATTATTAATAATGAAATTTGATTTTTTAAGTGTTTTTTCATGTATATATTTGTTTTATCTCTTTTATCTTTCCCACTCTTATTTTTTAGTTAATTAACTTACTACTCACAAACAATCACTAGTTGTAATGAATAATTAAAAGTGTTTTTAATTGATTTTTTAATTACTTTTTGTATATATTTATTTAATCTTTTTTATGCTTCTCACTCTTTGTGGTAATGAAATATTAAGAATCTTTTTACACTATAATTGTAATAATTAATATTAAGTAGATTATTTTATAATTATTTTCTGTACCTATTTTAATACAATTTTATTCTTTATGTTTTGGTAATTTATTTTTACAATAATATTAATTATATTTATTTTATTATCATAAAGAAGTATAAATATAGATAAGTGTGGAGCGTTTTCTACATTAGTAATTATAATAATAATAATAATAATAATAATAATAATATTACTATTATTATTATTATTATTATACTTTAATATATATTATAACTACAACATCTATAATCAGAATTCTCCTTTTTAATTACAATATCTATAATACAGTATAAAGAAGTGTATTCCTTTATATAAAATATTATATATACAAGTTAGTGTCACTACAGCCATCACAGTCCTCTAATCATCCAATTCAATCATTGTTAATGGCGAAGGAGGAAGGTGAGTGCAGCCTTTTGCGATTTTTTTTCTGCCATGATTCATCTGTAACCAAACATGAGAGGATCAGGAACGGAGAATTTGTAATTATACTTTTATTTATTTTCAGTTTAATGCTTCCGAATTTCTGTTGCGATCTTTAGGTTTGATTTTGTCTGTTTGATCTTGTTGCAGTGTTTGAGTTTCTCGGGAACGTTCCTCTGCTACAGAGGCTTCCTGGCTCGTCTGTACGGAAGATATCGGAGCTTGTAATTCCCAAATATTATGGTAATAGAATTTTGGTTTTGAAGATTTGATCTCTTTTGTTGTTGAATTGTATTTTGTGCGGCGAATTAGGCGGAAAAATGTTAGAAACGTAACCATAGTTTCATTATTATTGCTATGTGGCTTAGTTTTGTTTTAGTCCGGAAATTTTTGATAATAAGTTTTGTTACCAAAATTGAATAATAAATTCATTTTAATCTCTTAGATATAAAATATAGGCTTTTAATCCTGTATCTTGACTTGGTTAACGGAAATGGAAAATGGTAATGTATTTTTTAACATTTGAGGGACTAAAATGATAATTTTAATTTTTAATTTGGGAACCAAAAGTTAATCTCAAATTTCAGGAACTAAATAATATAGTTAAGTGTTATGATTATTTTTATTATTATTATTATTATTATTATTATGCTTTGAGAATTAGAGTATTTTAGAAGATTTATAGTATATAGAATTTCGACAATCAATTGGAAATGACTTTCCATTTCTGGAAGGATGCCTGATGAACTGGTATAAGCATTAATGTTTTCAAGTCTTGAATGATGAATTATTATGTAGAGCCGAGAGAGTATGTTGTTCGTGAGGGAGAACGTGGGGATGGTCTTTACTTCATCTGGGAAGGAGAGGTATGCTCATTTTTCATGTTATATTTGAATTGAAAGTTATGTACAAAATGGTCATCGCATCAGTTGAAGTGATGTAGATTCAGATCTAAAGGTTTTGTTTATGCAACTTCAAAGTTTCAGTTTTGTGCTGAATATTCAGTTTCCTGGTTTGCAGGCTGAGGTTGTTGGCTCTGTTAGTGCTGATGATGATAATCATCCAGAGTTTCATTTGAAAAGATATGACTACTTTGGTTTTGGTAATAAACTTCATTCTTATGTAGCTATGCTTCAAGACTGCTGTTTGTTGTTGCTAGCACCCTCAAAGTTGTAGGCTTGTTAGTTCTATCATGATTTGGTTATTCTTAATTATATCGGTTAGATTTTCAGGAAAATATCTTGTAATATTTTAATTGTATCTTTTAGACAATTTAGAGCATCTTAGATGATCTATTAGGACTGGTTTCCTGATTTTGTTTCGTTTCCATATTTAATTAGGATTAAGGTTCAGTAATAGTAGAGATAGATAAGGTTCAGTAGTATCAAAGTGATACCAAATTACACAACCTATCCTGTAATTATTCAATTCACGAATTCACCCCAGATATATATGTGGTCTGTTTCTCGGTAAATCAACCCAACACTGTGTCCCTTACTGAAATGGTTATCAAGTTTCAGTTTAATCGAAGTTGGGACATCCTCCTCACTGGTTGTGTAAGCTTTGCCTTTGTGACACACTAGAGTGCATTCTCTTTTCCGTCATTGTCTCTGCAATTGTATTATTTGGATGTCTTTTGATAGATCCATCCCTGTTGCTCCCTTCACCATCTTCTCGTGGTTCTTTGGCTCCCTTGGACTGGCATTTTTGTGTTTAGTAATTAGGTTTGATATCTTCTCCTTCTCTCCATCAGGTTTAGCGTGTTGATTTAACATGTCCTTTTATCCATCGGGTTTGACATGTATCTTGGCAATCTTTGTGGTGTTTATTTTCTCTGGGTTCTACCCTTTATCTCCTTTTCTGAGTGTTTGTTCTTCCAGCATTCGTATACTGTTTGGTTATTTTTTTTAAAGTATGATCTTTGCTCTATCCCCTTTCTTATATTATTGTTGGTTTTCCAATTCTGACAGCATTGAAGAAAAGAGAGAAATTGATAAAATTACATGTCTTGATAATTCTGACAAACCTTTCTACTGATTAGTATGTCTTCCTGTCGGCAACCATTTTGGCTTTCCACTAACAATCATATTAGTAGTGACTTTTTGCCATGTTGACACACCATAATATATACTATCCTGTGCTTGATGAGCCTGGGGAAGAAGTTTTAGTTTTTGTATAATTGCTTACCAAGAATTTTTTGTTGATGTTTATGCTGGCAGTCTCTTCTTTATTGGTCATGCAACACTCTAACCCACTGTTTTAGGGTGACGATGATTACAACCATCTTGCTGAATTAGTTTTTCAGAGATGTCTATCATTCTTGTCGAGAAGTCCCCCCATTGCCCGCCTTAATTCTTGGAGTGTGACTTATATATCTATTGGACAACTTCGCTTAATATCAATTGGCTTTAATACGAAATCTAACATGGTACCCAAAGATATCTATTCGGGTAGCTCATCTAGTTTGACATGCATATGTGGATGGGGGTGTTGAGAGTCCCACATTGTTTACCTCAATTCATGGAGTGCGGTTTATATATTTGTTGAACAACTTTGCTTAAAGTCAATTGGTTTTTAGATAAGATTTGATAGCGGTGATATCTCTTGCTTCCTCGAGTTATCTTTCAGCCATTTTTTTATGGAGCCCATTTTATGTTTGTGTTATGTTCTTTCTTTGAATTGTTCATTTGTGATCAGTTCAAAGCTTATTTAGCCTTAGCTTGAGTGAGAGTTTGACTATTTAGAATATATCTTTATTCTATTGCACCATATTTTAGTTATCTAAGATCATCTTAGAATGGCTTCTCGATTTTGTTATATTTCCAGACTTGTTTATTTATTTGTTAGTATGAGGAGTTCAGAACTAGTTTAAATTGATTTTAATGTTCTGTAATTTACACATACACAAAATAATATAATTTAAAAGTCTTCTTTCTCTCATAGTCCATACCTAGTTTTGATCCAAAACCTTATAATTTCAATAATATTCTGCACTGAAAGAACAACAATTAGTTTTAAATTTTGTAATCACACAAATGAGGTTTGACTGCTTAAAAAGCACACATCTAATTTGATATTTTTATGAATAAGCTTTTTGTCTCGAGTTATCATGTTATATTAAGGGCAATGAGGGATAATATTGCTATATAACTATAATTACAGGGTTATCGAATGAAGTTCACCATGCTGATGTCATAGCTTTGACAAAGGTGCCTTGTTGGTTTCTTTCCCTATTGCTTTCCAATGTCTACATGATATGTAAACAAACTCTTTCTTTATCCTATAGCAATTGTTTATGTTGATGTGACAGCTATCATGCTTGGTACTGCCCCATGAGCATTCAGCATTGCTGCAATCGAAGTCTATCTGGAGTGCAGAAAAATCTGTTGATACATGCTCACCTGTGGAGCATATACTGCATTTGGAACCTATTGAGGTATCCATATATAGTAAATAGTGTAATAGACTGAGAAGAAAAAGGAAACTTGTTAGACATCATTGTCCTAGTTTATCTTTGATATTATGTAGGCTACATTTTGTATGGTTCCTCCTTATATCATTCTGTTCTTTCTCTTTGGAAGGTAGATATCTTCCGAGGAATCACTCCTACAGATGCTCCAAAATTTGGAAAAGTATTTGGTGGACAAATAGTTGGACAGGTATGAAAACACCACTTAATGCCATAAACAACATTCTACACATGTTAGCATCACTTTATAGGAAATGATTGCTTACAAGAAAATATATAATTTACAGGCACTGGCTGCAGCATCAAAATCTGTTGATTGTCTTAAAGTTGTTCATAGCTTGCATGTCTATTTTCTCCTTGTGGGGGATTTTAACAGTAAGTGTGCTTAATCTGAGCTTCATTAACAATACTCCCATGTAGCTCCATTTTTTGTCCCTTTCTACCATTTTCCCTAACTTGAAAGATTCAATTTCTTTTCTTGGTCCACCTGCTGCATTATTTTGTAGAAGAACCTTTTCTTCTATTGTTTTTTTGTGATTAACATTTGCAAATGACAGCAATTTTCTAAACGATGACAGTTTAATGACTTTCTTGTTGACAAATCATCCTCCTGGCTTTTTCATGTTTTCATCACCAGTTTCTTTTTACTGCTGTGCATGTTTATGTTTGTTGGATAGCTTGTAGTGCATATTTTTGCTTAAATGGAACTACTTTATTGGTTGTTAGCTAAACTCGATACTGTCAAGTAGCTTCAAATGTTTTGTTCTCGACAATTGCAGGCTCTGAATAGTTCTTGAGTTAGTTTTATCTTGACTTTCTATAGTCCTCTAACAGTTTCTATTGTCTAAGGCGACAAATCATATATAAGTAAATCATGTAATGAATGTGGTGCTTTAAAGAGGTAAAAGAGAAAAAGTGGCAGTACCAAAAATGAATATGTACAAGAAATTACATGATATGAATAATTGTATATGGAAAGGAAAATATTAGTGTGACACTATTAGGACATAAGCACAAGACAAGCTCAACCCGAAAGACTAATCCATTAGGTAGGAGAGTCTCAAGGCTTGAGTATTATATCAAGGTAGTCCATCCTACTCAATGTGGAACCTATTTAAGGAATGATGTTTACGATGGCTTCACCCTGTTGATATTGAACCAGTAGTGGCACTTTTCTCCTTGAGAGGGCTTCCATCATCTTTTCGTAGCCCACCTCTATAACAATGCCAATTGCAAGGACTTAAGAATAAGAGGAGAGTCCAACTTAAAAGATTAATCCATTACGTAGAAAAGCCCTACGGGTTAAGTTCCAAGTAGCTCATCCTACTCACTATTATCATTTTATCATTATTTGAAGTCTTCAACTTGGTGTTTTGTTATCATTTTACTGTTATTTGAAGGTTTAAACTTGCTATTGTTATTTGTTTTGTGGCTGTTTTTGATTATTTCTTCATTGAAAATTTACTTTGGCAGTCTTATATTTATCTATATGTATATATTGTATTTTATTTCTTCTGGCGTGCATTCTGCAACAAACCGCAAAATCATCTGCCATAGTTCTATGTGGACTTTTGGCTTGCGGTTGATAACACTTGTGGTGTAAACTTTTGTCTTCCAGTACCCATTATATATCAAGTTAGCCGTCTCCGTGATGGGAAGAGTTTTGCAACTAGGAAAGTGGATGCAATTCAAAAGGGAAACGTCATATTCACTTTGCTGGCTTCATTTCATGTATTTCTTCTCAATTCCACGTTCTTCTTGACTTGGAATATGATAAAATTTCTGTTTATTTAGCTCTGAATCTGGTTAAGTTATGTTTTATCTCTATTGTATGGATATTTGGTTATCATTCTTAATTGAATATATAGTCTATAATAAGGGAAAATTTTAAGGTTAATCACATGCGGTTTTTTTTACTTTAATATTTCTTCCTTGTACATAGGGATGACAAGGAATCCATTTTTGCAGATATCCGTGAGTAAAATCTGTAACAGATACTAAATAGATATCTTTAATGGATACCTGGAGATAATGGGTATGGGTATTATAGATACCTCCTTGTTGATGGGGTGAATACGGGTATTTGTGATAATCCAATTCATGGATACCAGCTATCTACTAATCATTGTTAGTGAATTTGATTTAAATATTTAGAAAGAGAATCAAGCGATCAAATTTAAGTTATTGGTGAGAGAAATATTAACTATGAAAAATTGTTTTGAATTTAATTTTATATATTTATATTTTTTATACCTATGAAATTGAAATTGTTTTTAAAAAGTTTAAACTTATACTTTGTAGTACAACTTATTTAAATTTGTTTTCTAGAAAGACTAAATTTATTATACTAATATTTTATTATGCAATTTTATTTTAATTATACTTTAAAATTAATTTTTTATCTGAGTTTATATTTTAAATAATTATTTTTGAATAATTTTTTAAAATTAAAAGAATTAAAGTAAAAATATCTGCGTGTATTCATGAATACCCGTAGGTATAAAAAATATCTATTGGTATCTTTTGCAGATATCCAATAGGTAGCTAGACAGGTAATGGGTGAATTTTTTTAGACTCGAGGGTAGCTACTATCCGCCCCAATCCCTTGTCATCCCTGGTTGTACACTAGGGAATTCAAAGTTGAAATGCCATTGGAGGACCTGGTACAGTGCAACTATATAACATGGCATCCTTGTCATTGAAGAATAAAACATGTTTAATGAATTAATAAAACCCCCGATGCAAAAGTGTAATACCGTCGATAATTTTGCTATGAAAATCATTTATATTTATTTGGGTTATGGTCATATAGGCTTTAGTACTGTTAGGAGGAGTAGGTAGGTTGATGCAACATTAACAATTAGTACATGAGATGCCATCTAGCATTGGAAGGATAATTGGAAGAATATGAATCTATGGTAAGTTTCCCCTTTTCTAGTATTATTTTTTAATGATTACAAAATATAACATATATAATGTAGCTTTCTTTAAGCCGTTTTCATTTTGATTGCCATATGATCTTTAAACATATATGCTCTTGCTCTTGTCAAGGTATTATTCTCTAAATTCGGGAGCACATTTAACTTTGTTATTATTCTAAATCTACAGAAGGAAGAAGTAGGATTTCACCACCAGGAAGTGTCTATCCCATCAGTCCCTGCTCCAGATAAGGCAAGTGACTAGCCTATATTCATAAAAACAGTTATGGATATTAGACAGTTATATTTTGTTCTTTGTTATAGCTTTTGTCGTTGGAAGAACTTCGGGAGCTACGTCTTACCGACCCTCGCCTTCCGAGGTAATAATTACTATCTAGCACATCATGCTTATTGCTACAGTTATTTATTTTACTTTTTATTTGGTTCAGCCTCTAAGACTGAATATTTTCTTTGCCATAATAACGCATAAAATTGTTGCTTCAGAACTTACCGGAATAAGGCTGCTACAGTTGAATTCATTCCGTGGCCCATAGAGATACGGTTCTGTGAACCTAGAACTTCAACAAATCAGACCAAATCTCCCCCTAGGTTAGCTAGATACTCTGCCAATTTGTGCTTGCTTTTTTACTGGTCTTCTATGCTACGTTTGTTTCAGAGATTTGGAGAGAGAAGGGAAAGGATTGGTGTACCATTCCAGATACATCATTATTCAATCCTTAGTTTCTCTGTAAATCATTTTTAAGGATTTAAGGTCGGGGAATTTTAATGCTGCATATTATATATCTTATTAAAAATTTGACTGCAGTTTGAGATACTGGTTCAGAGCAAGGGGAAAACTTTCAGAAGATCAGGCCTTGCATAGGTACATAATTTCTATTTACCTTTGGATATGTTCAGTTCTGAGTAGCTTTGTGAAATTGTCATATGCACGAGCTAGGAGGGCTTTAATTGATGTGCTAAGGCTTGCATTCCTTGGAGAGCCTATTACTATAAATAGTTTCAAGTTCTGTTAAAATTTGTGTTGTCTTTGGAAAAGGAAAACTTGTGTAGTAAGAAAGACCAAGCTTGGAGAGTTTGAGACACAATGCATGGGGCCATTTTACTTTACCGAAATTAAACTCTTACGTAGAAGAATGACAGAGGCAAGGATGAAATTAATGACCTATCATGCGGCTTTTTTTATTGATTGACGGTCATATTGGCTTTAATACCATATCCCAAGACCAACTAGTCCAAAAGCTTATTAACGCTTTTATAGTAAAAGCTCTTCAGTGCTTTTATATCTAATAGTAAGTGGATCGGGTTTGTGTTGCAGGTGTGTGGTAGCATACACTTCAGATCTAATCTTTCTTCAAGTGAGTTTGAATCCCAACCGTAGGAAGGGCATGAAGGCACGAGCTGTGAGTCTGGACCACTCGTAAGTATCTGAGTCATGTGATGTTTAATTTGTACTTCCGTCCCACAATGACTATAGTTTTAGTCATCTAAAAATTTTCCGATTGACTTATTTTCTCAATGATGCATTAGTTTTCCACATCCAAATTTGTCTTCAAATTAATTACACTCTTCGTCTAAGTCAAAAAGTAATGCTTTACTAAAGGAGTGACGCTAGTTCAGTCAAAATTGTTTTAAGAAGTGGTATATTAATTGTTGTTTGTGTGAAATGACCTTAAACTATACTCACTGTAAAACAGATAGCGTATATTAACATTTTTTTTTTGGTGTAAATGGAAGTATATTAACATAACACTGAGACAAACTAAAAGTTTTCAACTAACAAGTTGTTGTTCCTAGCATCAATAGCATAATTTATGATAAAAAAAAAGAAACTACGAGTTTTCAGAGCTATGATTATGAATTTTCTCCCTTCTTTTTTGTTTAATGTTTTGTTGGTTTTATTTCAGCATGTGGTTTCACAGACCTTTAAGAGCCGATGACTGGGTGCTATTTGTGGTGAGTGCCGTAAAGTGTTTCATTATTTTAGGAAAGTTAAAACAACAAAATTCTTGGTAAAAATATTTTTAGGAACAAAAAATCATTCAAACAGCTAATAAGTCAATAAATTGGTTAATCGTTAACACTCTTTGAATATCATTAACTATTTGATTAGACAGTGTTTATAAATTAAAAATACTTTTCCCTAAAATTCTTTTTCTTTTTATTTATTTTTTCATTCTGTAAAGTTGTTAATACGTCCAATTTGTTTTACAGATCGTCAGTCCTACTTCCTGCAATGCCCGTGGCTATGTTACTGGCCAAATGTTCAATCAAAAGGGAGAGGTAAGGGATTATCTCTTCACATCACTTTAGCTACACACTCTTGATTATCCATATTTGAGAAGAAGACATATTTAGTGATAGTTTGAAGAATATATAAGTTTTGAGGATATGACCATGGTTTCGGTTAGATAAACTTTTTCAACACATTCATAAGAGAAATAAAAAATGAAAGGGTGCTTGCTTCATGCTATCTTTTATTTCCAGGAAAGGGGATAAGAATAAATATTTATGCAAAGTTATACCGTGAAACAAACTTCCTCTAACTAATTGAATTAAAACCAAACATATTGGAAAATCCAACTATTCTTGATTTGATTAATAGACAAATCAAGCGAAAAAGATCATAAATATAGTTATAAGATACTAGGAAAAGTCCAAATAGGGCAAATATTTTTGGTTATTTCTGTATGTTAAGATCAATGCATTTCAACTTTTAATTAAACAAACTCTCATTTAACTTTTCTGAAACTGGGGGTTGTTACATTAATTTTAACATAGGAAAGTTCGATATATTTATCTTGTACGGAATATATTTGGGTCTACAGAATAGCCCATGACCTTTCAATATTCCTGCTTGTTAAATGAGGATTCACAGTAAAACTTATTAAATAAGTTCTTATCAGTTTATTTCAGTAAGCCTAACCATTGAGTTTTTTGTGGTAAAATAAGTCGAATATGCGATTAATACATGACCTATCTCTTTTCAGCAGTAGTATTTCCTCTTTTCCCTAGTTCATTTTGTCTAAAGGTTTTTCGGTTTGGGAACTTGCAGCTTCTTGTATCAGTGGTTCAAGAAGGTCTAATGAGGGAAGTTATTTCTTCAAATTCAGCCATCAAATCTAATCTGTAAATAGCCAAGAAGGCACCTTGTGATTTTTTTAGTTCTGTCTTGTTTTAATGCATGGTCATGTCAATTATTTTTGTTTTCGTTCTGTGGTGAATTCTAGAGTGAACCATCTAATTGGTGGTGCACCTATACAGCACCATCACATAAAGTTATTATATATATATAATATATATATATATATATATATATATATATATATATATATATATATATATATATTTCATCAATGGTTCAAATCTGTGACTGAAAACTGGTTGATGTGTTAGATTATTTTTTTACATTTAACTAGTCTTAAAATTTACAAACTGGTTCCTTTGTTGTCTGCTTGCGTCCCATCTCCTACCAAGATTTACTCTTCCATCACCACATACTGTGATCTCTGCTTCGTCACTGTTAGCAGCAATGGTTCCAGTACTGAAAGATTTTCTTTTTCCATCGTGTTTCTTATACCATTATGTGTGTGCTCTGCCCGTGTATTTGTAGAAAAGCTTGCATGCAGGATTCTGGTTTTCGTGCACTTCAGTCACTCGATAAATTTGTGTTTTAACCCTCTCTGCTGCAAATTATGGTCACGTTGCTTATTTCATTGAAGTAATGGAAATTTTGCCTTCTTGATTCTTTAGGATTAGAGGTGATATACGTGCAAATTAATTTGTTGCTTTTGCTGGATTGTGTAACTAGGGTTTCTAGGATTTTCCATTCTATTTGAGTTTTGAAATATGATTTGCGATGTGTTATATGTTTTATTTTAATTTTTATTGTTATTATTATGAGTGAAGGGGTCTAGGGATGATGTTTACTTGAGTTCATAACTAAAACGGATCTGACTAAGGCAAATCTTCTTCGCCTAACACTGTTATTGAACTCTCCAATCAGTTGAACTATTATACCATGTATAAAACAATATAATAATTTAACAAAATCAAGGAAGAGTACAAACTATAAAAAAAAGTTTTGGGAACACAATAAACAGGTGAACTGTCAGCGTAGGAAGCTATCTTTTAATCCATCTTGTAAGTCTATCATAACGGTTTCCTTTTACATAATCCATCTTTTAATAAAACAGTATAATAATTTAACAAAATCAAGGAAGTACAAACTATAAAAAAAAAAAGTTTTGGGAACTAAACAATAATAGGTGAACTCTCAGCGTAGGAAGCTATCTTTTAATCCATCTTCTAAGTCTATCATAATAGTATTTTTTTTTTTTTTTGTGCACTGCTTGTCGAAGTTTAAATTTTACATAGATTTTCAAACTGCCAAATTTAGGAACATGTACTATATTACAGGTTTAGGGTTTGCAATTTGAAATATGTTTTAATATATTCTGAATTTATAAATTATATAATTTAAATTGTGTAATCTAAAAATACTTTTTTTTACGTATAATCTAAAATGTATTTTGAATTAGATAATCTAAAAACATCATAGATTGTACAATTTATGATGTATTTTTAGATTATGCAATCTAGAAACATCCTAAATGATATAATATAATCTAAAATGTGTTTCTAAATTATACAATTTAAAAATATATTTTAAATTTTATAATTTAAAATATTTTATTACTTAAAATATATTTTTAAATTTGAAAATGTGTTTTAAATTATATAGTTATAAATGGATTTTGTAACTTTCAAGTTCGGTCATATTTTGGTTGTAATAGAGGAGTCAAAGGACCTTAAGATTGAGGACGTGTAAAGTTCCTTAGGGGCACACCAACAGAGAATTAACAAGAAGAATCCTGGCAAGAACTCTGGTCAAAGGCTTTACAGGCCCAATCGAGCAAAAGGTTCTCTAGAAAAGAGAACATACTAAGAAAAGGAAAACGTTATAAAGAAGAAAACTACGAAGAAGCCAATCAAGAGAAAAAAAAAAAAAAATATGCAGAAACTTCGGCTACTTTGCATCTGAGTGCAAGTTCAATGGTGGCATGGAAAGGATGTCAAAGCAAGAATGGCTCGGGAGGAGTCAGAAGATGAGCAAGTGTTGCTCTTAGTCACAAACAAAGATGAGCATGACAAGAGTTATTACTTGCTCCAATCTTATGACTAGCATGGAGTGGTTCATGAGTCTTGACGAGACTGCCAAGAACAAAGTGAAATTCATAGATGATAATTTCATTCATGCAGAAAAAATAGAAAAGATTTCAATTCAGAAGAAAGATGACAAATACTCGTACATTTCCAATGTATTGTATGTCCTTAGGATGAAGAGTAACTTGATAAGTCTTGGTCAATTGCTGGAGTTATACAATGACAGTGAAGGATAGAGTGTTGAAGGTTTTTCATGTCAACACCAAATGTCTACAATCCTCTGACTCAGAAAATGATGCTTAGTAGAGACTTAAAGATTGACGAAATGTATTGGATTGAAAGGATAGAAGCGATGATCCAGGAAGACAAGCAATGATAGATCTGGATGAGGACATTGAACAACAACCAGAGGCAGAAATTCGGAATGGAAGAAGACATCAAAGAATGAGAAAGCCTAAGATTGAATGACTATATATGAAGTATTTTCAGACTCAGAAGTCATAATTGAAGGTGACTTAGTCCATCAGAGATGGAATGAATGAGCTTTGAGAAAACAGAAAAGGAGATAAACCTGATGGTGGCCATGAGAGAAGAGCTAAGATCAATTGAGAAGAACCACACTTGGAGACTCACTCCACTGCCACCGGGGAAGAGAGCAAGTATTGTGAGATAGTTGTATAAAGTGAAATTAAATCCAAAGGGTGAGGTAGCTAAATACAAGCCCACACTTGTAGCAAAAGATTTCTTGCAGAAACAAGACTTTCACTTTGGTGAAGTTTTTTTCCAGATTACAAGACAAAATCATATGACTAGTGGTTTCTGTGGTAAGTTATCAGTGTTGACCAATACATTAGATGGATATCAAATCTGCCTTCTTAAGTGGGCCACTAGAGGAGGAAGTATTTGTGTCAGTCACATCGGTTTGAAGTTAAAGGCAAGGAAGAGCAACTGTAGAAATTGCATAAGACTTTATATGATTTATAGCAAGCTCGATTGGAACACAGAATTGATGGCTTCATACTGTAGCTTGGATTTGTGAAGTGCACCACCGAATATGGTGTGTACATAAAGGGATTGAATATGACCGACTTGTTAATAATTTGTCTATATGTTGATAATCTATTAGTAACTCGAACCAAAGTTGAAGAAATTGTAGCATTCAAGAAGGATATAAAGGATGAATTATAAATGACTGACTTGGAAAAACTTATTTTCTTGAAATAGAGTTCATGAAAACTAAAGGTGAAATTTTCACCATCAAAGCAAATATACTACTTATGTGTTGGAAAGGTTTCAAATGTTGAGTCAAATCCAGTTTCAACACCTGTTGGTACTGGAAATACACTTGACAAGACAGAAGATTAAATGGTGGACAAAACACTACAGAAAAATGGTGGGATCTCTATATAATATATAGGTCTGATACTGGATATGGAGTAGGGCTTGTGAGCATGTTCATGAAGACACCAGAGGAACCTCTTAAGAGCAAGCAAATGAGATTAGTATGGAGATAAAAGTTGACGGGAAAACCCTGTTTGAAGAACTTAGGAGTTAGATGTTCAAGAAAACTAAATTAAAGGATAGTGTTGAAATAGTAATTCAAATATGAAGTATGAACAATTTGTTATTAATTACAATGACTGTGTAAATATATTATTAAAAAAAACTCTCTCTTAAAATAATACATTACTTTTCCTCTCCCGTTTATACTTAATCACTGTGCGTACTAACTCTATTGTGTTTGCTATCTTTAACAATAGTTTGCATATAAACACTGTTTTATAGAATTCTATAATCGTACTATCATCTACCTAATAAATGTGTCGAGCACGATTACAAGGTTCAAACGCATCAGTTTCACAAGGGAACTGGTGTCCAAATATATTCTTTGATATATGATTGAAGTAAATGAAACAGCAATGTCTGGGTGGTGTAGTTGGTTATCACGCTAGTCTCACACACTAGAGGTCCCCGGTTCGAACCCGGGCTCAGACAGGAATTTTATCTTTTGAGTTCTGTATTTGATTGGTGCATAAATTTTTCTTTTCATAAAGCAATTCTTCTAAGTTCTTTCAATTTTTTGTCCACTTTTGGCCAGTGAAACTGAAAAGGTGTTCATTTTCTACCTTTATTTTTTTCTTATGTTTGGTCTTGACACTTCCTATGAGACCATTAGGATTTTCACTATCATATATACCAATCTCACTCTACATCCTTTCACATAGGTTCTAAGTCGATACTCCCTTTTTCATGAAGTTTCTATTGCTTCTTATGCTTCGATATCCATTAACCAATATTGCGATTTGTAATGGTCCTTCTTAACTGCAAAGGGTGCTTCAAGTTCTTGTGTTTTGCACCTTAAAAGAGTATTATAGGCCTCATATTTTTAATCCTAACACTCATTTCAAGAGTTGAGACATGATTTTGATCGGTAATTGTTAATACTTAAAGAGTATTAAAGAAGGAACAGTAGAACCCAACCTTAGGATGGTAATTTATTTTTTATTAAACAATTTGTTATTGTGTACAGACGTTACAGAATGGAAATGCCTAACAGAAAGGTTCCTCAACCAAGGTTCTCCCTTGAAGTAGTTTCGTATCAACAACAATACAAAAAGCTAATAGTAACGTACTAACAAACTGAATATATTTGAATATTAAAAAATCATAATGATTGATTATGTATGATATTATAATATCAAATCATACTTTATTCTAATATTCTCTCACGTTTTTTGAAAATAGATATTTGTGATTTTCAACATATGGATATTGAAGACAATAGTTAGAAAGACATTTGTAAACATATTGATTAATATTTGATACTTGATTCTCACATAAATTAGAGTGAGTAATTGTTTTTGACCAAACTCCCCAATAAAGTGATAATCAAAATCAAATATTTATATTTATAACTTTAACGGACGCTAGAGTTATAATCAATATTTATATTTAGAATCAATATTTATATATTTAGAATTATAAGAACACAAGAGTTAGAACTAAGGTGAATGATAAAAGTATTATATTTAAAAAACATGATTATGTCAATTTAAACTTCAGAACGGTTGAATAATATTGTTAAACCACTTCATAGTCAAGATAAAACAGGATATTCTAAATATGTTGAAGACTTGGACATAATACCTTTATTACAACCTTCAATTACCCTAGTTTGCATCAGCTTATGGTGGTGAAAATGAATCTTTTTGTTGACTTGGAATGGACATGTACGGTAAGAGGTGATAGGTTGTACTTAGATGTGTGGTCAAGAAATTTTTCATGTATTGACTTAACTTGTGAATTGCAAAGGTAATATCTAATCTAAAAATGGACAAGTATATAAGTCTTTTAATTAAGTTTTATATGCAAAAGGATCCTCAATAAGGTTATTATCATTGAAGTTAAGTGTTAAACTGGATCCAATTAGTAGTGTAATCGGTTTGTTACTAAGAGACAGTGTCATCAAACAAAGATAAGTATATTTTCTCTTATTTAAGGAAATTTGTTGGATTTGGTCATTTCTAAGCCCAAGAAGTATTAAAGAGAACCAATGATCTTTTAGTTTGAACAAAGAACTCAATGTTAATTGTATAGAGATTAATTCTTTTTAGTTTGAACAAAGAACTCAATGTTAATTATATAGAAATTAATTCTTTCTAGACTGTGTCAAATCATGTTGCTATAAAAACTTGCAAAATCATTATCTAGAGGCTTGTCTAAGTCGATATATAAACTTATATTTTGTTATTTTGTAACCTTGGAGAATATCATATATACTTCCTAAATAACTTATCATTTTAGAGTATATTATTGATATCTAGTAGTTGTAAGCTCCATTTTATTTTATTGTGGTAGCAACAACTAATAAGATTCTTAAGTAGTAGAATTTTGGTTGACAAATATTTTGTATTTTGGATTGAATTTGTTGAAATTCTAAATGAGATAAGGGTGTTAGGTGATAGAGCACATATAATATCATATACTCAAATAAATAACAAATTTCTCAGACACTTTGAATGATCTTCAAACAAAGATTTCAACTTCATCAATATCAGACATTAATGTTTTATATATACCATGAGGCTCATTAGATTAATAAATAATAGAATTATCTAAGGACAAGTCATCACTAATGGATAAAGGAATTACCAAATCATAAATAATGGAGAAAATCTCTAAAAGAAGTCATTGTTTCATTAAAGAACACATCCCTTGATATTAAAAAAAAAATTCTTAAGTCTCTAAGTTGTATAATTTGTATCTCATGTAGTCTCTAGGTTAATCAACAAAAATGAATGGAATGAGATAAGAAGTAAATTTATATCCGAAGAGGACAAAATTGGTGCATAATTAAAATATCCAAAAACTTTTAATGATTAATAATTATGTTTGGATTTATATAGAACATGATATGGAGAGATTATTTATTTTGTAGTATTAGATAGAATTAGTATGTTTTAGTAAAAACACACAATCCCAAAGTTGGATTAACAACATCGATAGAAAAATCAAATTCAAGTCACATTTAATAAATATTTTTCTGTTAACTAAGAAAATTGATGTATAGTGCCTAATATTGCTAGAAATCAGTAATAACAAGCTTTTTTCATGGTTAAACCTAAAACGTTTACAGTTGACCCCAAAATGAGTTTTAACCATTTAAAATAATTATTTTATAATATTAACAACTTTAGACAACTATACGAGCAAAAATATTCAAGTAAAATGATTACAATCATCAATCTAATGTTAGAAAAAATTGCCATCACAAGTAAAATAATAATGATTGAGATGCCTGTGATAATTTTCTAAAAGAACAAATTTAATAATTGAAAGTAGAAAAATTATGTGAAATATAAAAATAAATATCATTACTCAAAAGTCCAAGGATTTTATCAAATATATATAACTCTAAAATGTTAAACAAAAAATATTATTACAAAAAGCATTGTTTTAGTAATACAGGAATAGAACAACTATTATATGAGATTTATATTTATATTAGTTATTACAAAAATAACATATTAATTAGGATTGGATAACACAATGATTTCATGAGTGATATATTTATAAAATTGAAAATGAGAGGAAAAGAGCCATATGAGTATTGATACCAAAATGAATGATCCAACTAGTTTTTAACAAATAATAGATAAAACTAGAAAAAAGACAAAAAAAAAAAAAAAAACCTTTGAAACTAGTCTCTAAAAA
>Ga0209700_101691_pt1 | contig 45720 bp, 31 predicted proteins | sample SiratroredBW_FD_187528 | JGI IMG/M metagenome (GOLD analysis project Ga0209700, IMG submission 187528) | Root nodule microbial communities of legume samples collected from California, USA - Siratro red BW (SPAdes) (version 2) | ecosystem: Host-associated > Plants > Roots > Nodule | place: USA... | reverse complement strand
TTTTTTTTTTTTTTTTTTTTTTTTTTAAATAAAACAGAGAACTTAATGCTTGGAGTTTTCCATCTTGCAGATTAAGATGGCAGAGGATTTTCAAGAAATGTTCCTCAAAATTAGTCTGGATAGATTGGAATTTCTTTCTGAAATTGTAGACTTGGGTATGGCTGTTGAATCTCACACAAGCTCATCGACCTTCTACCTTTTGCTTCCAGTTGTATTGCAAGAATATGGGAATACCATGAAAGTAGATTGGAAGACAGTGAAGAGATGCCTTTGGTCACCCATTTTCAGGCATCCAGAATATACCATGGATAAAAAAAAATTCCCTTTTGATAACCACTTGCAACTTGCCAATGGTTCCAAAAGTGTAAGAGATGTCGAGAATAGTTTAGTGTATGTCCCACATAAAAAGACCTTTTATTTTGTCACAAATATTGATTATGAAAAGACTGGATTTAGTCCTCATAAAGAATCAGGCGCTTCAAGCTATGTGGATTACTTAATTAAAGGGTACCTGCTTATTATTACTGGTTTATCCTTATTCCATTTTGGTTTTGCATGCATGATCCTTCTATATTGTTGAAAACATTTATAGTTATGGGGCATCTTTCAGATTACTTATTAACTGGTTTAATTAGATATCTGAGAATGTGTAAGCATACAAGTTGGAATATCATAAAAAATGTGCATGCTTGGATGACAGGTTTTCCATTCACCTCAAATACCCGGAACAACCACTTCTGCATCTAAAACCACTCTCCAATTTGCACAACCTGCTACACAACCGAAAGCATGATGATGCAGGTACTGTATTGATTATGTTATTTTTACTCGAACTGTCTCAAAAGGAGAAACAGAGTGACACTCCTTACAACCATAAATTTTTTTTAAAGCCATGGAATGTGTAAGGCTGCAACTCTAGAAAAATAATTTTGACTGAAAAAAACAAACCAGGAGACTCCATAAAAAAAATCTCACTTATACAATGCTGTACCAAAATTGTCTTTGAATGTAAAGCAGCAAGTCTAGGAATAAATGTGACTTAGAAAAACAAAACGAAGAGACTCCACAAAGAAAACCCTGGTCTCAGGAACAGTAAGCCCTGCTTAAATCTTGCTCTTCAAAAATTGTCTCGGTCCTCCTTTCCACTATCGTGACCCCCATTTATTATTTTGCACCCATGGGTTAGGTTAGGATATCTAATATTCTCTTTCTTCTAGCTCAGCATGCTCATCATTCTTCTCACTTTATCTGAATCTCTTGTTTCTTTCTTGATTAAATACAAGATATATGATAGATGATGTTAATTGACTAAGTCACGAGAATTTGGTTTTTATTGCCTAAAATGACCTGAGATATTAGGTCAATAGTTGAAAGTGGACTGTGATGTTTTGTTATGTCAAAGGGGTGTAAAGTATTACAAATAACATCATAAAGCCTTAAAAATAGTTTAAACATTTTGATTTAATTTCACTGTGATGATATAATTACCTGGGAGGTTACCAAAAACAGTGAAATTACCTAGAACTTAACAAAGAAAAACTGTTGAAGTCTGGAGTAGCAAAGAATTTCCTAAGAGAACTGAAACTTTGTGATTTATTATCTGAAAAACCTTCTTAATGAGCAAGATAGGAGCCAAAAGGGCTTGGAATTTCTCTTACACTTCCTCATGCATCACTGAATTAGATAGGCAGACAGCAGCTAACTTCCAAGGTTGCTAAAAAATTGATTAAGCATGGTCGAAAAGAATTGCTGCTTAGCAGTGGATGCGGCATTTAGTATTTTTGTCTTGGGAGAAATTTGATGCCAATGCTATTGTACGAAGAAGAAATTCCTGCTGAGCAGTGGATGCAACAGATTTAGGATTGTGAGTAATGAGTCAAATTCCTCTTTGATATCCAACTTAGGGATTCTAGAACCAACCTTGTCAAGGATAAGTTGGGTGTTTGAAACAGTTCAATTAGGTTTCAATATACACACAGACACACACATGTGCACGCCCCCCCGCCCCCCCCCCCACACACACACACACATATATATATATATATATTAGTGTTACTACTAGTTATTGTCTTAAATAGGTACATTTAATGTTTATTATCTTTCCACACGCCCCCACACACACACACACACATATATATATATATATATTATTTTAGTGTTACTACTAGTTATTGTTTTAAATAGGTACATTTAATGTTTATTATCTTTCCAAGTAGGTTGGTTATCCTCTCAAACACTGTTTCTATCTTTTTACATGGTATTAGAGCTCTTTATCTAATGGGACTATGCTTCTTCAGAAACTTCTTCCACAAGTTTGACCAGGCTTTTGAAATTGTCAAGCTTCTTTGCTGATTTTGTAAACCTAATCTAAATGAAAAATTATCTGACTAAAAATTATTGAAAATTTCATAGTTAGTGTAACTTACAGAGTTGTCATTTGATTTCTCCCGTATATATATGTGTATATATGTATGTATATATATATATATATATATATATATATATATATATATATATATATATATATATGTATATATATATATATATATATATATATATATATATATATATATATATATATATATATATATATATATATAAGATTTTATTGTTATATTTTTATTTTATAATAATTTTTAAAAATATAAGTTAATTATTTTAATAGTTAAATCATTTAAATTATGAAATAATTGAACAACAAACATAGAACTAAATATTTAAATAAAAATATAATATAATTCCTAATTTTGATTTTTCTAATTTATTGTTTCTGTATTGTTTGAATTAAAATTTAACTAATAACTAATTGTACAATTTTTTTAAAATGTATATGTAAATTCTAATTGTAAAAAATGGTGTAACCATGGTTACCAAACTCGTGGGTTAACTTGTTAACGTTTGAGTTTATGTTTCCACTCATCCTGAGTGAGGTAACTTAGAAGTAAACTCGTTTTTGGAGCAAACTCTGTAGTCTCACTGCAAACTTGGTGAACATGGCTAGTCTGGAACTGAGCATGTGAGTAGAGAATTTTTTCTTTAAATCAAAACGACCCCATATTTGAATTTGAAATCAAACAAACTCACCTATTCTGCTCGCATTAGAATTCACATTTGCATTGGTTGCTGGTCGCCACCGCGTTGTCACCCTACCTGCTAGTCAAGTCACCTTGACAGAGCCTCACATCATTGTGACCATCACAACACATGATGATTGCAACTTGTGTATTGCAAAATGAACTAGCTCCCTTGTGCCTCTGTGACCTCAAGCTGTTGTCACAACCTCATCCACACATCTAGATATTATACATTTGTTGGAGGAAACTTGTATGAAGAAGTAAAAACAAAATATTTTAGCTAGATCTAGTGCTGAAACTGATTTCTTAGCTGTGGCACAAAGGTATTTGTGAATTGCTTAGGCTGGAAATTATGTCTTAGAAGGCTTGAGGATTAATTGGGATGGACCTATGAAAAATATTTATGCTCCAGTTTGAGGGAAATTGTTGGATAAGGAGTTTGAGGGTTTCTTTATGATTTTGTGTTGACAATTTAAAAAGTGTACATTGACTAGGTGCAGATTTGTATATTTGATTTTGGATTTATATTTTACTCTGATAATTCATCAAAATCTTATATAAATGTTTGTAACTTTTGAATGTCAATGACAGAACCACAGGAGCTGGATGAATATTTAATTTATTTACCTCCTGAGCTATGTGAACTGAAGATAATAGGCTTTTCGAAGGATATTGGCAGTTCCATATCTTTGCTGCCCTCAGTTATGCATCGTCTTGGAAATTTGCTGGTGGCTATTGAACTAAAGCACATGCTATCTTTTTCTTTTCCTGAGGCAGCTGAAGTTAGTGCCCTTAGAGTAAGTCTTTATTAAGTTGAATATATTGTTTACATTACTTTCTGAGTAGTGTATCATCTAACCATTGGAAAACTAACAATTGTGAACATATTACTAGATTTTAGAGGCTCTCACCACTGAGAAGTGTCAGGAGCGCTTTTCCCTTGAAAGACTTGAAGTGCTTGGTGATGCTTTCCTCAAATTTGTTGTTGCACGCCATTTTTTTCTCGTGCATGACAGCCTTCATGAAGGAGACCTAACAAAGATGCGGTCCAATGCTGTAAATAATTCCAATTTATTAAAGTTGGCCATTAGGCGCAATTTGCAGGTAAAATTATACTAATCATATATGGGCATAAATATTATACATTTACTATGTACTATAATTATGGATTGATTCTATTAATAAACATAGATTTGTTTGTAAGAAATTCCTAAAATCAAGGGATTGGGATTAGGAGTTTATTTGGTAGATTTGCTCCTTATGTAGAGTCTTTGTTTAAGGAGATTTATTTGCTTTAATTAGGATTTTTTTTTTCCTTTAAATATCCATTTATTGTTTCTTTTCAGTTGTAAGGAAAAAAATAATTCCAGGACTATTGCCATTGCCTACCACAATTAGAGGTCTTCTAGGATTTCCTTGTAGTTCTAGTCTTTGTTCTTATTACTTAGGACCTTCCATTTTATCTTTAGCAGGGCACAACTTTATTGTTGCAATTTCATTGTAACACCCTCTATTGCTGCCTTTTTCTCATAAAATCACCCAACAAATAGCCAGTTGTTGATTTCAATCTTCACAATGTTTGATCCAAACTCAAAAAAGGAGGATTCCAACTTTTCTCAGAAGATTGGGGAAGTCCAAGGCATTAGAGCTTCATATAGACTAGATGAAAAAACTTTCTCACATGGTTCCAACTTGATTGGACCTATCTCAAAGCATTGTTATTTAAAAACAACCATGGCACCAGGGTGGATTTTGGTGGTGGATTTTCTGCCAGCCACCACATGACAGTGGTGAATTGGGTTTTATGTGGCAGTTAGGAATGACCATGACATTCCTATGAAGAAGGATAAGTCCCTGAGTTTGTGCAAACCGAACCAAGGCACTAAAATACCTAATCTTTTGTTCTTTTATTTATTTTTAGGCCCTGTACCTCCATGTTTTCCTCCTGCACCCCATACTTCTGAAAATATCAAAAGTACCCTTCTAAAATTTGTGATTATTTGTATACCAGATTATGAAATCCAGAATGTATCCTAGAATATGAAAAGTTTTGTATTCCGTGCTTTAACCAATCTTCTGTCATCTTACCGTGTCGTTCAAGAATTGAAGAAAGAAATACAATATATGAGAAGAGTCTTGACATCAGCTTTATGTGTAGAATTCAATCTCATGACAAGTAAAAGCGTCACACAAGATTAAACTTTGATATTAATTTTCAAATAAATTTGAATGAAAACCTAATTTTCTCTAGATGATAAAAGTAAAACTATACCTGGACGTTGTACTGATGACCCAATAAGGAATACTTAGATCTCTATAAATCATCAATTGAATAAGTAATAGAATGCAATACTGAACACAGTTTGTCCATAGAAAAAAGTCTCTTATGTAAGTATTATCTGATATAAAGAAGACAAGGAATATTTCTAATTTTTTTCTTGAAGAGAGAGAAAAAGTGAGAACACAATAGACTTTTGTTCTGAAAGATACAACTCTGTCCCTTTTTGCTCTGATTTTTCATAAAACATGGAGTACAATATATAATCTTAAAGTAGACTCTTCAACTTCATCTCTCTACTCATAAAAGCTATGCTATAATTAATATTAAAAACATAATTAAAGATAATAACTAAATATTCCTGCTAAACAAGAACATACACTCCTAAAAAACTAATTTATTTGAGTTTAATGCCAACAAATTCCTCCCTTAAACTCAAACCTTCCATCCTTCATATTCATCTTCTTCTAGTTATAGAACTATTGCTACTTGTAAGTAAATTTGCATATACATGGAGTGACCAACTGAAAAACCATAACTAATGGTTTTTCTTACATTCACCCTCTTTGAAAAATTTTCACTTGAAGTACTTTTCTTCGCCGTTAATGATTGTTTATAATTTGACCAAATCCTACTTGAGGTTGAAGGATTATTAATTTCAGTAGAGACTTTCACTTGAAGTACTTTTCTTCGCCGTCAATGATTGTTTATAATTTGACCAAATCCTACTTGAGGTTGAAGGATTATTAATTTCAGTAGAGACTCTCAAATTTCCATGCTGCAGTAGGAATGCTTTCCCTCTTTTGACACAACTGCATAACTTTCTTCATCAATTGGAGGATTTAAAAATCCATCTTTCATCACATGAGCCACAACCTGTGCTTTATTTTTTGCGGCTTCTGTCTCTACTGTTTGGACTTCTAATATCTTGGACATTTTAAGAACTTCATCCTTAACTTTCCATTCATGCCTGAAAGAAACGGTCTTTATCTTTAGGTTGAGTATCTCCATTGTGTTTGAGTTAATTAGCTACTGTTTGCACACGAGTAATGTAATTAGATACATTCTCTGAATCCTTCATCTTCATGGCTTCCAACTCACTCCGTAGAGTTTGAAGACGCATTTGCGATTGAAGACGCATTTGCTTAACTCGGTTGACACCAAAATTAAAATAATAACTAAATATTCATGTTAAACAGGGAATGTACACTCTTGAATAAAACTAATTTATTTGAGTTTAATGCCAACATTCTCTGCCCACAACCTGCAAATAAAAACATACTGGCCTAATTACCCAGCCATTTATAAGATCTACTTCTAATGCATAACTGCCATCAGTAATTTTTCTACACTGTCATCATGCAACATAACTTCTAATACTGGTTGTTATTTTATATTAGATACTCCTAATAAATAATTAACTACCTCCAATCCATTAATAGATCTTTTCCTGATTCACTTGGATCTTAGTAATTGTCAACTTAACACTTGGATAACTTAAATACAAACCTAATACAAATCTTAACTGAGGATTAAAGGTACCAGAGTACCCCTTCAACCAAAGTATAGAAATTGACTAAACAATTTAGTAAGGCTTATAACCTGGACACCATTTTTCTATCTAGACATCTGGCTTTAGATTGGGTTAATGTGTATATTTTGGGTCTTCGTATGTATATATTAGGTTGTATTATTATATTATAGTCTGAGTCATTCAGCCCAGGTCATGATTTCTATATACACAAACACACATTTATTTATCTTGTAATCTTTCATTTTTTATTGATAGAAGAACACTTTCTCTCTCAACTTTCTTAGGATTCATATTTATATTTATTGTCTTCAATCGTTATCTTTATCTCCCTGCTCCCTCTTGCAGATCTATATATGCGATCAGTCATTTGATCCCTCTCAATTTTATGTACTAGGCCGTCCTTGCCCAATAATTTGTTGTAAAGAAACCGAAGAAAGCATACACTTTTGTGTAAATTCTGTTAAGGAGCAAGTAAAAGTAACTGAAACCCGATGTAACAAAAATCATCATTGGTTACATAATAAAATAGTTGCTGATGTGGTGGAAGCTCTGGTTGGAGCATTCCTAGTTGACAGTGGCTTTAAAGCTGCAATTGCATTTCTCAATTGGATTGGCGTGCAAGTTGATTTTAAAGCTTCACAAGTGGTTGATATTTGCGTAGCAAGTGCTGGCTATTTCCCTCTTTCTTCTGATGTAGACATTCCTTCTCTTGAAAGTAAGCTAGGACATCAATTTTTTCATAAGGGTCTGCTTCTCCAGGCATTTGTGCATCCTTCTTACAATAAGCTTGGAGGAGGCTGTTATCAGGTCAGTGCAACTTTTCTTTTTCCTCCTGGTTGGTTGTATTGGTTGTATAAGAACTATTTCCTGTACTTCATAGTTCTATGAATTCGAGTGAGATATTTGGTCTTTTAACTTTTTAAATGTTATAATTCTTTGCAGCGATTGGAGTTTCTTGGAGATGCTGTCTTGGATTATTTGATTGCTTCATATCTATTCTCAGCGTATCCCAAACTAAAGCCTGGTCAATTGACAGATTTGAGATCATTGTCTGTTAACAATAAGGCATTTGCCTGTGTAGCAGTAGATCGCAGTTTTGATAAATATCTTTTATGTGATTCAAATAGCTTGTCAGAGGCAATAAAAAAGTATGTAGAATACGTTAGAGGACCTTCAACAGATATTGCCGAAGGGCCAAAATGTCCCAAGGTAGATACTATGACCTTTATACAAAGTTGCTACACCTTGGTGCTGTTGCTGCTGTTATTATTATACATTTACCAATTTAAGATGAAGTTAGTAAAGCTTTATGTCTGTATCCATTTTGAAGTTTAGTTTGGCTACTTTATTTGGAATAATGCTCACACACACTTGTAAAGCTTTCATTATTTCACCTCTTCTTTTTTGAACACCAACAATTTTGATTCTGCCATAGATGCTTCTTGTAAGGTGATGCGATCCATTCTCCCACAAGATGAGTACCTGGCATTATTCTCTTACTTGGAATACTAAAAGAGCAAATAGATGGAATACTGAAAAAGAACCTGAGCTCTTGTTCAAGGAAGTAGACACACAACCCATCCAAATGATTGCCAATATTTTGCAAAAATCACAAAAAAAATAAACCAGTATATATTGGGTAGGAAAGCCTAGGAGTCATTTTATTGTTCAATTGAGATAAGATGGGTTTAGTTAAGGTCATGGGTAACTCTTCAAAGAACATTAGGAGTCTTTTTATCGTTAGATTTCATGCATCCCATAATTTTCTGATAGGTGTGACTTGCTTTTTTATTTTGCATCAAAAGATACAAGGTATAAATTTGACACCATTAATTGCTTCAGGCACTGGGTGACTTGGTGGAATCAAGTGTTGGTGCCATCCTTCTAGATTCTGGGTTCGATTTGAACAAAGTTTGGAAAGTTATGACTTCGTTCTTGGACCCAATCATGAAATTCTCATCAAGCTTGCAGCTGAGTCCTATTAGGGATTTGCGAGAACTTTGCCAAGCTCATAATTTGGAGTTGGAGTTTCTGCCAATGCCCTCAAAACTGACTAAAATGTTTTCAGTTGAAGCCAAAGTTTGTGGGGATAATGTATCCGAAACAGCTTCAGCAAGTGGCCAAAATAAAAAGGAGGCTTGTAGAATTGCTTCACTTATACTTCTTTCAAAGTTCAAGGTAAAACAATTATGTTTAGTTTTATTTTTTCAGAATGAAAAGGACCTATATATTGTTTGATTTTAAAAATTGATTTGAACGGTCATGGGTATGAATGAATGTGCAGGCTCAAGGCTGGAAAGCAAAGTCAAAAACATTGGAAGAAGTTCTGGAATCAACTTGTAAAATGGAACCAAAACTTATTGGCTATGATGAAACTCCCATTGATGTAACAGATACCAATACTGCAGACTTGAACAGCAAGTCAAACCCAGAAATTCAACCTATCCAAGATCCAGATGAAATATGTTCTCCATGTGTGAAACCTGTTAGCCAATGGCTTAAATCTTCTGCGAATGGAAAGCTCAGTGAAATATTTGAAAATCATTGCGGCATTGACTCCTTAGGGGCAGGTAGTGTAAAATCATAGTATTCTCATTGAGCTTGTGTCTTGTTAATCCTAAATATTCTTTTATATTCTTTGCAAAAAGGAACGGCAAGATCACGAATGTATGAATTGTGTGCTGCTCATTGTTGGAAACCTCCTTCATTTGAATGCTGCAAAGTAGAGGGACCAGATCACCTCAAACAGTGAGTTCCTTGTAATTTTTTATGCTTACCCACAAATTGGTGTAGCCTGTGATGTAACTGGTATATCCACTGATAGAAGTTGAAAAGTAGCTATCAACGATAACTAGAACCATAGACAAGACATCAGAAAAATGTCCCTAACAACACATTATTGTTCCTTTTTTAGATTCACTTTCAAGGCAACCTTGGAGATGGAAGAGGCCCCTGATACGATTTTAGAGTTTGTTGGGGAACCTCGTTCAAGAAAGAAAGATGCTGCAGAGAGTGCTGCTGAGGGTGCATTTTGGTACCTGCAACAAGAAGGTTACTTGGCTAGTGATAGTTGACATGTTGCAGAACAACTATCATGTGACATAAGTCTGAGGTCATTTGTTGTTGTTAATGTCTTCATTATTGAGGGTGTCATTTTCCAAATTCTGAATGCTCTCATTGTTTAGGTAATAATCAAAATTATACCAAATAGTAACATATAGAGTATAATTTATATATATGTGTTGTTGTAGTCTGATAGTTACATCTTTAACTTGTATGTAAACTGCACCTCAGATATAGCAGTGAATTTTCTATATGGTCCCTTTTTTCCGAAGGAAAAATTGGTTTAGAGTTACATAAAGGCTCAAGGAAAGGTCAAACTTGGTCTTCTTGCTTTCCGCACCCCCATTTATTTCCAAATGATCATTTTCTATTTTACAATAATGATGGTTTTGAAAGTATAATTACACAAATCAGGTAAGACATTTTAATATTACCATTTCCCGTGATTGCGAAATATGACTAGTGTGATTAGTATCCATGTTTTTCTTTTAACTTTTAAGTGTTTATTTATATTTCAATTAAGAAATTAAGTTGAGTTAAACTTAATTCAAGTTAACAAAATTTATCATAATTGAATTTAGTTTCAAACTGAATCCAAAAAAAATGTGAATACATGTTGAAATAAAGTTCAATGGAAAGGATCATTATCTAAGAGTGATTTTCAAGATTATGCAGAGCTTTGTTTTAAAGAATATATTTTTGAAAACATTTTATGTTTGTCTGTGACTATATTTAATTCGAATTTACTATTTTTTTTCTTCTAAAGACATGCTAAAACTTTACTAATTGTTTTTCTTCTAAAGACATGCTAAAACTATACTAATTGTTTTTCTTCTGAAGACGTGCTAAAACTATACTAATTGTTTTTGAAAACAATTATTTGTTTAATATATTAAGTGATTATAAAATTCATTATCTGATTTTTGTGCTAAATTAGTGATTTTTTTTCATTTTATTTTAGTTACTTCAGAAGAAAATGAAAAATCTATTTTAAGATTCTCACATTTTTTTTCTTTTTGTTTAATTTATTAAGTGATTCAAAGAATAATTATTTAATTCATGTACCAAATATTATAAAATGTATTAGATATAACAATTTTTATGTCATGATAACTATATATACATATATTATTTTATTAAAAATATTTATTTAGAGAAATGTTACTAGCATATTAAAACAAAACATTGAGATAATCTACGATATTAGTTGATATTAGTTATAGAGTAAGGATTTTTAAGAAAATATATATATAATATATTTTTTTTAATAAATTTTAAATTTGGCAATCGCGTCTCATCCTAATATTTTAGGCTGGACTTATGTTTTACTTTTTTTATTTAATATATAATATAATATAAATATTGTAAATATTTATGTCATGGAAATATCTTATTTTTAATTATACGCTAATCATTCATAACGTTTTGATATACCACAGACGCTCCTATACACGAGGCACGTGCGGACACCAGTGTCACCCGCCAACACTTTCCCGCCAATAATTTTCCCGCCAAAATCACACTTCTTCTTGGTCTCTTTCTATTTTCACTCTCTTTGTCCTTCTCTCAACCGAAATGAAACGAAACCCTAATATCTTCAGAGTTTGAGAGAAAATGTCAGGGTGGGACGAAGGAGCCGTCTACTACAGCGACCAAGCGCTCGCCGGAGATGACGGCGCCGGCGCCCGTGGGGAGGCCGGCACCGATTCCAACCACTCCCTCCTCCAGAAATTCAAGGAGTTCATCCGAAACTTCGAGACCGCCAACAACGTTTTCCCTTACAGAGAGAGCCTCCTCCACAACCCTAAGTTCCTTCTCGTCGATATGGGCGATCTCGACACCTTCGACTCCGATCTTCCCGCCAAACTCCGTTCTTCCCCCGCTGATATTTTGCCCCTGGTACCCTCAGTTTCTCCCTCTCTCTCCTCAAACGCTGTCGTTTCCGATTCTGACATTCTTTCTTGCTTTTGTAGTTCGAAGCGGCAGCGGCGCAGGTTCTCGTGAGTTTGAAGACCAAGGTTGCTGGAGATACTGGAGCTATGGAGGATCCTGTTCCCGGTGATGTTCAGATTTTGCTCACCTCCAAGGAGGATCCGGTTTCCATGAGATCGCTTGGGGTATGTGGATTTAATTTAGTGCAGTTACAATTTTAACTTTTGTGCTTATGGTGCTTTTGGTTAAAATTGGGGTATATTGTTGTTGAGTAGCGTTGAATTGGTGGATATCATAGTGTTGTTTTCTTTCCACAGGCTCAGTACATATCGAAACTTGTTAAAATCGCTGGGATTACTATTGCTGCCTCCAGGACTAAGGCAAAGGCCACTTATGTTACCCTGGTATGTAAAAACTGTAAGAAGGGGAAGCAGATTCCATGTCGGCCAGGACTTGGGGGAGCCATTGTTCCTCGATCTTGTGATCATGTTCCTCAGGTTTAGTTCGTGTTTATATTTACTGACTTTGTTTGTTTGGTGTTATATGCTTATGATTTACTTACGAGACAAGGGGCTTTTGTAGCCTGGAGAAGAGCCTTGCCCAATTGATCCCTGGCTTGTGGTCCCTGACAAGAGCAAATATGTTGACCAACAAACTTTGAAGTTGCAGGAAAATCCAGAGGTAGTAATATACATTTGTTTAAATAAAATATTTAAATTCACTTTGAAATCTAATCATGCCGTTTGTGATCATTGAAGGACGTTCCAACTGGAGAGCTTCCTAGAAACCTGCTTCTCTCTGTTGATCGTCATCTTGTTCAGACTGTAGTACCTGGCTCAAGATTGACAATCATGGGAATTTATAGTGTCTACCAGGCTTCTAACTCTTCTACATCGTGAGATTCATCACTCGTTGTTTTTGCTCATTTAATTTGTTTCAATCTCTCATATTGAACTGATGTCTGGCTTCAAATATTGTGTTATATGCAGCCACAAAGGAGCAGTTGCAGTTAGACAGCCTTATATTAGGGTTGTAGGCATAGAAGAAACAAATGAGACTAAGGCTCGGGGTCCAGCTGCATTTACACAAGATGAGGTTAGTGGCGAAACCTGAAACAATTATAATTTGACTGCCTCTTCCCTGCTTTACATGGCTTGTCAGTAGCCGGGGTCCTGTCCAGGGGCATACCCAGGACAGAGTTTTTTTTTTTTTTTTTTGGGGGGGGATTATAGATACTGAATTCTGTGGGTTCAAATATATAAAAATAGAGGGAAAAATTTCAAATTAAATTTTACTTGGTGGCTTTCTGAAACAATTACTTTTGATTTTTCTTAAAAGCACATAGCCATGATAGTTTAGGTCCATCAGTGGTTCTGTGTTTCTTATGAAACTTCGTTTATATTGTAACTTAATGAGTATCAGTGTTTTAAGTATTTTACCTTTTCTTACTGCATTCCAGTTATGATTTCCAACTCTTATGAGTTAAAGCTTACTTTTCTTTCCCCATTTTATGAACCTTGACTGGATTTTTACTCCTACACAATATCATAGTCCCCTCAAGGATATACTGTTTGCAGATAGAAGAATTTAAAAAATTTGCTGCTGAACCTGATGCATATCAAAATATCTGCTCCAAAATTGCTCCATCTATATTTGGACATGACGATGTCAAAAAGGCTGTAGCCTGTCTTCTATTTGGAGGGTCAAGAAAGGTACACCATTGTTTGAGTATTCATTTTTTATTGGGGAATAACAAAAGTCTACACACAGCAGCTGATTATAAGAGCAATTTATTTTCAAACAGCATTTGCCTGATGGAGTCCGGTTAAGAGGTGACATCAATGTATTGCTTCTGGGGGATCCATCTACAGCAAAGTCACAGGTTAGTTATTGTATTTTTCCACTGGATTTGCATTCTGGTAAGTTTTGCTAATTGTATTATTAGAAATTGTTTGTGCTTGTGCTTTATGGTTAATTTTGAAGCTAATGGTGGAAGAATTTGCCATTCACATTGTTATAGTATGCGTATTCTAACGAGTGTACCATTATCTTTTATAGTTTCTGAAGTTTGTTGAAAAGACTGCTCCTATTGCTGTTTATACTTCGGGAAAAGGTTCATCAGCTGCTGGTCTTACAGCTTCTGTAATACGAGATAGCAGTACGGTAAGTTCTTTCTCCCTTAAACTGTTTGTATTAGATAGCAAATTTTTTTTATACTGCTCCTAAGCTTATAATCATAAGCTTTTACCTTCAACTATCTTGTTTAAGTTGTCTCTGATTTATGTTTCATGTACTTCAGCGTGAGTTTTATCTTGAAGGAGGAGCCATGGTCTTGGCTGATGGAGGTGTTGTATGTATTGATGAGTTTGATAAAATGAGACCAGAAGATAGGTACATAGTATTTTGTCAATTTGCTTTATAAGTCGTACATGTAAATTTGTGATGAAACTTTATATATTGTTTTTTATGCAGGGTTGCTATTCATGAAGCCATGGAACAACAAACCATATCCATAGCCAAAGCGGGAATAACAACTGTTCTTAACTCGCGGACTTCAGTGCTTGCTGCTGCTAACCCTCCATCTGGACGTTATGACGATCTCAAGGTCTACTGAAACTCTTTCATTTTCTACAGAAACATATTTTAGTTGTCACAAGAGACTGATAGGAGCCTTGAATGTTTTTGCAGACTGCACAGGATAACATTGACTTGCAGACTACCATTCTTTCTCGGTTTGACTTGATTTTTATAGTGAAAGATGTCAGAATGTACAGTCAAGACAAGGTAAGTGACTGTTGTGTACTTTTTGCAATATGCATTACGTTGCAACAATTATATTCCATGTTCAGTGAAGTCATGCCATGTCAAATTTCTCGTGTTGTGACACGGTTAAAACAAATATTTTATCATGGATTTTTTTCTTGATGATAATCTAGTGAGTATTTAGCAGTCAACAAGTGTGTAGTGTAGAATGTCTAGTTTTGCAGACCATAATTCTTTACGTAAGGATTGACTTGTCCTCAATTGTGGATGATTGGTTTTTTTCTTTTTCAGATAATTGCTAATCATATCATAAAGGTCCATGCATCGGCTGGACGGGCTGGTGCACTGATGGGTGAGAACAAAACTTCTAAAGAAGAGAACTGGCTGAAGAGGTATGCAATGCCGTTTACTTTTCAATCAGTTATTTCAATCATTCGAGAAAATGACTTTTGACCCTGTTGTTTAAATAGGTATTTACTATATTGCCGAAATGAATGCCATCCTCGTCTCTCTGAATCTGCAACTACATTATTGCAGAATCATTATGTGAAAATCAGACAGGTAAGCATGAAGACGTTATCATTTAGTCTAAATAAATTTGTATTGGTCTTTAGAATTATATGTAGTCACTAGAAGTTGAAGACCCATTCGGTCTTTTTTCTGTGTCTTTTGATATCTTTCCTGAATTAAGAATCAATTGTTAATAAATGTTGCCATATTTCTCCCGTGAACGCTGATTTTATGTAATGAATCTTTAAGGAATATAATCCACTTATTTTGTTTTTTGAAAAAAATGTTTATACAGGATATGAGGCAACAAGCGAATGAAACTGGGGAAGCTGCAGCAATACCAATAACTGTAAGGCAGCTGGAAGCAATTGTTAGATTGAGCGAAGCACTTGCAAAGATGAAACTGTAAGTATTGCTATTATTCTTTATTGCACTGGTCCCCTTTGTCCAAAACTCCTGGTAAAGTTTCATCGAAAAATATGACTAGGTGTATGTATAGTGTATTACTATCTATGGTGCAAGAAATTTCATAATGCGTGTCATTCAAATTTGATTAGTAGTTTAGCAATCAGAATACGTTTCTTCAAAATTTATCCTAGAAAGTTTCACATAAAAATAGGTCTCATTTCTTAAATGGCTTTCCTAAACTTTCTATAAATTGGTTAGATCAATGGATTCCATTATATACTAGTATCGGTCGACAAATTGAAGTGTTAGTGACCTATGTTTTCGACTGGGAAAATAATTCCATGATTCCATCATTACATGTGATGTTCCCTAAGTATGATTGACTAGACAAAATTAGTAATGTTTGTTTAATCATTTCTTTTTCTTTCTTGTGAGTTTTTTTCTTTTTATCTTTTAATGATCCATGCATCTTTGTTTTGACTAAATGTACCTTAATTAACTCTTGTACCAGATCTCATCTTGCTACTGAGGAGAATGTGCAAGAAGCAGTAAGGCTTTTCACCGTCTCCACAATGGATGCAGCTAAGTCCGGGATAAACCAACAAATAAATCTTACACCTGATATGGCAAATGAAATAAAGGTTTGTATTGTCACGAGGGCCATCTTGCTTTTTCCATCTTGCTTCATATCCTGATGTATTGGTTTACATTGTGAGCAGCAAGCTGAAACTCAGATAAAGAGAAGAATTGGGATCGGAAACCACATATCAGAAAGGAGGCTGATTGATGACCTCGGCAGAATGGGAATGAATGAGTCTATTGTAAGTATCAAATGTCCACTTAAATTAAAGGACGGTATCATATATATAAACCTGAATTTTATGTCATCACTTGGTTCAAAATACTAAATTTAAAACAATCTAAGTTTGACTCAGCTCACCATGCTTTCACCATCTATCAAACATGTACTAAGACTACTGATATTAAATCACATTCTTACATCAACAACTGGCTAGCCCAGCCGCTAGTTATGTTTGCGTGCTTTTTTCTTTGCTGGCATAATTTATCGCAAAACTCGTTATTTTATTTTAGGTATTGATTCACGTAACTACGTTTTGCAGGTGAGAAGAGCTCTTATAATCATGCACCAGAGGGATGAAATAGAGTACAAGAGAGAAAGACGTGTTGTATTTAGGAAAGCATGATATTTCTATTTCTCGACACGAGATAATAGTTGTACGCAGAATGCAAAGGTATATCAATATTTAGAGGAAATTAGAATGACGTTGAAATTAATTAAATTCCTATCCGTTCGAATGTTTCCAAAAGCAAGTGAATATTTAACGTATAACGTAATCTTGTGAATTAGCAAACAAATTTTCTATCGTTACCAATGGTTATTTGAGAACTAATTGCTTCCATCCTTGTTACTGATAATAGAAAATAATATCCTTACCGTCTTAATAGGTCCGGTTATGTCAAGCCCTTGAATTGCTGATAACTCTGATCTAATGTTTATAGTAATGTTATTTTTGAATAATATATATCAACAGATAAGAAACACTAGTTGATAATATAGCCGTAACCAAGTATAACAAGGAAAAGTAGAGGCTAACACCTTTTTAGATGACTTAAAATACTATTTATTTTATGTTAATTTAATGATTTTTTTTTTCTATTTTATGAAGGGAAGTCAAAATTTAAAGATACCTTTTTATTCAGATTCTTAAATTATACTAAAGGTAAACAACATATATGTTTTTAATTTGATTTTATGAAAAAATATTGTTACGAAGATCTGTATTGTTAGAAATTACCAAGAATTTATATTTTTTATTTAGTCTTCGATTATTGTTTGAAGATTATCAGGGTGAAAAATATAAAATGTATTACAAAATTCATAATAATATTGCTGTAAAAAGATGAAACAAAATATAAACATTATATTGTAAGATACGGTTCTAGAATGAAAGTATTAATAATTATAATGAATTAAACAATTGTAACTATTAATTATATAATAATGAATAGTTCATTGTGTTCGTTAAGTTACTTTTACTAGTTTATAAGAATTAACTTATATATGACTTATAAAGGTAAGTTATAACACGATCAATTGATCATTAAACCTATTATAAATAAATTTAAGTATTTTCACTTTTAACATGGACAACAAAATTTTTACATCTTTTTATTTTACACATGAAGTGTATTGATTAAATAAAGCATATAACTTTTATTGCAAAATGTTTATCATATTTGACAGGTTATGCTAAAGGATATTGTAACTTACATTTAGTCAAAATTATTTCAAAATTACTTTTGTAGCAAATTCATTTCAGCAAAATTACTTTCAGTTCTAATTCTAGTTAAAGTTATAATCAAATGTCAAAATAATCTAATTTTTATAGATATCCAAATATATCATAAACCTATTTTGTTAGCCTTAACTTGAAAAGAACAAGCATAAGTTTGAAGGAAACTTTTTCAAATCAAGCATAACTAACGACAAATCTGTCAAATCAATTTGATATTTTTTTACTATTTAATAAAATCTTTTTAATTGGCTAATCTTGAATTGGATAGATAAAAAATATTTAAAAGGCTAAATCTTTGACCATAACAACGTTCATGAAATCACTTATTAGAGTATAACATTTTTAATATTATAAAATTATGCATATTATGTTTTCTTCGTTTCAACTACGAAATTTTTTGATAAATTTACACCTATTAATAAAGTTAATTGATTTAGTTGATAATAATTTATATTATTTTGAAAATAAAGACTTGTCATATATTTATTGTGTTTTACTTAATATGTTAGTTATGTTTTTCAATGAGATAGGAAATATATATTTTTAATTATATTTATTTTTTATTATTCTAATATTAAATGATACAATTCTATCTTTAATTATATATTTTAATTTTTTTTTAAAGGATGGTTTTAATTTATATTTATTTTTTATTATTCTAATATTAAATGATGTAATTTTATTTTTAATTATATATTTCAATGTGTGTTTTTAAAGGATGATTAGTGTAAGGTTAAACATAGAAAAGAAGGAACAAGAACAAGTATAGAAAATAAACTTCTTATGAGAAGATTTAAATAAAAGTGAAGAAACAAAAATTAATCAAAATCTCATTATATATTTACATTTAAATTTTTATTTATAAAAGTCACGTATTGACAGTTAAAAGATGACTTCTTTGACAAGTTTATAAAAACTCTTTATATATATATATATATATATATATATATATATATATATATATATATATATATATATAATTTAATTAAAATTTCAATTTCTCATAACTTTAATATTTTTAATTATATTCATATAAAAAAATTATTCTATTAAATGTCTAAAATATTTTTATTATTCAATTAAGTTCTTGTCCATTAATTTTGTCATCAATTAAGGTATTTTTGTATTATTTAATTGAGTTCTTAGTTAATCGATCATATCATCAATTCAATTGAGTTCTTGTTGATATTGTGATATAATCCTTTGATCTTTTACCATTTCAAGCACAAAGAACTATGAAATCCTAATCCTTTTTTATAAAAAATACATGATTATTATTTTTTTAAAAAGTATACATTAAAAGAAAATTAAATGAGAAAATATGAAACATTGTCAATTTAATAAAAATAATTAGGATTAAGTTCTACTTAGTTTATGATATTGTACATGTAATTGTAAAATCAAACATCCATATAACCCTATTGACAAATAAAGACTCAAATAAATAAAACATTTTAAACATTCCCTAAGATAACAAAAAAATTCAATAGAAATTTAACTAAAAATATTTAAATTTATAAAAAAAAAACTTAAAATTTAATTAAACCAACTTTTTATTTTTAATATAAACACATAAATAGTAACAATAAAATGTAACAATCAATTGGTCAAAACTTCTTTAAAAAATATAAAAACTTTAAGTTAATATAATAACACGAAAACTTTTAATAGATAATTGAAAATATTAAAATTTACAAACCACTTATGTTTTTTAATTATTTTAATATAAATTTTACTAATGTTTTCATTTAATAATTATTATAATACTTTTTAATTATCTTTCATTTTTTATTATCATAAAAAAGTGGACTCAATCATGTATTTCCGGCAGTGTATATTAAAGTAAAATTATTGTTGCGGTTTCCTGCTATAAGAGCTCCCTGTTATACTCACTAAGACAATCGAAAAAGAACGTGGACACAGAAATTTAAACTAACTATTTATCTGCTTTTCACTGTTGCTCCTCTGATGGTTCGATATGTCACAACTTGAAAGAATGTATCCAAACTTAAATGTGAGGATAAACAATTTAGCAGGAGATATAGGAAGAAAAAAAGCAGTTCACATCTAGAAACCATGTTTTAACCTCTAACTAAATATAACCATTTCTAGTATATCGCGTGTGCAAGTAACACAATCCACAACTAATTATGGTCAGGTGAAATCATGTCTAGTCAATTATAGCTGATAACTGATAATATAGGACATGAAAACAATCTAGAATCAGAAGCTATAGTAGTTTTATAACATTCACAAGAGAAGTCAAATTAAACATCCTAGCGTGATGTCCAGACATAAACCTGGCCTCCACTTGTAGCTCCCACAAGCATCCCAACCTCGTAAGGGTTTATGTCGAATCTGCAAGGAATGGCAGACATGTGTGGGCTCTCTAAAGTCATAACTGTCTTCCCTTGAACTGCTGAGACCACATCAACCCCTCTATTCATATTTCCAATGAAGAGATATTTGTCATCCCAGCCCCATTTCGCTCTGCAACCGCAAGATCACGCTCACAAAACTTAGATAATTTTTTCAGAATAAATAGGCAATTTATAAGATATATCAAGTTTAAAGTGGCATTACAAATTCGTATTATACACGTGTTTCAGCCTATGCGGAACTAAAATTCCTTTCTAAGTGCGAAGAGTTGAAACGTATTTGAAATGTAAAAACCAGCTCTAAAGAATTTAAAATCACAAGGTTTGATTTGAAAAAAACTTTTGCATAATTGAAAATGAGGAGTATAATAAGTCAACCTTCAGATAATTCCCCAGAACCATACCTGAATGTAGAAAGCCATCTGCCAGTCTGATTGAAATGAGAAATAACGGTCGCATCCTCGAAGTTAACTCCACTGTGAATACCAATAGTGTTGTCCAAGCTGCATCAAGGAATCATATTAACCTCATCCGGCTAAATCACAATTACATAAAGACCAGGTTCGATAAATTGGATAATAGAGAAAAAATTGGAATCAAATTCATGCTTCTAAAGTTAGTACAACAGTAACAATAGTCTTTTTCCACTAGGTGACATGGGGTAGTGTACTGAAAAATAAAGAGTGCATAATTAAGAACACACAACATAAAACGTTTTCAGTATTGCAAAGTATTTTTTGAACGGAATGAACATCATACCTTGTAGTTGCAAGGCTACCTCCAGAAGGAGAGAAGTAAACAGATTGGACAGATCTTTTGTGTGTAAATGTCCTCAAGGCTGTGAGGTTATTCTTATCAGTATATCTCAAATCCCAGGTGCAGGCAGTTGCATCAGAAGAACTAGTAGCTACAATATGAGGGTTTTCACAGTTGAAATCTATCGTGTTAATCCTACTGTCATGCAAATCCCAGTGCGACGAAGGTTTTCCCACCCTGTTATCCCAAATAGTCAAACCTCCAGAACCCTCGGCAAGATATAGGCAGTTTGTCTCATTTGTTGGTTGAGAAAGAGCATATATTTGTTCATCACTCTCAAACACCAGATCAAAGATTTCCTTCTCAGCATCCATTAGCCGAAGAACCCCATCATAACAACTTGTGTATATCTGCATATAAAATAGATGTCAGCATCAGACAATCCTACAAAAGGCAAGATGCAAAACGTATGAAGTGATTAGAATGGGATAGGGGTAAGAGGTGATTCTGCAGTATTTTCATCTCTGCTTCCCTGCAACCTCAAAAGCCCCTAAGTAGTATACATAGGAAATAAAAACACGCTAGAGAAACACTGTTACCAAAAGAGTGCATTTTACGTACAGCTAAATGAGCATATTTTACTAGCATCAGAAAACAACTTCCCTAAACCAAACGCTACGCAGTTAGAAGAGTTTGAGTCTCAAGGCAACGAGTAACGGGTAAGAATTAAAAACATAAACTTGACATACAGATAACAATTGTATTCAGACAGATCAATACATCATAGTACCTTGGAATAACAATGTGGTTGAATCAAGATCCCAGAAATGGGAGCTTTATGGGGACGGTATAAATGAATCTCATTTTCTCCCATATTCCAAAACCCAATATTCCCATACTTGTTACCCGCGGCAATCATTCTGACACTACTGGAAGGGAAAAATGTCACATTGGTAATCCTTCCAGGAACAAGCCGCGCAATATTCTCGGAATCCAAAGACAGAGAGTCCAATTCAAGGGAATCGCCCACTTTTCCTTTTTGAACACTGCCATCTTGGGTCATACCCATTAGTGATTCAAGGAAGGAACTATCAGACTGAGCGCTTTCACGAGCACTGGCCATGGAAAGAGGACCCAAACTTCCGTCGGAAGGTGGTTTTTCTTTTGGGGGAGTGGTGGGGACCACGGAATCTCCGTCAAGACCCGCGCAATCTGGTGGAATACCCCTGGTTCGCAGGGAGCGTCTGATGACGATCGGAGTTTCAGTTTTCCGTTTCTTTTCCGATTTCGCGCGGTAGGATTTGGTTTCAACTCTGGTGATTTCCAAAAACACGGTAAGTTACAGAAATTTAACCCTATGGGGGTTCTTTGAGAAGCGAAATAAGAGAGAAGAGGAAAGAGTACCTTTGACGCTTGAAATTGGAGAGTTGGGTGGCTTTGGAATGGAGTTTGAGGGCTGCCATCATCTCATCGTTGCGGCGAATGTTCTCGAGTCGCTTGAGTTCGTAATCGGTGAGTTTCTGCGACGCCATTGAAGAGAGAGAAAGTTAGGGATTTAGTTTTCAAATCACTCTTTTGTGTTTCTTCTGTTCACTGTCACTGTTTTTATATACACGAGAGGGTTTTGGGCGCCAACTCACTTTGGCGGGAAAGTATATAATATAAAACAAATGTAATAATCAAATTCTCAAGGAAAGTTATTAATATTATATAATGTAGCTGGACAAAATTAATTAATCAATATTTTTATATAACATAGAAAAATAATTAAATATATTTTCATTTCAATTCTTTTAAATTAATGTTATAAAAAAGTTATTTAATCATTTATTATATTTGACTAATAGGCTATATGTTGAAATAGTAGATTAGTTATTGGATTTTATTAATTGGTAATTTTTTCTAAATCCCACGATTCAATATAAAATTTAATTTTTAATTTAATTATATTTGTTAAATTTCACATAATATAATTATATCATTTTAATATTTTAAATTTTCATTTCATCAATAAGTTATTTAAATACTAAATCTCATAAACATGTAATGAATCGAATATTATTTCAGCAAATTTTAATTAAAAGAGATTATAATCACATGTACCATTTTGCATATTGATGACTCATTTAAATACCTTACATTTGTTTAATGTAATTAAAATTTAAATTACTAATATTATATTTGAAAAAGTCCAAAAATATAATTAAATTTTCGAATATTTTAATAATATTTTTGAACTGTTTAGTTTAATTAATCTCCATTTGATATGTTTGACGGGATCCAAACCTCATACTATAATTATAGAGATGACAATGCAGGTTAATATGTCCTTAATTTAGCTCTCGCAAAGAATTAGATAACCTACTTGTAAATGTTACAATATTAAATTTGTATTAATTTTATTTTAATGTTTACGGCTTTCTTGTATTAATTGAATATATGATTAACAATAAAATTTAAATAAACTAAATAAATATAATATTATCATTAACATCCACGTCAACTAAATATGTCAAAATAAAAAATTTTATGAATAAGAAACATAAAAAGAAATTAGTGTTTAACTTACTAAAAAATTATATAATTAGTTATCATCTTGATTTCAAAAGTATTATTATTGTTATTTCATTTCAATAACATTCTAAGCTCTGGTTTCTAAATCCTCAACCGCCAAAAGAAATTTCAGATACTCACGGCTTGTTCAAAAAGAGTGAACACGAACACCAAAATTTGATAGGCTCCAAACTCACGAATTCCTGCACCTCCATAATATATTTTTGGATCTCCATACTTAACACGAAAGGATTATTTTATTCTTAATATTAAATTTTTAACCCAACTTTATCCTTTTTCTCCTTTTCACTCTCAAATGACCGTATCCGTACCTCATTTTTTTATAAAATTTAATTTTCTAAAATGTACAATTCGAAAACTATTTTTATTAAAATTAAGTTTTCGGATTATGTATTTGAAAACTATTTTTTTAACCTTAGATTCGAGATCTATATTTTAACCTGAAAATAATTGTTCAAAACTTTAAAACTTTTGGATAATAGATTCCAAAAGTCATTACAATTTTTTTAGCCTACGAATTCTACAATCCGGTAAAGAGATATTAATTTGTAGTTTTATAGTATTTCAGATTTTATAATTCAAAAGGTAATACATTCAAAATGATTTTCAGATTATACAATGGAAAACAACTGGACATTTAAAAATGACTTCCAAATTATAAAATTCAGAAATATTTTATATTTTGTTTTCGGATTACAAAATTTGAAAATCATTTTCAAATGTCTAATGTGAAAATCATTCTCAAAACATGGTTTATGGCTTTAATTTCTTTGTGTATTATTTAATTAATACAATTTTAGACAATGGAGAGACATAAAAGTTTTTCCTTCAAACTCATTGTAAAAAATAAATAGAGAGCCTATCCTGAGATAGAGAAATTCGAGATAGAGAACTGAAAAGTTCTATTTGAACTAGAAAAAACCTCAAGTGGAACACCTTTGTTAGAAACCCTCTGAATATGAGAAACAACAGACAACCTGCTCCGATGAACTTGTTTAGATCTTGGGTGAGGGTGTGGTTGTGAAGAAGGCTTTGTTTCAAAATGCAGCTCAAATCCATGATAATCCTTCACAGTCTCATCATTTGCTTACTTCTGTTTCCTGGTGGGTACGCACCTAACGATACTGGTGCAAGAGATCCCATTGTGGGAATAGCTCCTTTTGTGGGTGCTTATGAAGGATATAAAGGTGATGTTGGTGATTGGTCACAGTCTTTGTATCCTATCCAAAGGGATAAAGCAACTATTGAGAATATATATCAACATTAGAGAAGGTGTGCCTTGTTGAGATCGAAGAACAAGTTGTCATTCCTGAAGGCATCACCAAACATGTACACAGTGATATTGATTTTACTTTCTTGAACATAATGGAGGACATGCTACTCCGACTTTTTTGACTCAGCTTATTGGAACGAGACCTTATTTGCATCTATGTTGCACAAAGTTTTATGCTCTTTTATTCAATCATTTATGTTGGATGATTTAAGAACACATGAGAAAAACATTATTGTATAAGGGTTTTTAATATGGTCGCACCATTAATAAATACCTGTGTCTTCTTCAAAGACTACATAATGTAATTTTTATAAAATGTGTTTGATTATCGACTTGATTAATAAGTCGGAAGGCTCAATTACATTATCCAAAAGGTTTAATTACATTAGTCGAAAGGCTCGATTACAGTAGCATAAAAGCTCGATTATACGATAGCCAAAAGGCTCGACGATATAGTGCCGATAAGTCTAATGATACAGAAGATGAAAGGCGTGACCGAAAGGTGTCACCGAAAACAATAATTGAAAAGAATGATTGAAAGGCATGCCACCTCAAATCTACATGCCTAAAACGGTCTACAAAAACCTATCACTTTGGACTTCGAGATATGTTACCAAAACATCTCAATACAAAGTCATAACTCGGAATAATGATTGAATCACAAGTATATATCTTGTGCATCTATATTCAACTCGTTTATAAAGATTTGAAGTTGATAAATTTCAACTTAGAATGAAAACCAATAAACTTGAGCTACCTATAATGCACTTCTGTAAACGTTACCTTTGAAACAACTTTAATAGTTGTTACGAGAAACGTTATGATTTAATAAAGCCTCTTCGCCTATTCGGCTTGAGGCTAGGAGGAATTGTTAGTATAAAAAGAGTGTTAAAAAGGATCTACGCATCTATGAAAATGAGTTGCAAATAATACAAGCCCAAAAATGTATATATCCCTTTTAGTGGGCTTAAGTGTTCTATAAGGGATAATAATCTGTTAGAGTAAATCAAACATTTCAAGTATCTGACATTTCAATACTGATTCAAATCCTTGAACTAATATCTGTTAGAGAAAATTGGTAAAATATTGGACTGTTGTTACACAATTTTGGTATCAAATATCGTTTTCTTTCCTTTATTGTTTTTTTTTTTTCATTTTTACATTTATTGAAAGCAACCTAAATAACACAACAATAAAAATAAAAATAAATACTTAAACCTTTTTTTATTTTATTTTAATATTATTATTTTGAAATATATATTTATTATCGTTATTTTTTTTAGTTTTCGAAAAATAAACAAATTATCTAATTACTATTTTAGAACATTAACCAAATGGAGCCTGTAAACTAAAAAAGATGAGCATAAGAATTCAGAAAGAAAATGCATTAATTATTAGACAATCAGTATTTAATTGAAAATCATCAGCATTTAATCACTATTAAGCAGAAAATCGTTTGCAATTAATCAGAATAATAATCAGATCAATTATTCAAATTTCTAGCCTTTCTAATTTTTTTTTTAAATTTATTTTCAATTAATTTTCGTATCATTAATGGGCATCAGAAAAGGCAAGCAAAAGGAAAGGATGTGACATGGCAACACTTTAATGACAATTTTATTTTTTATTTTTTTAACAAATTTTTAATAGACTGATTTTCTTTACTTTTTTTCCTTTTTTACGAATTTTATTTTAACTTTATTCATAAAATAGAATAAAATCAAAACTTTTTTTTTATTTAAATAATAACACATTTTTATTTTTATTTTATATCGTTTTATATTTTAGAATAATTTTATTTGTCCGGACGAAATTGGGTGTTGACAAAATCCATGTTTTAAAAATCAATGATAAAAACGATGAAACACCACTTCTGAATACCAGGATCAATGCTACGTATGTTGATATCAAACAATCAAAAATCTCTATAAATGCTTTAATAAGAGTTGTTGATTTCAGAACTATGCGAGTTACCAGCTATCATAACAAGAAACCACTTCATGTATTGATAGACAATGGAAGTACACACAATTTCTTAGATATTAATGTAGCCAAGAAGTTGAGACATAAAATTACAAAGTTAGATCCTTTAAATGCGATTATGGCAGATGGGAATAGATTGCAAATTTCATCAGTAGTCAAGGATTTTTCACAGATAATCTAGCAGACTACTTTCACCTCAGATATGTTGCTCAAACCATTGGGTTGTTGTGATGTGGTGCTTGGTATTGAATGGCTAATTACATTGATAAACTCATAATGGAATTTATTGTTCAAGATATTCTTTGAATATCTGAGGTTGCTGAAGTTTGGATTAGTTTTTGATTTTTATCATTTAGTGAGCATCTTGTATTTCATAAAAATTTGGAGCGATATATGCGACCCCGGAGAGCGGCTTGTACTTCGTGGAGCTTCTTCTATTGGCCTTCTACTATTAAAAAACAACATTAGCATAAAGCCTTATCTGAAGGAGTTCATCTTGTTGTGCTCCAAGTTTGCTATATAGATGTTTCTTTACTTCAATCTATGACTACATATGCTACTCAACAACCTACCCCACAAGTAATTTCACAACTTTTAAATGAATTTGAAGATGTTTTTCAGGAATCCACACAACTTCCTCCGTCTAGACCTAGCCATGATCATCGGATTCCATTGATACAGGGGATCTAATCCTGCTCAAAAATAACCCTACTGATATGCAAAGCAACACAAGGACATTATTGAAAATTTGTTCCAAGAATATCTAAAATATGGGATTACACAACATAGTACCATCCCTTATGCAAGTCTATTAGTTTTGGTGGGAAAGAAAGATGGTTGTTAGAGATTGTGTGTAGATTACAAAGAGTTGAATATAAAGCCACAATCAAGAATAAGTTTTCTATTCCCTTGATGGATGATTTATTAGATGAATTGCACAGTGCTACTATTTTCTCAGAAATAAATTTAAGAGCTGGTTATAATCAAGTTTGAATGGCAAGTTATAATGTGAGTAAGACAACATTTAGAACACATGGAGGCCACTACAAATATTTAGTCATGTCATTTGAGCTTACCAGTGCTCCTGTTACTTTTCAAAGTTTCATGAATGATATTTTTAAACAATTTTTGAGGAAGTTCTTGTTAGTTTTTTTTTTTTTTTTATGATATATTCATCTATAGTAAGTCTTTAGATGAGATAATATATCTACAACAGATTTTGTTAACAATGAAAGCTAATTCATTTTTTGCTAAAAGATCTAAGTGATATTTTACGGTTCAAAAGGTGGAATACCTCAATTATTTCATAAGTGGTGATGGTGTTTCTACAGATCCTGTGAAAATCGAAGCTATGATTAAATGGCCATTGCCACAGTCAATAAAACAACGAGAGGCTTCCTTGGGCTAGTTGGATACTACAGACGGTTTGTCTATAGATATGGAGTTATAGCAAAACCTCTCACATACATGCTTAAAAAAGATAATTTTTTATAAACATATGAGGCTAAATTAGCCTTTCAACATCTCAAACAATTGTTGTCTTCTACTCTTGTGTTAGCTTTGTCGGATTTCAATAAAACCTTTATTATAGAAGCTAATGCTACCGAGTGCGGCATTGAAGCAGTGTTAATGCAAGAGAATCACTCGATTGCCTTTATAACCAGAGCCCTTAACAAACAACAACAATCTCTTTCCACATATGAAAGAGCTCCTGGCAGTAGTATTTACAATCTAGAAATGGAGACATTATTTGTTAAATAGACATTTCATTATTAGAACGAATCACCGTAGTTTGAAATACATATTGGATCAAAGGTTGTCTACAGTTTTTCAACAAAAATGGTTAGTTAAACTCATGGAATTTGATTTTTCTGTTAAGTATAAACAAGGAGCATAGAATGTTGCACCGATGCACTTCCTAGAATAAAATTTGTGGAATGTCATAATTTGGTTACTTCTTAGCTGCAATCTGATTTATTGACTAAGATTCAGAACCTATGGTCCTCAGATCGTTGATTTTTAAGATTGTGAAGGATCCATCATCTCATAAGTAATACACTTAGCTTAATGGTGAACTACGAAGAAAAGGACGTTTAGTAATAGGAAATGGTCTAAATTTAAGAGAATATATTCTTCATTGGTTACATGCTTCTGCCATTGGAAGACATTCAGGCAGGCATGCTACTTTACAAAGGCTCAAAACTGTAATGCATTATGCATAAGGATCTTCAACTCTTTGTTCAACAGTGTATCACTTGTCAGCAATGTAAATATGATAATATGGCGACTTCAGGCCTTTTACAACCCCTTCCAATTCTAGGACATGTGTAACAACATATCACAATGGTCTTTATTGAAGGGCTACCAATTTCTTATGGTAAAAAGATTATTTTTGTAGTGGTTGACAGATTGAGTAAAGCTACTCATTTCATGGCTTTATCTACCTATATACAATTGCGGATGTTGAACAATCTTTCTTGAATAATATTTTCAAATTACATGGATTTCTAGATTCTATCATGAGTGATAGAGATGTTTTAACAAGCCAATTTTGGAAGAAATTCATGAGTTTACATGGAATACAAATTCAATTGTCTATTGCATATCACCCTCGGAAAATGGCCAATTTAAGGTTGTCAATTGCTGTCTTAAAACACATTTGAGATGTATGTGTTCTAATTGTCCTCAACAGTGGCTTAAATGGCTTTCGCTGGCTGAATGGTAGTACAATATTGCTTTTCATACCTCTATATGAGATTGTATATGGACAACCTCCTCCAGTTTATTTGCCTTACTTACCCGAAGAATCCAAGATAGACTTAGTAGACAAAAGTTTGGTGAAGAGAGAACAAATGCTAAAAGTTCTCAAATTTCATTTACGAATGACTCAAAATAGAATGAAATAAACAACAAATAGACATAGGGCTGATAACCAATTTGAAATTGGCGATTTGGGCTATGTGAAATTATATTCTTATAAACAAATTTCTATTGCTTATCGTAGCTGTTAAAAATTGAATCCCAAGTTTTTTGGTCCTCTTATGGTAGTTGATCGTATTCGAGCAGTTGCACACAAGTTGGATCTTCTACAGTCTTCTCAAATACATCTTTTCCATGTTTCTAAGCTTCGTAAACACATTGGTGATGTTGTTTCTAGCCCTACACATGGCTTTATCTCATCCATATACAACTGTGGATGTTGCACAATCTTTCTTGGATAATATTTTCAAATTACATGAATTTCAAGATTCTATCACCAGTGATAGAGATGTTGTTTTTACAAGCCAATGAGTTTACAGGAAGTACAAATTCAATTGTCTAATGCATATTGCCTTCAAACAGATGGCCAATATAAGGTTGTTAATCGTTGTCTTGAAACATATTTAAGATGTATGTGAACAAGATAAACACACCCTTGAAATCCATTCAGCAGAAAAAAAAAGTACATTTCGAATAGGAAGCTTTGTAAATAATCCACAATGTTAAACATTTTCTTGTCATCCTCAATAGTGGACAACCTCAACCAAGGGTGATAAGACTTTGGTCTAGGAAAGGGAATATCCCATAAAAAAAATGGTGTCGACTAAGGGTTTTATGAAAATTTAAAAAAAAATATTTTTGAAATATTTATAAAATGATGTAAATGGAGAGAAAAGAACAATCCCTAACTGACATGAGGAGACAACTTCATCTTAAAAACCAAAACTCTTGAAGAGACGATCAAGTGTTGGGGTGCAATTGCATGTTGGGCTACATTTACACTCTATTTGGATGATTTTTTATGGTGGATGACATCAATTTCCTGTAACTGAAAGTGGACCAAATTGTAATCTAATAGTGATGTTTAGACTACTATGAGTTATATTCTTTATAGCTTTTGACCTCATGATAAGTATTCGATCCAACTATTGATATCACAACAAAAGTCATGAATGCAATTCCAACAAAGCAATTGCTAAAGAAGAGATAATTGGTGATTTCGTAAAAAGAAAACATATAAAACAAATAACAATCGAATCATAATATTTGGAATAGTGCATTCTTAAGTAAAAAGAATTTTACCATAACTATTGACTATAATTTTAGTCAGAATAAAAAGAATTACACCATAACTATTTACTATAACTTTAGTCAGAAGATAAATATTTAATCTAACAATTTTTTGTAATATTGGTAGTCAAACAATTCCAAATCTAAAAATCAAGAAAACTTGTGATTTTCCCCAAAACCTTGTTAAAATAATAAACAATATCTTTTTATGTTAGTAAGAGGTACTTCCCCGCCATTCCCACCAAAAATGACAAGCCAAAATACCTAGACAAATTAATAAAAAATATCTAAAAGAGATAGATCCACAATCTCAAAAACAAACCCATGAAAAATAGTTTTTCTTATTCCAGTCCACTTCTCTAGAATGAGCTCTTGCTGGATCAAATGAAAGGGCAATAATATTACCCATCTAATCTTCTGCATGCAAAATGAATGGACAATTGATCACACCAAAATTCATTTCGGCCTATGAATAAACTTGAGCAGTTCACTACAAGACGCAATTATGAGAATAGGTATTTTTGACCGGAATTTGATCACCTCGTGGAGGACGACAGACAAATCCAGCCAAATTACCACTAGAATCCAACAAGAAACAGAAAATCCAAACAAGTTTAGCCAGTCACGAATAAATGCACAACAAAATTCAAGGCATCTCGTACCAGGTTGTCTACATTCTACCTCAAAGCTTGTGTTGCTCAAAAGGACGAAGTATGCAAACAATAACACAAATTCAAACAAAGAGTGATGTTCACTCACAACATGATCGATTAGACCACTGCAGAGAAGCGAATGACAACGGAATCCTTTATGTTCGGTAATCAAATCCGAAAAAATCAAACAGAAAGAAAATTCTAAACACACTTCTGGATTTTAATCCTCCACCAATCTTTTTATTTTGATAGATCTCTGTCACAAAATAAAAACTGCATTCAAATAGAGCAGTCACGAATGAACACATCAGAATAAGGGTAACAAAACCTTAAGGCTTCAATTGATCCCTGCGCATGTTGGCGTTTCAAACAAATTCTATTCCAATAGCATTGTTTTAAAACATATCCAACTAAAACTGGATATAAAAAAACTACCATGTAATATTATAGAGTCACTCTTCAAATTTCAGAGAAACAAAGTTGTCTCATACTACCCAACTATAGAAACTTAATGCATAAGATTGGTTCATAACAGGCTACCAGGAGATTAATGAAACAATTCCAAGACTGTTTGTTGATCAAGTTAAAAAACACTAAATAATAAAGAGCCAAATAAAAGGCTTTTGAGACAGACATATAATTGGGGGAATAAGTTAGTCACCAATAATTAATTCTCGCTTTAGGAGAGTCTCATATACCCAACGAGATCACCAAATCTATACTGTATAAATTAGAATAGCGTAATCAAGAATCACTGTCTAGATCCATTATTAAGCCAAACAAAAAGCTGATAAAAAAAAGTCATACAAACAAATTCAATATGATAGTAAAAAATGACAGAAAATAGGACATTCTTACAAAAAAAAAGTCATACAAACAAATTCAATATGATAGTAAAAAATGACAGAAAAGAGGACATTCTTATATAAAGCCACAGCGGAAGTTACATAGGCCAACAATTTCCAAACACATCACACTTCATTGCGTGACTTCCCTGTAAAGCACATGAATTCACAAAAAAACTATAATCACTTTGGGTAGACTATAATATGAATTTATAAATTCAAGAATTAAAAAAACTAGTTGAGAAATTCCCCTAACAAGCTGGACCAAAGACACAATGACGGACACATGAACCTTTCCATTCAGCCAATAAGAGAGACTACAACCAAAAAGTGAAAGTAAAGATAATAAAAGCAAATAAGAGAGACTACTGCAATGATCTCACAATCAAATGATTATATTAACAAACATCTATGTAATCCAATGCAAGAATAAAACTAGCAATGAAAAAAAAACAGATATATTATACGAAAATATCTGACAAGCGAATCACAAATTTCAAACTTTACACTATTGATACTTGGACAATTCCTAATCCAAGAAACCCTAACCCTACCCCGTCAAAGCAATAATCAAGAATTAAGGGAAAAAAGATAACAAGACTAAAACGAGTATATATCAACACAACCATATTTTTTCAAACTTTTATCTTCATTCCGATAGTAGCACTCAAACAAATCCTATTTCAAAAGGATAGTTGTTAAGAAAGGATATCCAATTAAAACTGAATATAAATATACTTATAGATCATATAAAAACTACCATGTAATAGTAAAGGGCAACTTCAAAATTTCAGGATAACTTCGAAGTTGTCTAATGCAAATCCAACTCAAGAAACTTGATGCTTTAAAATTGAATCAATTCCCGAGAACAAAGAGATTCGTTACTGGAAATTGAACACCAACTCAAAACCCACGTATCAAGATAATAAGTCCAGAGTGATTACATAAAACCAAGAATGATCACATAAAACCAAGATAGTGTTAGAAAATTCATGAGGAAAAGAATTAATCAAATAAGAATGAAATATGAGCAAGAATCACATAAGAGAATGACATCACCTTCAATTCAAAATCTTAAAACATTGAATTTATGAGTCTTTTTTCTTATACGTGACTTAACTTTCTTATTTTCACCCAATGCAGGACTAAACTCACATTTGGATATCTAATAATCTCTCTCTCAAATACAAGTCTTTTCCATATTAGTAAACTCTCCCTCAAACCGAAATATTTTTAACTCGAGTACCTTACAAACCATCCCTTTTAAAGTACCGCCATTATTGTGAGACATTATGGAACACGCTTGCCTACAAATTTAGTCAAGAAGACTTTCAATGATCAAACTGTACTTGTCTGAGCCGGTTCCAAAGACGAACAATTGAGGAAAAATTATTAAATATCCAAATGTGAGTCTAGTCCCGTATAGTGAAATTGAGTAAGTTAAGTAACGTATGGAAAAAACCTCACAAATCAAATACCTTAAAGATTTCATATTGAAGGTCATGTAAATTTCACTCATATGTCATTCTGTATTTATCCTTGATTTTTCACAAGATTTCTAAAACTGTCAAACTCCGTGCTGTACTTAAAATATTCAAGTAAACAGTTCAATCAACACCTGAGTATGCTAAAGAAATAAAATAATTAATAAAGAATTATTTATATCATTTCCTGAAGAAAAATTCTCCTAGAAATTAACAAATTCGCCGTCAAAACTCCAGTATTGCTCTTACTTAGAGAGACATCATTCCTCTGCCCAATTAAAAAAAAATGTGAAAACAATAGCTTTTTGAAAAATTAATGAAAGAGTCACAGACCTCAATTAGAGGATTATCTAGAGAAGGCATCAAAACCAAGAAGCAAACCATCAAATCAAAGAGTAGAAGCCTCACTTGTCCCATGGTCATCCCACAATACTCTTATGAACCATACACCATCAAAATACAACCAAGATCATAATCAAATCAACAAGTTCAGCCAGTTAAAAATTAATTTTGATGAACACAACAATGTACTTGGAAAAAGAAACATTTAGCTTCACAAATCACAGAATTTTCGCCCACCATTTGCACATCCTACACCACACTTTATTGCTTGGCTTCCCTGTAAAACCCAAGAACTCAAGAAAAACTACAATCAATCTTGGGACCAATAATTTCCATATCAGACTCAATGATAGGTGATCAAGTATAGCTATTGCTTAGATACACAGCGACTGACACATGTACCTTCCGATCATCCGACCAATAAGAGAGACTACAGACATTCCATATCAAGCACACAAGGAAAATAGTAAATGGAAATGTAATAAAACCTAAAGCTTCACAGTAAGTCCAATAATCTACCGCAATTACCCACAGACATCCATAGTAAAAGAAGATAATTAAATCATTAAAGTCAAAGGCCCAACAACCGAAACGTCAAACCTCTAAATTTCATATGGTGCCTGTTTCCAAGAACTCCACAAGAGTAGCCAGAAGAATAACAAAGAAAATAATGAATCCGAAGATAATAAAACCTAAAGTTTCATCGGATTTCCATCCACTGATTCCGAAACCTGCCCCATACATATCTATCGCCTTCATGCAAAAGCTCAAGAAGAAGCATGACGATTCGAGAAAACTAATCTCTCAGATGACATGACAAAGTATAGAAAAGATAAGGTAAATTCACAAATTCAAAACTAAAAGAGGCCACCAATTCAAAACCGAGAACAGGAAGATTACAAGAAACACTATGAAATTCTGTTACAGAGAAACAAGTTCACAATCCAACCCATGTTTGATGATCAAGTCCAAAAACATTCAATAATAACCTCGCAATTGCCTCCACAATCCAACAGACATCTGTAGTAAGTCAATGCAACATGAGTAGAAGATAATCGAATCATCAAAGTCAAAGGCCCAAAATATGAAAAAGAATTCCCACTCCACAAATTTTTATGCCTGTTTACAAGAACTCCCACACCACAAGTTTAGCCAAAATAATAACCGCAAAGAAAATACCTTAAACGCAAAGAAACGTTTAAGGTAAATTCCCAAATTCAAAACCGAGGGAGGCGCTTATAGGCTCGATTCAGTGGAGGAAGATTACAAGGAATACTTCCAAATATCGGAGTACAGAAACAAATTCAAAGTTCAGACCATATGTGTGGTCATGAAGTCCAAAGCACTTCAAATACCTTCACATGATTCATTGCTACCGTGCAAAGCCCAAGAAACAAAGAAGACCTAAAAGCGCTTATAGAAACTAGAGATAAATTTATAAATTCAAGAATGAAAAGCACAATAGATTAAGTGCAAAGAAATTTAATAACAGGGAACAACGGAAGAAATAATATTATCACATTTTTAAAAGTTTTAATTAATTTGTTTCAATTTGATTTTATTATCTAATTTTATTACTTTTCCTTTTCTATCTAATAATATTTGGCCTTTTATGATTTTCTATTAAGAATAATTGACACAAAGAAAATCTATCAACAAGTAACATGTGCAAATTTTCCCTTGCTGGGGTGATTTTTCCAACATCAAGTTTGTGTTTACAATTTAAAAACCAATTCACTCAAAATAACCTTTTAGTTTGCTTTCCAATTCTTTTTTTTTATCTATATAAAGTTTTCTTTTTTCATTATTGCTATGTGGTAAATATATCAGCTTCAATTTTTTTTTATTAAAATGACATTGTATCTACTTCAATTTATGTTATATGGTTTTATTGAGATATTTATTGGTTGTAATTTTTTATTTTGTTCGTATTGAACCTAAAAATCAGGTTGGAAAGGAATTTGTTGAATGGGAATATTCATTAAAGAAATGTTGAAACACTATTATTTTTTTAGTTTTAATTATTAAACATTTATTTGATATATAATGAAGTATTCTTTATTATATTACTGGTATATTAAAATATAAGTATTATTTATGTTATTGTTTGTTAAAAAGACATAATGTTGTTTTCATTGTCCTTTTTATTTATTTAATTGTTTATTTAGTGAAATAATATTATCCCTGAGAATGAATAAAATTAGTGTTTTGCAAACTAAATATCACGTGAAGTGTATCTTTTACTCTTATATTAAAGATGAAATCGAACCATTATTATGTTTTTATCGAAGAACTTGAGTCATTGAAAAATTATTTCTTGATATAACTTTGTAATACATGTATGTTAAAGTATTCTAAAGTTTTCGTACTCAACCATTTTGATAGCAAAAAACTATTTTTTGGTGTATTTTAAATTGTTGGTTTCTATATGTAAGTTAATGTCCTTTTTCTTATAAAAAAAACACTATTTTAAGGTGTTTTAAGATGGTTTTGATATAAATAAATGTTCAGTATATAATTTAAGTCTTCATAGGAAAACATTTCTTAGTTTGTTTATACTAGATGAACATTAAGTCAACGAGTCATATGTTTAATTTTTGATACCTTGCTAATTTCCATCTCTAAGATATATAAATATCTTACTCACTAAACCATTTAAGTCTAATAGAGTAAACCATGTGAAAATTGTTTCCATCTCTAACAATGTATGTATGCAATTGTCCTACTTGAACCACTTAGTTAGGAAAAAAATCTTTTTGGTGTGTGTTTTGAATTGTTAGTTTTCATCCGCGCTTCATGTATATATGTCATTGTTCTCCTCTTGAATAAAAATCGTTTCTTGATAGATCAATCACTATACATATGTCATTGTTCTCCTCTTGAATAAAAAATGTTTTGATGAATTTTTCATGTCTTATTGGTTTAACTGAATCACTTAAGTCACTAGAGTAAACCAGTGTTAAATTTCTCTTTCTTGATGGATTCTTCACGTTGGTTTAACTGAATCACAATCACTAGAGTAAACCAGTGTTGGATTTCTCTTTCTTGATGGATTTTTCACGTAGGTTTAACTGAATCACTATACATATGTCATTATCCTCCTCTTGAATAAAAAAATTCTTCACATCTCATTGGTTTAACTGAATCACTATACATATGTCATTGTCCTTCTCATGAATAAAAAATTTCTTGATAGATTCTTCATGTCTTATTGGTTTAACTGAATCACTTAAGTCATTAGAGTAAACCAGTATTGGATTTCTTTTTCTTGATGGATTCTTTACGTTGGTTTAACTGAACAACTATACATATGTCATTATCCTCTTCTTGAATAAAAAAGTTTCTTGATAAAAAAGTTTCTTGATGAATTCTTCACATCTTATTGATTTAACTGAATCACTTAAGTCACTTTTCTCAGACTTTCGTAATTAGCTAAGTCCAAACATTATCGTTTTATCAAAAGTATGAACATGTCTAATTACTCCCATCGAATCCAAACGAATTGTTTGACTAAGATATATGTAACTAAACTTGATTACTCAACCAAATTCATCAAACAATGCCAAACTTTGTGTCACCTTTATTAAAATAACTTATTACAAAAACAAAAGCATGTTTTCTTAAAATTTTATTCCGCAAAACCCTCCTCGAGTTAAAAGAAAGTAGACACGGTCAAAAATTAATAAGAGTCAAGGACCTCAATTAGAGGATTATCATAAGGGATAAAAAATTGAGTAGTAGAACTTTTCAAACCGCGAAACAACTATCAAATCAAAGAGTAAAATCCAGCCGCACTTGTCCCATGCTCATCCCACATGCCTCTTATTAACTAACTACACACCATCAAAATAAACCAAGATCATAATCAAGGTTGAGCCAGTTAAAAGTTAATTTAGATGATCACACCACTGTACTGGTAAAAGAACCATTTAGCTTCACAGATCACAAGTTCCACCCACCATTTGTACATCCTACACCCACTTCATTGCTTGGCTTTCCTGTAAAGCCCATGAATTCGGAAAAACTATAATCAATGATAGTAGAAAATGAAGCACCTAGACGAAAAGATGAAAAAAAAATTCAAGAATTAAAAAATCAATGGAGAAATTTCCATAACAGGCTCAATGATCGCGATGAAGTATAGGTATCTCTTAGATACACACAATGCTTAGGTACCTTCCCACCATCAACCGATGGGAGAAATTACATACATTCCATATCGAACACATAAGAAAATTAGTGAATGGAAACGTAATAAAACCTAAAGCTTAACAAGTCCAGTAATATACTGCAACTGCCTCCACAACCCTACAGATAAGCATAGTAAGCCATCACAACGGGTATCAAAGTCGAAGAAACACAAAGTTAGCCATATAGTGCCTGTTTACAATAACTCCCACTCCACAAGTTTAGCCAAAAGAATAACTATAAAGAAAGTAATGAATGCAATGATAATAAAACCTAAATTTCACCGAATTTCCATCCACTGTCTCCGAAACTTGCCCCATACATCTATTGCCTTCATGTAAAAGCTCAACAACAAGCATGCCGATTCGAGAAAACTAATCTCTCCTAAAAAGATGAGATGACAAAGTAAAGAAACGATACGAGGTAAATTCGAAAATTTTAAATCAATCAAGGCCACAAATACAAAACCAAAGAGTAGGATGATTAAAAGAAACTCTTCGAAGTACTATTGTAGAGATACAAGTTCACAATCCAACCCATGTTTGGTGATCAAGTCCAAAAACATTAACTAAAATTGAAAAATATAGTTAGCAATACAATAGAGTCTGCTTCCATATCCTGTCACAAATCGTGAGACCACAACCAAAATAAGTAAATAGAACTCTCCTATGGGAGCTTTCCTTTCCTTGAGGGAAAAGCTTGAGAGAGAAAACTGTGGTTCTGCATTCTCATATAAAACTAAATACTGCTATCACAAATTGGAGATGAGTCTCAATTTGGAAGATAGATGAAATCATGAGATCAAAGGTAAGGCCATAACATGAATAAAAAAAATCTAGAATTAAAAAACCAATTCAGAAATTCCCATAATAGGCTAAGTGTCCAATAATCTACCGCTATTGCTCTACAACCCAACAGACATTCATGTTAAGTCACTGCAACACGAGTAAAAGATAATCAAATTATCGAAGTCGAAGGCCCAACAACACAAATGTCAAAGCCTCTAATACTTATATAATGCCTGTTTTACAAGAACTCCCATTCCACAAGTTTAGCTAAAAGAATAACCCCTAAAATAATGAATGCAAAACCTAAAGTTTTATCGACCTCCATCCATTGTTTCCGAAACCTGCCCCCGATATCTATTACCTTCCCGTAAAAGCTCAACAAGAAACATGGGGAACTGAGAAAACTAATCTCTCTTAAAAAGATGACATGACAAAGTAGAGAGACGTTAAAGTAAATTCACAAATTCAAAACCAAGGGAATCGCTTATAGGCTTAATTCAGATTACAAGAAACACTTCCAAATATTGTAGTAGAGAAGCAAGTTCACAGTTCAATCCATATGTTTGTTGATCAAGTCCGAAACACTTCAAATACTTTTACATGATTCATTGTTGCAAAGTCCAAGAACTAAAGAAAACTACAAGAGCTCTTAATAGAAGTTATAGAAACTAGACAAAATGATGTCGAAAATTCAAGAGTGAAAAGTCATAACAGGCTCGATGCTATACAACACCAGTGCAAAAAAAATCATCAATCCTTATTGTTCGGTGATCAAGTCCAGAGAAATTTAATAAGAAGGAACTCGGAAAAAATAATATTACCCTGAGCCGTTAAATTAGCAATAAAATGATTGATGTAACATGAAACGATAACAAGAAAATCAGTATCTTAATATATTCAATCTGAACCACGCAAATAACATTAAATAAAAACACTTCAATACAGAAAAGACAAAACATACCGAGTATAAACCCTCAGAGTAAGAATAGCAAAGTCATAAAACCATGACTTCTAATGATAAATTATGCAAGAACAAGTTCAAAATACATAAGATAGGACTAAATACAGCTCTCATGTTGGAGATCATTTTCATATTGGAAGATAGAAGAGATAATCGTATCAGATCAAGGATGAGGGTGGGTCATATTCAGAATGTAACCCAAAACTACTAAAAACAATAGGATGCATGATTCATTTTTCAAAGCAGCAAACATAATAATACAAAATCAAATTGTCCAATGCTGTTGATAAAATGAAGTAATAACTGAGAAAATGACTTTCCAAATTTGCTACACATCAAAAAATAATTCAGTAGTATAAAACTAAAGATCAATAATTCTCTCATTTCAATAATTTCAGTTGCACAATCATATTTTTCCAAACTTGCATATTCCAAAAGAGAACTAAATAAAAGGTAGAACCTCAGAAGAAATTAGATTATCTTCATTCCGACAGTAGCACTCAAACAAATTCTATTTCAAAAGGATAGTTGTTAATAAAGGATGTCCAATTAAAACTGGATATACTTGTAGATCATATAAAGAAACCTACCATATAATAATAAAGAGCAACTTCGAAGTTGTCTCATACAGATCAACTCTAGAAAGTTGATGCTTTAAGATTAAATCAATTTCTAAGAACAACGAAATCCAATACTTCCAACTTACGGTACATCATTGAAAATTGAAAACATCCAACCTAAAACCCACATAAGAATATAGCAAGTCCAGAGTGATCACATAAAGCCCAAATAAGTTATTTCACACGTTTTCAAAACACCGTTGCAAAGAAGCTTATGACAAGTCATCACTTGTCTCATAAGTCGTTTTAAACTCTTTCATGATTTCTAAAACTGTGTCAGACTCCGTGGAGATTCAAGCAAACACTTCCATAAACACCGAATATGGTAGAGAAATAGAATAATTAACAAAAAAAATATTTTATCCACAGTTTTTAGTGGTTCTAATTCGTTATATCATTTCTTGAAGAAAAATTCTCCAATTCAACTGAAATTAACAAATTCTCCTCCAATTATTCCAGTGTTTCGTCGTTCTGGTTCTTGCTTCGAAGGACATTAATTCCTCTGCCCAATTCAAGCAAATGTGAAAATAATGAATAGAAAGGTTTTGAAAAACTAACAAAAGAGTCAACGACCTCAATTAGAGGATTACCCAGAGAAGGCATCAAAATTGAGTAGTAGGACTTCTCAAACCAACACATCAAAGAGTAAAGGCAAACCGCACTCGTCCCATGCTCATCCCACAATGCCTCTTATGAACTAACTATACACCATCAAAATACAACCAAGATCATAATCAAGTCAGCAAGTGGAGCCAGTTAAAAGTTAATTTAGATGAACACAACAATGTACTGGTAAAAGAACCATTTGCACATCCTACACCACACTTCATTGCTTACTTCCCTGTAAAGCCGATGAATTAAAAAAAAAAAAAAAAAAAAAAAAAAACTATAATCAATCTTGGTAGAAGATGAAGGACCTAGACGATAAGATGAAAAAAAGAAAAATCAAGAACTAAAGTACCAATGGAGATATTTCCGTAACAGGCTCGATGATTGGTGATCAAGTATAGTTATTACTTAAATACATATAGCTACTGGCACATGTACTTTCTTACTATCCAACCAATAAGGGAGATTACAGACATTTCATATAGAACACATAAGCAAAATAGTGAATGAAAACGTAATAAAACCTAAAGTTTCATAGTAAGTCCAATAATCTACCGCAATTGCCTCAACAAACCAACAGACATCCATAGTAAGTCTTCACTACAACACGAGTACAAGAACATAATCAAATCATCAAAGTCAAAGACCCGACAATACAAACGCCAAAGCCTCTGAAACTCATATAGTACCACAATAGTAGCCAGAAGAATAACAGCAACGAAAATAATGAATTCAACTTTTTTTATCACGAAAATTACCGAAAACCTGCCCCATACATCTACTGCCTTCATATAAAAACTCAAGAAGAAGCACGACGATTCAAGCAAACTAATCTCTCCTAAAAAGATGACATGACAAAGTAGAGAAACGATAAGATAAATTCAAAACTTCAAAACCAAGGTAGGCCACAAATTCCAAACCAAGAGCAGGAAGATTACAAGAAACACTTCAAAAAATAATGTTGTAGAGAAACAAATTTCCAGTCCAACCCATGTTTGGTGATCAAGTCCAAAAATATTAAATAATAAAGAGCAAAATCAGCAAGGGACTAAAATTGAGAAAAATAGTTAGCAATACATACTAAGATTGAGTCTGCTTCCATATCCTATCATAAATTGTGAGACCCCAACCCCAAGAAAGTAAATAGAGTTGTCCTACTGGAGCTTTCCTTTTGGAGTAGGGAGGCATCGGTCATAACCTTGAGGGAGAAATCTGTAATTCTGCATTCCCATACTGGAGATAGAGCTAAATATTGTTGCCATATTGGAGATCATTCTCATTTTGGAAGATAGTTGAGATCATGAGATCAAGAATAAGACGATAAGATGAATAAAAAAATTCAAGAATTAAAAATCCAATGGAGAAATTTCCATAATAGGCTCGATGATCATAATGTTCAGTGATCAACCTAAGCTTCACAATAAGTCCAATAATTACCACAATTGCCTCTACAACCCAACAGATATCCGTAGTAAGTCACTGGAACGCGAGTAGAAGAAGATAATCAAATCATCATAGTCGAAGGCCCAACAACACAAATGTCAAAGCCTTTCATACTCATATAGTGCCTGTTTATAAGAACTCCCACTCCACAAGTTTAGCCAAAGGATTAACAACAAATAAACATAATAAATGCAAGATCTAACGTTTTACCGACCTCCATCCACTCTTCCGAAACCTGCCCCCATATATCCATTGCCTTCCCGGAAAAGCTCACAAGCATGGGGATTTGAGAAAACAATCTCCCTTAAGAAGAGAGAAACGTTAAGGTAGGCTCAATTCAGCCCCCATATATTTATTGCCTTCCGTAAAAGCTCAACAAGAAGCATGGCGATTTGAGAAAATTAATCTCCCTTAAAAAGATGACATCACAAAGTAGAGAAACGTTAAGGTAGGCTCAATTCAACCCCCATATATTTATTGTCTTCCCGTAAAAGCTCAACAAGAAGCATGCCGATTTCAGAAAATTAATCTCCCTTAAAAAGATGACATATTGTTTGGAAACTGAATTGTGAATTAGAGTAAAAAAAAAAAAAAAAAAAAAAAAAAAAAAAAAAAAAAAAAAAAAAGAATCAGTAAAAATGAAATAGAATTTCAAACATAACATTGTAATGAAGTGCAAAAGAGAAACTATAAAAGAAAATCACTACTGCAGTTGAAATTCCTACTATTAAAACTAAATTGTCTATTAAAAATTCCAAGACTTCTAAGCAATTATCGAAACATCTAAGGGAGATAAAAGAACTCTTCACTGTTAAATCCTCCAACAGTGAATGCTCCTTCTTAAACCTATTTAATTTCAACAAAGAGAATCAAATCTGATTTCTCCGAGAATATGTAAACTCGCATGACCAATCAAGCCGTCTAAACTTCAAATCTGAAATTTAGAAATCAAGCGTTGTAAACTTAGAATTCATGAAAGAGTCCATGCACTATTAGGAAACAAACTGAACCTCTGAAAATGGATAAAAACATATATTACAATTATTAAACAGAAAAGAAAAGAAAATAGCCCAGAACAAAATACAAAGGTGAACGGTAGAGATTAACAAGAAACGAAACTGAACAAAATCTATACGAAAATTCATACAAGAATTGTAAAGACAAATTGCAACATTAAAATGAATACTGAAAACAACATAAACTGCAATTAAAAGAAAATAAAGGAAAAGAAAAGGAAAAAAAATTAACAGAGAAAAAAACAAGAAACAGGAAATAAAAAGAAGCCAATCATCAACTCCAACTGAAAACTGAAAGTAATATATGAAATTTAACTCTCCAGGAGTTTGATAAACCATTTAAACGTTACTCATTAGTCTGTGAACAGTAAAATCAAGCAAAACCAGAGCAAAATTGCAAAATCCAGAACATCACGACGAAAGAATCAGAATCGATAGAAAACTTTAAGAACTCGAAAACCCATAAAATAAAATATTCATCTTAAACGGACATCTCAAATTCAATCGTTAAAATGGAAGTAAAAAGCATGAAGGAAAATTAGTAAACAAAAGCAATCATTGAAAAAGAAGATGCAAGGAATGAAAATAGAAGAAGAACCTGAATCTTCAACTTCTCTCTTTCATGTTCTCAGCATTTAAAAACAATCTAAAGTAAAACTGTACACACAGTTACGAACACATGACCTCGGTTATATCTCAACTAATTCAGTTAGTCCCAAATTCCGAAAATTTCAACATGGGTTAGAAGTCTACTAAAAAATTTATTTAAAACAGAAAAACTAACCTAATTTTTACTAAAATTACTAAATCCTACAAAAATACAAATTCCTATTATATTCTATAAAATAAAAAATATGCAATTAGTTTAAGAAAATATAAATCAAACATATATTATCACTTATACACTTGATTCAGTGCAGGAAGATTACAAGAAACAATTCCAAATATTGTAGCAGAGAAAAGTTCACAGTTCAACATACTGAAGTCCAATAAACTCTAAGTGCCAGAAACTTCAAATACCTGCACATGGTTCACTGGTTGTGTACGCTGCAAAGCCCAATAACTAAAGAAATCATAAATTCAAGAATGAAAAGCCAAATAGAGAAAGTCATAACAGGCTCGATACTATACAACACCTGTGCAAAAACAAATCAATACTTATGAGAAGAACGAATAAAATTAGCAATAAAATGATTGATGTAACACAAGAAGAGAACAAGAAAATCAGCATCTTCATATATTCAATCTGAAGCTAGCAAATAAAATTAAGGAAAAACACTTCAAAACAGAAAAGAAAACACTATAATAAACCCTCGTAATAAGAATAGCAAAGCCTAAGGGTCATGAAATAGTTTGATACATTTAAAAAGAAGAAATTTGTTTGATAGCAATAAACATAAAAAAAGAAAATTATTTGTAACCCAAAGCTACTAAAAACAATAGAATGCAAGATTTATTGGTCGAAACAAGAAACAACACAATACAAAATCAAATTGTGCAATGCTCTTGATAATTTAGTAAAATGAAGTAATAACTAAGAAAATGACTTTTCAAATTTGTTACACCTAAGAAAATCAGAAAATAATTCAGTACTGTAAAACTAAAGATCAATAATTCTCTCCTTTCATACACCACGTAAAACGGTCAAATTTCATGATGAATCCAAAACTCGTAAAAGCTATGAGAAGCCTAAATTACTTAGAAATGTACAAGTTTCAAAAACAAAGGAGTAAAACAAAGAAAGAAAGAGAGAGAAAGAAAAAAAAAAAGAAAAAAAAAAAAAAAAAAAAAAAAAAAAAAAAAGAAAAAAAAAAAAAAAAAAAAAAAAAAAAAAAAAAAAAAAAAAAAAAAAAAAAAAGAAAAAAAAAAAAAAAAAA